>OFEP01000049.1_pt1 | contig 12328 bp, 6 predicted proteins | sample 1521161 | NCBI WGS metagenome assembly OFEP01 (sample SAMN04272335, study PRJEB24112) | coral metagenome | biome: Coral reef; feature: Shallow seawater; material: Coral tissue | host: Coral | place: China: South China Sea | collected 2014
AGTAAGTAAGTAAGTAAGTAAGTAAGTAAGTAAGTAAGTAAGTAAGTAAGTAAGTGTTTACGTACTGAAACTGCTGAAAATTTAATAAGCGCCTAGCCTCGAATATGCACCCACCATGAAAAAGTGCCCACCCTGAAAGTCCAAAAATTAAATAAGCACCCTGGGTGCTTAATCGCATAAATATGGTATCTGAGCTCAAGAGATTTCAGTTTAAAAATCTGAGTGCAAGACACTGTGATTGAGGAAAATGAGCATGAGACTTTTCTTTTATAGCACTCTATGCCTTGCACTACCATAGCGGCTAGAAATAATTCAAAATAAATGGTAACCAGTTGGTTTCATAGTATTAGGTAATCCATCACAAGAGTATGAAAGACTTACTAGCCAGGACATTGGTGGCTACTTACAGTATGAAGTAGTCTTAGATTCTACACTCTCTTTGTTGTACAGAAGTGGGTCTTGCGCTCTACGTTTTAGCTTCATTTTGTATTTCTGGACAACCTGTTAGGTCATCATGCAACAAGTCATGTTCTCTCCCAGGACACTAGTGAGATGTGAAAAATACATGTATGTACATGTGCATTGTTACTTTTTTGGAAAAGAATTCTTTGTCAAGACTCCACACACCAAAGATCTAGTGAAAAATAGACAGTTACATGCCTTACAATGAAATTTCTTCCCTATGTGTTGCTGTGTTCAGCAATCTTCTGGGCACATGTGAATGTATAAATTGGGGCAAAAAGGGCAATAAGAAATCTTCTGAATTCAAAACTTATTTTCAGCTGAAAACTTATTTGCTGATGGGGTTCTGCTGGTTGTAGCTAATGCATATAATAGAAATACAATTACATGCACTGTTGTATCAAGAGATCTTACTTGCATAAATATGTAGTTTGCTATACTAACTACTGACTATGCCTTGACTATGTTTCACTTTATTTCTGGCTGTTTTAGTTGCAGTTACACCAGCCAGTTTAACATTTTCCATTAGGAAGAATTTTTGAATGTAAATGGTCTTTCCAAAATGAAGTTGCCTCCAGAAAAATTTTGAAAGCAAAAAATGTTTGCCGAAAAAAAAAGGTATCTTCTATGACAGATCCAAAAGCTGTTCTTGTACTAAACAATGGAAATCGCATTCCGGAATTACACCAGAGTAATCCAAATCCAGAGTAAACCCAGGTCAAGCTGGTAACCCAAGGAGACTTTTGGACACGATGTCAAGCTTAGCAGCACCTAGATTGCTTTGTTTACAAAATTGCATTTGTTAAATAAAATACTAAGACAATATATTCACGTTCTCGATGACCCATGTAAACACCGGTAAGTGAGGGATATTGTGTTCTTATTCGTAAAACCACACAAGAAGGACATACCCTTCCATTTCCCTTGCCCAAGTGTTCATGTTAAGCCAACATAAACTGTCTGTTTGCAGCCTTGCGAAAAGATCTCGAGCGTACTATTGTCTTCTCTATAATTACGAATTTCTCCTGCATAAATAACTCGAACAGAGAGCTTAGCAAATCGAGTGTGGATGTAATCCATACTCCCAACTCCTCTTCTAAGCAATCGAAGGTTCAGATTCCTTATCATATGGACATTCAATATATCCATAAATTCCTATTAGATGAATAAAACAAAACGAAGAAAGATAAACAAAAATTCCTCTGTATAACTCCCTGCTTCATTATACCTAGCGAGTACGGTCACGGTGTGACCAGTAGAATAGTACTTAAAGATTTTAACACAACTTTTACATTGTTGTTTTCTTTAATTCTCTCTGCTTCTTCGGTTAGGCGATCGGTAGCACCGTTGTTGGTACTGGAAAGCTGAAAACCCTGGTCGCTTCGAGCTCGCACATTTCTCAAACGTTGTAAAGTAGCGTTTGTATCTTGCGATTCCTAAATCACAGAAAGAACAGAAATAGTTTCAAACTGAACTGAACTACAAAGACAAACGTCAGAAATCACACTATAAACAGCTTTGATTTATTCGCATTATAAACTTACCCTGTTCTTGCACGGCTTGTCTTTACTGCCACATCGACAATGGTCTCCACAGTGCACTTTACGGCCTTTACAAAGGCAACCACGATTACTCGTACTTTTCCGCCCGGTGCTGCAAGACCTTTCGCATTTATAGCCTTCATATTGACTTTCCTTAACGGAAAAACATTCGACTTTGCGGGTTCTGATTTAAAAATTACTTATGTAGCCCAAGTTTAATATTTAGAGTTACCATCGAATCCATACCTGTAATGGCGGGGAATTACTGACTTGACCTATGGGGTGCTATGACGCGTATTTCATCACGAAATACGTCATAATGACGTCATAATGACGTATTTCAATATTCTGCCATACAGGCTTCCTACTCGGTTTAATAACAGCTAAGTATTAATGATACCAAGTGTATTTTCGCTGGGTTAATGCAGAATATTATCTGTTGACTTCAACATTATATAGTCACCTAAACTACTTTTATAAAACTAGTAGATACAATAAATGCAGCTGGAAATCATTGGAAAACATGGTTGAAACAGTAATTCCAAGTTGTGAATAGAAATCCAGTAAGCAACAGAGAACCGTAAGAGAATTAAGTACTGTAGCCAACATTGATTTTTGTTGATTTCGAACATACCTTTAGACCAGCGCACTGACAGTGCATTAGCAAAGGCAACAACCCTTAAAATAATACTAAGATGTCTCTAACAATTCATTTAATGAAGCGATGTACTTCTTTGCCAGTCTTAGAGTTTGGATTCTTGACAGCCTGTCTCCGGGCTCTCTCTTGGAAAAATAGTCGGGTATTACGCTGCGAAGCAAGTTAAATGCTTCCTTCAGACGTCTCTGCCTTTTGCGCTCTCTTTCTCGATTCCTTTCTTTTCGGTTGGTCAATGGCATTCCCGACGACCGGTGACCTTTGAAGTACATATTGCTCATAGTTAAGTCGGTATCTTGTTGAAATTTTCCCCCACTTTGTTTCTTTAGAGTGTTGCCCAATGAGGCAGGACAGTCGGAACTGGCCGAGCAATTTTCCAGCACCACTTGATTGTAGTGTATTTGTTCCGTGGGCGTGTTAACTTGTACTAATGCTTTGTCTGGAAAGTACGTTTGGTTGACCTGCATCTCCACACTTTTTCTGTTTAGCAGTGTGTCCAAATAGGCAGTACAGTCGGGGATGGCCGAGCAACTTTGCAGCACCACATGACTGTTCTGTATGTGCTCCATAGGCGTATTTACTCGTGCTAATGCTTTGTCGGGGACATACGTTTGGTTGAACTGCATCTGCTCACCTTCACTCTGTAGCAGTGTTTCCCAAGCGGCAGGCCAGTCGGTGAAAAGCGAGCAATTTTGTAGCAGCACTTGACTGTAGTATATTTGTTCCATGTGTTTATTTACTTCTACTGATGCTTCTTCGTGAACATACGTTTGGTTGAACTGCATCTGCAGGGAATTGAGAATGGAAGTTGATTATTCAACAGTGCCCTAGAGAGCCAAATACAATATATAAGTGACGAGGATGATTGCTGCTTAATAAGAAAGGATACTTGAAACCTACCAAAATGTCATTTAGTGGACCAAGAAGGCACTGAGATTAAGAGCGGCTTGTTTTGTTCAGACACCTTAAGCGAATTCGAGGCACAAACTAGAACTTCTAAAAGCTACAAACACTAATCCGTCGATGAAACTGAAGTTGGAGTTCCCATCCCCCTCCCCGCAGTTCGTTGGCTATGATTAGAAGCATCAGAGAAACACCTCACAAGGTTCTTTTCAGCATTCTCTATATCAGTCAGAAAACGAAGGAAACCTCATTGACAAACGGCAGAACATTTCGTTACACTAAAATATTTGTATCATCAGTTGCCAGTCACTGCGTGTTTCACTAGAGGCAACAGGTGTGGCAAAGTGAAGAATGTTCCATTGTTATTTCCAAAGTGCGTAGAGAAGTCTTGTATGATGAGCTAATTATAACATATAGCAAACGCTAGTCATGCCTAATTTCTACTGATTCATCATGATGATAATGCCTATATCATGACATGTGCAGGTTCATTTCAACTGCAACATTTCCATGGACTTTTAGCCGCGAGTTCTTCTAATTAAAGTTTCGGCAATGTGAACATCATTCGAAACAATCCAAGGCCCACTTTGGCCTTTGGCAAGCTAAGATGATAACTAAAACTTGAATATTTTGTCTTTGTTTTTCTACATTTTCATCAATTGGTAGAAGCGAATGTTTCATTGACAAGTTTGGAACCAGATAAAGCGTTTTCATTCAAATGTTGCTCAGCTGATTAATTCTTGTTTTTAACCAGGCAATAGGATCCTTTCTTTTCCTTCACCGTGCATTGGAAGACGGAATGTCAACTTTTTCTGTGTTTTGGGGGTAGACGAGCTGACGTCGTCCTCTCTCTGAACATAAGGAGTCCAGTCACAAAGGACCAGACGCTCTGCAAAAGTCGTATCGCACGTGGATAATTAGACATGCATTATTCAGACATGTGTCTCCACAAACGTCGCTGAAGGTAGATTGCCATGTCAATTGAGCTTATTGTTTCTCACCGATGAATCCTTGAGCAAGGATAGCTTCCTTCACATGATGGGCAATTTTAAACCCGCACAAGCGATACATGGGCTATTTTCCCACAGATGTACTGAAATGGTTGTATAAGCCAGCAACGAGAAGAAACATAACTTTCATCTTCACCTTCTCTAAGCTAGCTCGTAAGGTTCAGACTGAGGTAATTTGGTTTTATCAACTGAGTTGATAATGTAAAATGGCCACCATGAAGAGATTCGAAAGCTGACGTTTCGAGCGCTAGCTCTTCGTTGGAGCGAATCGAGGAATTGTGGGTTGTGAGAGGTAGCCGACAACTAAATTGCATATATACAAAGCTTAATTAATGGGTTTCGCTGCCATTGTCGCAACAGTAAAATCTACGCCAATAGAAGATTTAAAGCTGATCGTTTATTTTCGGAGTTTCAGATCACTGTGGTATTTTGTATTGAAGTTATCCATCCCGGCGAATGTAAAGAGTGCAGTATGGAAACGTCATCACTGTGTCCGGCGAAAGGACGCTTTAATGTTCGGACCAAAAATCAACGAAAACAACTGTAATAAACACCGCCTTGGTCTAACAAGTTCGGAGTAGCAGAAATTGCAGGATTCTTAGTGTTTTTAACATGCATACTGCCTTCGTGTAGTTATTGTGATGTTGTCATTGGTGCACCGAACTCCATTCAAAATTTTAAAAAAAGAAACTTTTGTTTATAAAAACAAAGGATGCTTTGAAGTTACCTGAAAACCCTTCTTCAGTATGTTGGAGACTCCTTAAAGATGGTTTAAGACATGTCACGCCTATTGTACATGGGGTATTTCACAGTCTAGAATTACACTCTACCGTAACCACTGTCTACGTTGTGAGTCTCTCAAATCACATGAATTGTTTTGTTCAGTTCTACTGGTGTTTCGCTATCCCAAGATTTTCCATTTTGAAAGTTTCTGTGTTCTCTCAGGAACATAACAGACAACAACAAAGAAGTCTTATCCATTCCTATGCAGTCGGAAACGTCTGACCACAAATACCTATTTTTATGGTGTGCTAAAACATAGACAATTCGTAGATTTGAAAAACAAAAACAGGGGATTTGTATAAGACCTTTTCTGGGGTTTAAGGAATTCATTCCGCCGCATTTCTGTAATAATTACTGACTGTCAGGTATTTAGCACATTTAAGCCTATCAGTGGCGAACTGATATCGTCCATACTTCATGTCAACGTAATTATAGGAATCGTTTGACTTTTCTTAATAAACCTCGAAAGAACACTTTTGGGGCGTTCGGATGTGTGCTTCTCTAGAAACTGTCATAGTCTCTACTCTGAGGGTTCAGCAATAAATTTCCAAAGTGTAGAGGGCAATGCAGTCTTATAAGGAACAGAAATAATTTGTGGAATTGCCGGTTTAGCATTTGCAAGCAAGGAGCTCCTACCCGTGCTGAGAAAAGCTAAGAAAGGGAATGCACAAGCAGCCTTCAACGTCGATAAACTCATTATTAATGGCAGATCTACCGGGGACCAGAAACAAAAAGCCTCCCATTTTACGCCAGGATTCTAAATGCCTAAGGCGCCGTTCCGCTAAAAGATTTGTGCAACGTAGTGTCGAGGGGTAATAGGCAGTAATGCACGGTAAGCTGTACACATATGTTTGTAGCGGTCACTTTCAATGTAGCGTTAACTGTTGTCGTAATATTAGAAAACTGGAGCTAACTCTCCAGGAAAAGACGTTAGCTTTTCGTACAATATATGTCTCTGTGTTCGTACAAATTTTGTCAGATTTGTTAAGTTTTTACTTATCCTTTTGGAACAAGGATAGAGAAGGTCCACTTAAGTCAACAGCTTGCAACAGACGGTTTCAAAATCCAGCTTAAATTTGCTACAGTTAATGTCAGGGGTATAAATAAGTCATTGAAACGAAGAGCCATTTTTAGACAACTACATACAAGAAAAGTTTCCATAGCTTTTCTTCAAGAAACATATAGTTCCAAAGCACAAGAAAATATTTGGAGCGCGGAGTGGGGAGGCAAGATTTATTTCAATCATGGGAGCAAGCACAGTAAAGGTGTTGCAATTTTGTTTGATCCTAAACTTACGGTTACTGTGAAGAAAGAGATCAAAAGTGACGATGGCAGAATTATTATCTTAGAAACAAATATCGACGACGAAATTTCTGTGTTAGTAAATATTTACGCGCCTAACAATATTCATGCACAGCAAATGTTTTTTAAAAAACTTTCAGAGATGCTTCGGAACTACGCAAATTCCCTCATTTTTATAGGAGGTGACTTTAATTGTCCTCTGTCAAACGAAGATAAAAAAGGTGGTCAGGATCTGTCATCCAAGAAAAATGTTATTACAAGAATTAAGCAGTTGATGGGTTCCTTTGACCTAGTTGATATTTGGAGATATTTAAATCCCAGGGAAAACCAATTTACTCGGTCGTCTTCAGATTTGAAAGTCAAATGCAGATTGGACTATTGGCTAATCTCCAGGGATAGTTTGCAAAGTGTCGACTCCTCTGAGATCGAAGTGTTCCCACACAGGATCATTCACAGGTTACATTGCTAATTAACGGCGTGAAACAACACCCAAGAGGGCCCGGCTATTGGAAATTTAACGCTTCTTTGCTTGAAGATAAAAATTTCGTCGAGCAAGTGACTACAAAAATCCCAGGTTTTATAAATCAATATCAAGGCGTTGTTGACAAAGGGCTGTTGTGGGAATTAGTTAAAATGGAAATCAGAGCTTATACCATTAATTTCTCCAAACAAAGAGCAAAACAACAGAAAAACGTTGAAGCTGAACTAGTTAAAAAGGCTCAAAATCTGAAGCGAAAATTGGCTAAAAAAGAAACGCAGGAGCTGCTTGCTGAACACGACAAAATCATTAGAGAATTGGAAAGCATCTCGCTTCAACGCACACGCGGCGCATGTTTAAGGTCTAAAGCAAGATGGTTCGAATGGGGCGAACGGAGTTCTAAGTATTTCCTAAATCTAGAGAAAAGAAATTACCAGAATAAATACATTAACAAACTAAGAAAGGATGACAGTAACACAATAACAGATCCTACTGAAATTTTAAATGAACAACAAAGGTTTTCTCAAACTCTATTTAGCTCACAAAACCCCGCGGTGGACGATGCAAAATACAAATTCTTATTTGACAACGACTCTATTGTTAGACTGAACACGGAACAACAACAACACTGCGAAGGGATGTTAACGCTAGATGAATGCTTAGCTGCCTTGAAGACATTCAACAAAAATAAGTCCCCAGGAACGGATGGCTTCACCGCTGAGTTTTATTTGCGGTTCTGGGATGGTCTGGGTCAGGTAATGGTGGACAGTTTTAACTACGCATTTACAACTGGAAACCTTTCAATCTCTCAAAGACAGGGCATCATCAGACTAATCCCTAAGAAAGATAAAGATCCGTCTTATCTGAAAAATTGGAGGCCTCTATCTTTACTGAACGTGGATTATAAAATTGCAACAAAAGCCCTCGCACTAAGGCTGAAAAAGGTCCTCCCTCAAGTAATTAACAATGCTCAAACAGGGTACATTGAAGGCAGGTTCATAGGGCAAAACATTAGGCAAATCTCTGACATACTAAGCTTCGCTGCTGAACAAAACATTGAAGGAATAGCGACATTTATTGATTTTGAAAAAGCTTTCGACAGCCTAGAATGGGAATTTTTGTCAAAGACCATAGAGACTTTCAATTTTGGTTCTGATTTTAAAAGGTGGATTCAAGTGTTATATAACAACATTTCCAGTTGCACGGTTAACAACGGTTTTTCGTCTCCTTTTTTCAATTTGCACCGAGGTGTCAGACAAGGCTGCCCGCTTTCCGGGATGCTTTTTATACTTGCTGTCGAAATATTATCATGTGCAATCAGGTCAGAAAAATTGATTAGGGGAATACAGGTTAAAGGGAAAGAACTAAAACTTACTCAATATGCGGATGACACAACGACTTTTGTTAAAGATGGTGCGTCTCTTGGAAAACTTTTAGAATTGCTTGACCTTTTTCAACAATGCAGTGGATTAAAGATAAACTCAACAAAATCTGAGGCTATCTGGCTTGGAAAATACACTGAGAGAAACAACTGCTCCAAACTTTATGACTTAAAATGGCCACAGGACCCGATCGTTGCTTTAGGAACTGCGTTTTCGTATGATGCTTATAAATGTGAAATTAAAAACTTTCATGAAAAAGCAACAAAAATGCAACAGATGTTTAACTTGTGGTCACAGAGAGATTTATCACTGTACGGTAAAATCACAATTGCCAAAACCCTTGGACTTTCGAAAATGATCTTTTCTAGTGCTTGCCTCCCCACCCCTTCGCACATCGTTTCCAGTATAGATAAAATGGTTACAGCATTTGTTTGGAACAATAAGCCAGCCAAAATCAAAAGAGAAAGCATGATAGGGCCAAAAGAGAGTGGAGGGTTAGACCTTCCAGATTACGAATCCATAAAAAATTCTCTACTAGTCTCTTGGGTAAAAAGAATGATTGATGGAAAAGGCGAAGCTTGGATGGCCATTCCTTCCTTTTATTTGGAAAACGTCGGGGGAACTTTCATTTTCGAGTGTAATTATGATGTTGACTTGCTCGATCTCAATGGACTGCCAGAGTTTTATGTAGATACTCTGAAAGCGTGGTCCGAAATCAAAGGCGAATGTATACCAGAAAACCATTTACAAATTCGAGATGAAATACTATGGAATAACAAAAATATAACTATTGCCGGAAAATCCATTTATTACAAAGACTGGCACGCTGTTGGGATCGAAAAAATTAAAGATCTTTTAAACGGCGAAAATAAATTCACATCTTATCAAAATTTAAGCCAAAAAGTTGGCAAACGATTTCCTTTTACAAAATTGCTCGGATTGATTAATGCCATTCCAGACTCCTGGAAACAAAAACTAAGGACGCAAAGCAGGTTCAATAACGACAATGATCAACACAATACTGAGGCTTCTTTAACTACGAAAGGAATTACTTGTAAACAATCCTGCAGCATTTTCGTTAAAAGAAAATTTAAAGAGCCGCTAGCAAACAATCGCCTTCGCAGACTAGGTGTCAACGAATTAGATAAAATAAACGAAATTCATAGTCTCTCGTTTAGAATGACTAAAGAAACAAAATTAAGCATTTTTCAGTTTAAGATCATACATAATATTCTCCCACATAGAGTGCTACTCTACAAGATGAAAATCACAGATTCTGATCTGTGTTTATATTGCGGTAGCCAAGAAACCCTACAGCATCTGTTAGTGAGTTGCCCATTGCTCAGGACCTTCTGGTCTGATGTTTTAACTTGGTGGAATTCCAGCTCCACTTGTAACATCTTATTCGACGAACTCAAGATTTTATATGGTTACAATTCTGGAGACCCAAGGTGTCTTCTCTTAAATTATTACATCTTAATTGCAAAATTTCACATCTTTAGGTACAAGATAGATTCCAAATCCCCTACTTTTCCAGCCTTTATGGCATTATTGAAAGAAAAATTACTCGTATACAAAGCGGCTGCCGTAGCAAACAAGACTTTACAAAAATTCCAAACAAGATGGACAACTCTCTTACCCTTGTTGGATAGTTAATCAATGGTTTCTGGCACGTTATTATTACCTTTTTCTTTTTCTTTTTTTTTCGACAGGCTTTTTAGCTCAGTATAATTTAGTAACTTAAAACATGGTAATTGTTGTTAATTTTGTACAGTAAGCTTGTTACAGTTGTATTGTGTATTGTTTAGTATATCGCCTTTGTTTGTGAGACCTGGTAGTGTCATAAGTATTGTAAGTAAGTGTAAGCCATTGTGAGTGAATTTAAGTAAGGACGTTTTTTGTAAGTAGAATTAAAATTAAAATTGTTTAGAAAAGGTACTTGGTGCAGGACTCAGTTCGTTGTCTTCTTCTTCACTATCTTCGCTTTCCTCGTTGATGCTTCTGTTTTTCTTTCGCACTAAAGTAGAATGCTGTGTTCAGTATAGCTGAAAAAACAGAACAAATGTTTTAGGGCCAAGCAGCTTTTACTGAGTACAATCTAAATGAAGCGCCTTTAATAAACTAACCTGAAATTGGTCCACGATTTCTGTAGGTCCTTTTCTTTTTTCTTTACGTTCCACACACATTTTGTGCTTATGATGCTGCACTTTCCAGCAATAACCGGACTGATATAGCATAAGGTTGCCTCATGTATTGCTTTGCTGTTTAGTTGTTTGCATGGTTCTTTTGCTCAACGCATTTTGGGCAGATATGCAAAACTGAGACAGGAATGAGGCTCAAACGGGTGCTTAAATAGTCGAAATTTAAGAGTATACTTATAGTAACCTACTGTACTCTACTCTACACTACGCTACTATACTCTGTGCTAATATACTAAGCTACTCTACTCTATACTGAACTGTTCTGTTCCACTCAGATGAACAACAAGCCGTAGAGGTCGTAGAGGAGCCGAAAAACTCTACGCTTTTTGTTGATCACATTTTGTGCCAGGTATAGTAATCTTCCATCTTTCTTTCAAACTTTTTTTCAAACGGTAGCATCAGTACACTTATACAGTACCAGGCTCGCTTCTAAATCAACCTATTACATAAATACCAAAAAACATAGGCATGCAAGAGTTATTTTTTGTGATTAACAATTCCTTGGAGTCAGTGAATAATGTTGTTACCATTCTGGTCCGTTAAAAGTGGTCAATAAAGCCTTAATGGTATTGGCTGCAAGACTCTTGTGAAGTTTGTCATCAGTGATTGGTTTGTTTCCATCGATCTATTGTCAGTCAGATCAGTCTGTTAGAAGTCCATTTGTCGGTTTCGTTTTCATCTTGGATAAGTAGTATGTAATGCAGGTACTTGTTGACATCTGTTAAGAGGCATTTGTTGTAAGTTAGTGTACCAGTTTTCCAGAGTCAGTAGTTCAACTCGACCTTAGAGTGTAACTAGAATTACTCCTATGAAATACCAGAGGCCTGAACAAAGGCACATTACTATTATTGTGGATACTAGCTAGATTCATATACTTTCTCAAAACACTAACAGGGCAATATCTACTTCCCGATGCACTTATATAGACATATAGTTCCTCTCCCTTTAAATATCAGTCTTACTACGAGGCACAAAAATCTTAATGTACTGACTATGAAATTCAATATGGTTGGGTGCAATATTACACAATTCATTATAACGAAAAAATCTGGCAAAAGCTAACGAACATAATGCAGCTCTTGTATTGTAAGTTCTCGCTGAAACACCTTTCATAATTTGAAGTGGTTTTTGACAGCAAAGGTGGCAACAGAATAAGAACGTGCTGCTCCGTGACTCAATCTGTCAGATGTGATTAGCTGATAATTAGATTAGTTATTTTTGTTTATCCTTGAAATAATAATGAGTATTTTGAAAAAATTGTTCTTCTTCCATTTTTTCTTAGATATTTGTTAACTTCATACCATTTATCTCCAGCAGTGAAGAAAAAGCACATCGCCCTTAAGTTTTCGAGAAAACAAGGGGATCATGTCGTATAACTTGAAACAACCAGACACGTGAAAAACTGTATAAATTTTATAAGATGCCACAAAATCTGCAGAGTTTGGGACGTTCCTTGTCACATTACCCTTCCCAACACCTGAGAGTTTTTTGCCACCTTATAAGACTGTATTTCACGAAGCGTGCAACCACTATGTCATCTCAAAGTTTAATCGAAGTTAATGTTTGCGTAAACCGTTACCGTTGTGCTTGAGTTAAGCGATTAAATTTGCC
>OFEP01000050.1_pt1 | contig 12301 bp, 1 predicted proteins | sample 1521161 | NCBI WGS metagenome assembly OFEP01 (sample SAMN04272335, study PRJEB24112) | coral metagenome | biome: Coral reef; feature: Shallow seawater; material: Coral tissue | host: Coral | place: China: South China Sea | collected 2014
AGAGGCACTGTGAGAGTAAAGTGTCTTTGCCCAAGAACACAACACAATGTCCCTTACCAGGGCTTAAACCCAGACTACTTGATTCGGAGACAAGGGCACTAACCATGAGGCCACCCTGCCTCCCGCATCCCTCTTGTAAGCAACCCCATATATAACCATTGAGCCAGGGTCTCTCTGTCATCTTTGCCTATGATAATGTTTATTGTTATCTCATAATTGTTTCTCTTCTAGCTCAAGAGGTTCAGCTATTAAAAACTCGACTTGGAACGGCTACTAAAGAAAACAAGCTGTTGAGAGATTTGTTAAAGAAAAATAGTATAGCTATTCCAAGAAAGATCCCCACAACAATAACAACAACAACAGATTCTACCTCATCTGCGACAGTCGCCACAGATACACCTGTTGGCGCTATTGCTATGACAACGACAGAGGCCCCAAAGTCGAGTGAATCACCGACTGCAGCAGTAACAACTGCGTCGAGACCATCACAGGTTACAAGCCAAACAACAGTGACCAGTAATGCGACTCATCTCACTACTGCAACCACTGCTGTGCTTAATCATTTGCCAATCACTTCGGCGTCTGTTGCAAAGGAGCAATCGAAGAGAGAATCAATTGCTTATGTAGCTCCTTTTATCATAACAACTAATCCAATATCTACAGCAAGTAGCACAGCGTCTGTTTTTAATCCAGTTACAACATGTCCAATGGTTCAAGTCCCGACTACATCTGTCGTGCAGAATAGTGCAAGCAACCTTGGCCAACTTGAATTAAACCAGCTACAGGGAAACATTGGCAGTTTGTCGAACCCTCATCAATCCCTTAATCCCCCTGTTGTACAGTTTGGAAATAACGTGCCCTATTCTGTAACACAGCAACCTTTACAGACTGTTAGCGCGCCAGTCAGCTCCGCTTCTCAAGTGTTGCAGTCTCAAGCAGGCTACTCAAGACACAGTGTAGCAGCAATCATGAAAGTTGCGCTACAACCAGGCACATCAATTTCTCCGATTAGTGTGGTGAATGCTGTACCACTCGTTTCTACTGCAACGGGACATAACACTACTGCTATACTCAACCTCCAACCAGCTGTGATTAACTCATGTGCTGTTGTTCCCAGTACAGTTCAGATGTCAACGTCAGCTCCTCTTGTCGCCGTACCAGTGCCAAACAGCCTGGGCAATCAACACACTGCAGGTGGAGTCAGCAACACTGTGGTGACACAGAGCACCAGCTTGCCGGCATTCTATGTGACTGCTACTCCAAACCAGAGTATAACTGTGTCCAAAATAAGTCAAAACAACGAAAGTGCTTCCCGTCCAAAGGCGTCAACAGATGCAAGCAAAAATCAAGGGGGCTGTAAAACGAAAAAAGCAGGGCCTGCCAACAAGGCTTCGAAAAAATCGGGGGTTAATACAAGCCGAACTCAAAACACGAATAGAAATTCCCAAAACAAACCTTTGTCAGAAAATAAAGCGACCTCGGCTTCGAACAAACGTGGAGCGGCACACTTGACTGTCAGAGACAACACCAGAATGGCAAAGAGAGCGAGCACTTGCAGCTCACAGGAACCACCAGGAAATATGAGTATTTGTCAACCTCAACCGGAGATAATGACCATACAGACTTTTAACGTAAATTCTCTGATTCCGGGTAGTGCTACTCAGGTGTCAGTTCCAGCAAATACCATGCCAAGTCGAGTAGATTGTGGTAAACCAACTGTGCAAGTTTCTAGTATAGGAATGAGTCAGGCTGGCCAGATACCGCGCCTTTCTCACAGTATTGCATCTTTGGCTGGTTTACCTCAGAGCATGGAGCAAACACAAACGTCGTCAGATTTGCAGCAACATCAACAAGTTTCACAGCTTGGCTCTGGCAGCCTTAGCTTCTCTGCCGAGTCTCTGCTTGCCTCAAGTGAAGTGGTTCTGCCGAACATTCCACACATAACGAACACATCTGTTAATTCTGACAGTAGTCCAAACCAACCGAGCAGTTTAACAATGGCCGTGACCCCGTCAATTCACAGTACACCTAGTGAACAAGGCCATGCTCAGAGTTTTTCCAATTACTCGGCAGAGGCGCTGATTGGAGGAAACGAACTGATTGGAGATTCAGTTATGACACAGGAATCCCAACTTCAGTCACGGCCATCCAGGACGACGTATTCGGATTTCTCTGCCGAGTCTCTGATCGGCTCTAGTGATTTGAACTCAAGTCTGTCCTATGCCATTGATAATCTCATCTCGTCGCGCTCAGATGGAAACTACAACAGCACCGCAATGGTGTCTGTGAATCCAAACTTACTTCACTCTGTTAAGTCGAATGTCAGCCATGATGCTAGCACAAACAACCCATTGCGCGCACTTGCAGCCATGCCAGATCTTGTAGAACAGAAGGCAACTGCTCCTAGTAGTCAGTCAGCGATGCTCTTTGGCGGACCTACAGCAAATGGTACTTACAGAATGTCCCCGCCAAATTCTGCAGCTTCGCAGTTTACATTCGTAACTCATAATTCTACGAGACGGCAAACAGATGGCATAACGCAACAGCAAGGAACAGGGCAAGCTGTAAATTCAACAAACAGTGTTTCTGTGCCATCTACGAGCTTTCTGAAACATTCGGTGGACAGTATTACGTCATCGTTTTATGCAGTCAGTAATGCTGGCTCAAGTTTCTCATTGGGATCGAACTCTGCGCCTGGGAGTGCATTCCAGGGACAAAGTTCATTTGGTTTAGAACCTTTTTCAAGCAGCCAGCTTTCTTTTGGTTCAATGACAAACCCGTTTTCACCCACAAGATCGTTTTTCAATCATAGCTCGACCATGGGAAGTTTTGTTTAACTTGTACGTAATTTCAAGTTTAAAGTAATGACTAAAGTAAAGTGACGAAAGTGTAGTAGTGTTTTTCAATGGTTGCCACTTTCTCGTAGCTAAATCGGATGACGTATTTCTATCTCTGTAAAGTAATAAAGAGCTAGCGCTAATGTTTAGTACTTGTTTAAGAGCGTTTGCGCGAAACTTTTGCAAGACACTACACAGAGATTGAGTTACTCTTATTAGAAATGAACACAAATAAGGGCGTGAGGGAATTGGGTGCGGAGACTTACTCTGAAAAAAACAGTCTTCGTTCCTGAATATGGCTTCAACGTCTACTAGTCAAAAAATGTTACAAATAAAACCCTGATATCCAACTTAACCTGGCACAAATTGTGTTCGTGGGCCCACAAAGCAAATCATATTCAACCGGTACGTTCCTTAAGCGACACAATCCGCTTTTGGGACCGCAGTGACCTGGACACTAGTTTTTTCACTTTGAAAAAAGTTCGAATTCACCTCAACCTAAAATCAAATTACGTACCAAAACAAGCGCGGCCTCTGCAGACGAGAATGACCGCTGTTTTGCTTGATTTTCAATCGTTTACTGAAACACCTGTTTTTGTGTGTGCTTTTGCCATCCTATGATATTATTTTTATCATATGTGGTTAAAAACAGGATGGATCGCGTCTCTGTGATAGACAAAATAGCTATGAAATGGTCTGTAATGCGCATGTGCGCTAGCTGACTGTGTCTGTCTAAAGAAAGGGTAAAGTCTGCATACGAGCCAAGTGACCAATCAGGCCAGTGTGTATCTCTGTTTTTTGTAGCATGAAGTGATTAGGAGTATTTCTTCTCCCACATGGATAGGATGCTAGTACACCACAGGGTTACCAACAGCATTAAATTCAACGGTACTCATTTAAACACCTGGGTAGAGAGAGGCATTATAAGAGTAAAGTGTCTTGCCCACGAACACAGCACAATGGCTACATGGTCAGAAAAATTGAAAAGTTTTGAGCCACCCATATTTTTTCGTTCATTCTTTGAACGTCTCGATCATTGGAAAAGGAAGTTATCTATCGAATAATTAGGAGCACTAACCATTTAAGAGGATAAACTGCAGGCGAAGTTGACGTAGCCGTTCCCAGCTCTATTTTTGTGCCACACAACTCATTTTAAGTGTAATTTGTTCTATTTATCCTCCTCATCTTTCACCCCAACCCTTTCCCTTTTTCAAATGTTGTATTCATCTGACAGCATCGATAAACATTGATTGGGCTTTTGAGAGGCGGGGCTATTGACGTAAAAAGTGTTTTTTTTTTCGATCAAGACAAGTCTGGATCTCTGTTCGAAAACGTTTCCATTTGCAAACATTTTTAAGCACATTTGTCCCTGATTCAGTGATTATCAGGTAAATGGTCGGGAGTTCGATTTAGGGAATCGAACGGACCAATTATATCTTAACTATCCTAACCATGAGTTTGTGACAGCGTGACAAGTTACAAGTTATTAAAAACCGTGTTCAAAGCACGAAACGAGAATCGATCGTCACTGTGTAAAACCAGAGATCAGAGACCCTCTCACGTGTGCTACAACGTTCTCGCCACTTACAAGTGTTACGCTTGAAAGGAAATTGCCGTGATGTCATAGCCTGCGTAACTGGCGGTTTAGCTGGTTGGGGTATGGGACCGTATAGAGCGAAATCCACGAAAATGAGCGGCGAAATTTGTCAAAAGTATCGGACTGCCGCAGTCATTTAGTGTTTTGAAAACCAACAGCGATTATTTTTAGGTTATCTACATTTTCATCACCGCCCATGCTATCAGAGAATGTAGCACTGCAGTCTTGGATGTTAAATTAAAACTCCGAAGATTTCAGTTCCAAATACGATGTCGACTGAAGAAAAAGCGCTCACAGAAAGATGCGAACGAGCATGCGGGGTCTAGGGCGAGCCGTCTTGGGATGAGCTCAGCCACCTTGGGGAGGCTTGGCCTTGCAAGTTTTTCCTGCTTCGCCGTTGATTTTTGGGAGCCAGTTTACAGGCCAGCGGTAACAAAGAAAACTTTGGGTGAAGTCAAAACGGTGCGGGGGAAAATCCGTCGTTCATTCCTGTTCTTCCAAACTTCCACCTGTGTTTCGGAGTGGGCATTCTGGCCATTTTTGTTTTGGGAACAATTATGATATGTTAGGATTGAGGATCTGTCCCTGTTCCTAGCTGGCTCTATGAATCTTTGGTCATCATTCAACCAGTCCCCCTCTAAAGACATAAATTATGCAACTCTAGCCCAACGCGCCAAAGCCAATTTACTGTTGGTTTTGGTTTTGTTTCTGATTAGATGAAATAAAAGCACCTTCTCTTCGCTCTCTGTGTTAGGGTGCAGAGGCCGTCACGTCACCGCTTATCTCCTGTAGTCGTAGCATGAAGTGACTAAGAATATTTTTACCCCTGCCCTACCCCTGCCCACTAGTGAATGGGATGCGACTCCATCAAAGAGTTACCTCCTTGCATTACCTGTGCTGGTAACTATATATGTAAACCTGGACCAAGAAAGGTTTTGTGAGAGTCGAGTGACATGCCCAAGTGACAATATACAAGATGGGACAAAAAGAAAAAGCCTAGCTGTTACTTGAGGTTATAAGGCAAAAGCTTTGAAGTGCTACTCTAAATTAAATTGTTTAAAGAATGTAATCCAATGACCAATTTCTTCTATAACACGAGCCCGCAGGGAATCATCGTAGTCGTATTCATCAAAACGATAACCATCTAGTCCAAGATGATGACCATGATTCCCTGCGGGTCGCATCTCAGAGGAGACTGGCCATTATCCAATTATTCTATTTGATTACCACAAATACAATTAAAGATACCAAGCATAGATATGAACTAATTCTTTGCAATTGTTTGATTCTTCAATATGAATTTCTTTACAACTTGAACCCTAAACGTAACAAAAATCCTTGATTTTACACCAGGACGCTAGAGGTTACAATTACAACTTGGAATATCTAAGGTAATTTGACAACAGAAAATGCTTCCTCATTGATGAACGAGAATTTGAAATACTGTCTTGTGGTCTAATCTTGTGATGGAAGACACAGTCATTTGATATCGCGTAGGCTTTCAATAGTTAACCAAACAGTAGAGCTACAAAAACATTTGAGTTCTTTGCTGGCAGTGCTGACATGATAGTGACTCTGAGGGCAAATCTGCTGAAAGTTTCAGATTGTTTAAATTCAATATGAATATCTACAGAATGTGCCTCTTTGTCTTCGCTTCACAGCACTAGTTACTCAGTGATGGCTTGGTTTGGAATGTACGCCTTCATGCGCTGTCTGAGGAGCGTCTTCGTATCAATCCTGACAGGGTTCTCTGAGTCAGCTGTTCACAGATTACCTTTTGAGTGATCCTCTCTCAGTATCACATTTTGCTGATGAGGAAGACAAAGCAAGAATCAAGCCCAATGAAATAAGACAGTCCCTGATGTCATCTAGCCTGGAAGCAAGGAGGTTGATAAACGCCTTGTTTGGGTTTATAATCCTCTACCTCACTAGTCTTGTACGCAGGGCAGGCCACTGAGTAACAACGCTTGTCTCCTCTGCTTCTGTGAGATAATAACTGAAATATACCATGAGTGACTTGAATTCCTAAACTGTATATGACGGATTCTTTTTTATTTGCACGATTAATGCACTAGTCAATTCCAGCGGTGTCTATCTCCGCCGGGCAACAGCGGGGCATTTGCTCACGTTGTCAGTCCCGGGGGTTGGGGCGTTGTCAGTCTCGGGGGCTGGGCATTAGCGTACTTCGCGGCGACTCCTGGGCATTAGACACACGTGTTTTCAAAAGATGAATGAGTTTATCGGATGAGATGAGGCCTTCGTCAGAGCGCAAAGCTTCCCGCCGAAGGAAAGCAACTGGTGCATTAACCTGCGTGGTGAGCATTACGTGGTGTTAACGTTTTTACGCGAGAGAAAACAAGGAGTGTTCGCGCAGCAAAAAAGCGGAAAACTGTTCCTTCGAGCAGAAACGACGGAGCTTCGTAACTAGACTACTTGTAGTCTACGTCGTAATAGGCCATTACAGAGTAGCGTTCTCATATGAAAACAAAACCAAAACTTGAGCATGTCGACATGCACGTGTAGTTAGAAATAAGTTTTTTCACCTCATCAAGATTCACCATTTAAAAGTTCTGGCGTCTTTCAAGTCGGTTTTATATCCAGGTTTCGTTTTGACATCATTTTATGAATTAATAACATTAAACTTAAATTTTTACAGCATGCCAATAAACCCTTAATGCGTTCACGACTAAAATCAGACATTGGGGAAAATTTGGTAGAAGGCCTTTTTGCTTATTTTTACACCGTCGTTGTTGTTGTTTGAGGTTTTATAACATGTCTCAATCATTTCCTTATTGGTGAGCCAATCAATTCGTTAAGAAATGATACAAAAGTGCTTTGTTTATAAGAAATAAGAAAATGTCGGAGAAATCTGTTTTTCGTGAAGATTGAAGTCCTGAAATGACGTCACAATCATTCCCAGTCTCCTGGTTTTGGTCTCGCGGTTTTGTATTCCATCAGAAGTGAAATTTCACGTTTTTGGTACCTCAAAACGCGGGGAAGGAAAAACCGCTATCGAATTTTTAATGCTCTTCTTATCAGTACATTGGGGAAAATTAATCGAGCAAATAAATAAATCTGTCATATACACTTTAAACAGAACCAATCTCACAAATATTCCCCTTCCCTCCCCTCCCCTCCCCACAACACCCAATGTTGGTTTGTTTTACGCATTCATGTTTGCCGAAGCTAAACGAAATTGATTGTGGAGGGAGGGCTAGGGATAAGAGGGAGGAATAAGATCTGTTTGCATTACCTCAGTACTATTCAAAATAGCATCATTTTCCATTTTCTGATTTCACTCATCACGCATTGTTAAAATCAAAAATCGAATTTTGCTAAGAAAATCACTGTGATATCATGTTACTAAACGTAAAAGAAGTGCTTTGTTCAGTTCAAACACCCTACCCCATGTGGTTTCTGTAAGAAGCTGATGTCGTTTAGGTCACAATATCAAACGATTACACGAGAAAAGACACTTAGTATTCCTATAAGAAAGGTCTCTGCTGAACTAATTTGTATGTGAATAAATTCAGTTCTTACCTCTTTTGGATCTGCTCATCTCGCATGGCATCCTGGGTGCACAATCCAACAGCAACTTGAACATCTCTTCTCGGTAGCGGAGCTGATACGTCAGGATTCAGATTTGATGACTGCCGAGTTCGTCACGGATTGATGCCCGATAGCTTTACTGGTGGAGGAGCTGGACGGGTCTCTGAAAGCAGGATTTCCTTTTAGGCGGTTTCACTGTACGCACGACTCCTTCACGAGCATTGAACAGGTACACTGCCATTCCTATCCAACAACAACCACGATTGCTTTCATCTTCACGCAGAATAACTAAATCAACGATCCTCAGAGTTTTTGGCGTAGTCTCCGATACAGTTGTGGCGTACTCACAAGTCCAGCCATGAGCCATGCAATCCAGATGCAGACCCCAAGGGCTTTTGGTAGGTGATGCCGTTCAAGTGAATGGTCATATTTATCTGGTCACCAGTCCACCGTAGCTGTTGCTATTACCTATCCTACTATTTTGAACTCGACTTCGCATTCTCTACTGGTTGAAGTCACAGGCTTTGGCCGCCACGCATTGAAGCAGTAACCACTCGGGTCTACTCCACCAAAATGCTGCAGCGGTTACGGAACCCTCACGCCTCCGGAGATGAACAGTGTTATGATGAGAAGGGAAATGCCTATACTTTTCAATTGTATGTTCCTTGATTTTGCTCGCGCAAGACGTGCTTTTGTGGTTATCATAACCCGTCTTTTTCACGCCATGTCATGCCTATGCGGTGACCTTAGCTTATGGTAAGTGCACTCGTCTCCGGGTTTGAGCCCTGACCAAGGACATTGCGTTGTGTTCTTGGGCAAGACAATTTACTCTCCAGTGCCTCTGTTCACCCAGGTATATGCTGGGGGGTAACCCTGCGATGGACTAGGATCTCATCCAGAGGAACTAGAAATACTTCTAGCCGCTTTAAGCTACAGAAACCGGAATAGCTCCGGCTTGATGGGCCGCTTGGTTCGTTTGCAGACTACATCTTACATCCATATGTCATGGAAACAGTTCGAGTAACCGACTTGGTTTGGTGAAACGCTGAGTGGCAAAACGTGCTTCGGTCGTCGTTATTACCTGTCCTTTTCGCGCCATGTTACGCATAAAGCCTGCACAGTATTCCTCCAGCTGGTCCAGTCCTATGCTTTCTCTTGAGCCTCACTCCAAGGGAGACGAGTTGAAGCCCGCCATTTTCCTACAGTTCTCCTCCACGTTACTTTGGGTTTTCACCGCTTTTTCACATACCGCGCTTTTTGACTTCCACTGCGCTGATAGGACGCTAGCGTGTGACTCAGCACAATGTTCACGAGCAAGTCAGTATCCTATGGCTTCCATCTTTATGCAAGCTCATGAGGTATAGGAACATCCCACGCTTTTATTGTTGCAGCTTGCAAGCATCTCAAGAGATAAACTTGTAGAGGAGTGTGATAAACCAGACCGAGGGATTCATAGCTGCAAGGAAGCATTTTCAGAATCTTCCCTTTAATCGGCCGAGCATTTTCGTGAGGAAACAGACCACCTAGTTTTTTCAAGGCCAAAACCTTCCTTCTCTGGACGCATCAGTGCCTAACTACTACTTAGTGAAGGTGTCTTGGTTGTCACTAGAATCATCTCGAGTGCTTTCGTCCAGCTCCAGTGCCTTAGAACGCCATGTATGCGGCTGAGAAATTTCACCAGAGAAGATTGAAATTACATGACACTTGAGTTCTTAAGGTTTAAATAGTAGGACCGCCATAGAGGAGATCGTCAACATGCAGATATCGTGTAGAATTACCGAACACTCTATTGTAGTCCTCTGCCCTTTGTTCCACGAGGAACCCAATGGTCTAACAACTAACTACTACTATTGTAGTCGTGGGATAGCAGTCTGCAGATGTCGCACAACTTCTCCTCTTAAAGGAAACGGAAAAGGTACGAAACAAAAAGGAATCATGGCAAACCTCAAGATCTGTATATCAATGGAGTGCAGATCACACAAATAATGGAATCGCAGTGCATTAGTCTTCGCCTCCAAAATGCGCACTTACAAGAATATCTTTTTCATGTCGACTGTGAAGGGCACCGAGCGAAACCTATCGAGACGTGGTATATTTTGTTCCAGAGGGCGTGTCCAGCCTCCAGGCTACAGGCGCCATCTTTCCTCCCGTACGGAGCAGTCCAATCTCAGCAGACTGTGCAGTTTCCCTGATGAACTCAATGGGGCATGTAGAACCGTCTTCCCGTTGGGTTGCCAACTCAACCGCGCCTTCCTTAAGCTGATTATGTGTAATTTCATCGCATCCTCATAGCTTTTCCATGCGGCGTAATCTAGACATTTGAAAAGGCAGTCAATACAGACTTCATTCTTTATTATTAGCTGGTAGAGGAGGATGATCCCAGTTTCAGAGCAATCCAGCTGTATACCAGCCTTCTTCACGAAGAAGATCAGTTGCTCGCGAAACTCTTTGTAGACCTGCTATTCAAGAGCGAGGCTATCTGCCAACTCTTGAATATAGAGTAGAGCACATAGATTCTCATAATTGCTGATCAAATTCATTGTTGGAAAGTCAGCGTCCGCATCAGTTTTGCCATAAGAACCCAGCCAAACAGGTAAATTCAACCACAAATTCTTCACGATGATGCGCGCTTGCGGATAGAGATCTGCGTTTCATGTTTGCAGGTAGGATGATGTGACCACAGTAGATGGTATTCCAATGACTAATCGTCTGATTCGACTCCTACCTGAAGGGAATATAGGACATGACTGAGAATATCGGCAATTTGCGATCACTCTACATGATGAGGGTTGTCTAGAATCAATTACTCACTTATGTCTATTTGCGTGACAGGCGTGCTGAAGGCTGAAGTCTCTTCTAATCGCTGGCAAGCACAAGTCGGACTCAGCCACGCGACGCGATATATTATTGACTGCGCACTGGATTGAGTGAGATAAACGTGGACGGCACTTAACAGTGACTCGTCCCAGGACGGAATTTTCTGACCACTGACGTTAACCATAACCCCAGAGCGGATGAACAACACATCATCCAGTAAAGCTAATTGTCAAAAAAGAATTCCACGGAGTTTTGGCAAAGAAATCTATGATCTCTCCCACGATACAGCCTGACAAGCGAACTTGTTATGTCATTTGTTAACGCCATGCTGACCCGCTACGCAGTTGAAACTCAATCGTTTGCTTGCATAAAATGCCTAACGTTTAGCAGGAGTAGAAACTTGATCACAGTCTGAAAAACCGTGGTCCGTGTAGACAAATAGATGCAATCTGACATTCCAATCTTACGGGTGAAATTGAAAGTGTAGCACGTTTGGGGCCGTTGCTTTTGTCACTTGTTCTGACCATCGCATTTGTATCTGTTTACTTCCGTTAAACTTCCAGTAAATTCCGAGAAGGACCATGATCACTAATCACAAGATCTGATTTTGTATCAACGAGACTTCTTTAAAATAACATAAAAGCGTTTTATAATACCACTAGCCCCAGTTGTTCAAAGGCTGGATAACGCTATCTACCGGATAAATCGCTATCCAGTGGATAAGCGTTGACAAAACAAACCAAGCTATCCAATGGATAGCGATTTATCCGGTGGATAGCGTTATCCAGCCTTTGAACAACCCGGGCCCTGACCCTTAAATCAATACCCGATTTAGTCCCCTAGTTTATGTAAAAAGCAACTATAAGATAGGATGCTTCTTCAAAAAAAACAAACCTACAGTGCACTAGCCATACCCTATTTGAGACCAAAAAGGCCAAAATCAACGCCCTATTTCTCACCAAAACAATCCAAAACCATACTCTTTGGGGCAGCCAACATGAGAAGGTACCCCTCCCCCCCGCGGAGAAAGTCTACAGTAATCAGTGTCAGGTGCGTTCAACGGAAAGATACATACCTGTCTTGTCTGAGGGAGTCTTCGTTGGACCTAAGACAGTTAATTAAGTTTCATTTAGTTTCTGTGCGGCTTATGGTTGACCCATGGTTGGAATTCAAAGAGTTGAAGCGAGTTGCATTGGTTAAGTGTATTGAACGTGAACCAAGATCTACCAGTCTCTGAAGAAAGACTACAAACGAACAACTAGCAAGCACTTTCTTGGTTTTAAAATATTTGTGGAAATATCACAGCGTGTAGGGGAGGTACTCCTTGAATTTGTTCTTCAGTACTGCATGAGTACCACTGCATAGCAAATGACTTTCTTGACTAAGGGTTTAATTTAATAACTTGTATTCTATAAAGAAGGTATCAGGCTTTTGGAGTTTGTTCAAGAAACGCAACTCCTTCTCAGTTAAACCGGAACAATTAATATTAATTAGTAGGGAG
>OFEP01000051.1_pt1:0-7500 | contig 12284 bp, 7 predicted proteins | sample 1521161 | NCBI WGS metagenome assembly OFEP01 (sample SAMN04272335, study PRJEB24112) | coral metagenome | biome: Coral reef; feature: Shallow seawater; material: Coral tissue | host: Coral | place: China: South China Sea | collected 2014
GACGCATACTCGTTGTCGATAAGAGTACAGACAACGCTAAAGCACGTTCGATTTTTTTACCACAATTGCTACTAATCTCGCAATCTGATTGGCTAATTTGCCGTTGTAATAATAATAATGCCTTTTTCAGCTCGCGCTCTGAAATTAACCTATCGAATATGGTTTAGCGTTGTCTGTACTCTTAACGACAACGAGTACGCATCATCATAGTGGTCAAAAAGCATTGCGTGAAACATTGACGCGAGCAGCGTTGTTTGGACTCTTATCGACAACGCCAAATTAGCCAATCTGATTGCGAGATTAGAAGAAATTGTAGTAAAATAAGTGCTTGCGGAATCTAGGGAAAATGATGCAACTTGCAATAACTAACCGTACCTGAACACATTGTAGGGCAGGGGTTTGCACATAGTACTGATAAGTGCAGTTTTTTGCGTTACCCTTGCCGTCTTCTGCTCTTCCGTCGCAACCATGGTTGCCGCGCTTCTTTACCGGCTGCCTTTCGATGAGCCCACGAAGGTAAACGTTTTGTAAATTGTATTCTCCCATCTTATTAAACTGGGACAAAATTCTGCCTACAACGCATGAGAATAACAAAAAGAACAACAAATATATTATCCGACAAGTAAAAATTCAAAATAAAATTCAAACTGATCTAATTTGCAAAAAATGATTTCAGAAGTCCTTGAGCTTTCAAGGGATCAAAGCCCCACTGGTGGTTAAAAGCTTCCTTGTTTGCATTTGCTCCCGAAGCCCTTATAGGTTTTATTATTACCTCTTGTTTCACGGTCGATCTTGCTAAAGCATTCCAGTCTAGCGCAGCCGCAGTCTGGACCAGTCTCCCTTTCATACCGAATGCGTCCACTGCGCTCAATCTTCGTTCGCTTCCCGGAGTTCATCTCCCGCTTCTTAATGTTTCTTTTCCACCTGATTTAAAGATAATTTGTGTAAAGTAAACATAAGATTGTTCTCCAGAAGCACCTCACCAAACGTAATGTGACATAGCACTGACCCACCATGCTTACATCAATCATCATGCATAAATCAGTTTTAATTATTTCTTTTCAATTACTTTATGATCTACACACCCACAGAAAGTTATTACCACCCTTAGATAAACGCGGCAGCCGGGAAGTGTTTTTTTTTTTAAATACTTCGTACCTGGCAGTCTAAAAGTATTGTCGAATTTCCACGGAAAAACTCATCCAATCCTTCTTAAAACTGTAGATCTTTGTTTAGAAATGTCAAGCGAGTTAAATTATAATTTTGGCCTCGTGGTTGAGGAAATTTTCGATCTTCGGCATACTAGTAAATCTCGATGTTTCGACAGTTGTAAAAATTCGCACTCTCAGTCTGACTGCCGGGTATGCAGTATTTTAAATACGCTTCCCGCCTGCCGGGTCTCAAAAAGGCTAGCTTCTTTCAGGCGTTCAATTGGTTGGGGCGCAGCGCGGAAAACAGCGGGCGAAAAAGTAAAAAAAGCGCGGCGAGGGGAAGCGTAAGAACGCCTGTGAGCAAACTTAACAGAAAGGTCGTTCCGGTATACCAGGGTCTGGAATACCCTCTGATTGGTCAATTTTGACAGATTTTGTCAACACTCAAGCACAATTAAACAACGGTGGATCGCTTGTATGGGTCCCCCCTGTGAAGATCATCAATCTTCTAAAACAAGATAATTTCTTTAAAACAAAACTTAAATTTTTTCCTACAGACTTAAGGCAGACAAAGGCAGAGGAAAAAAACAAGAAAAAAGGAAAAAAGAAAAAAAAGAGAAAAAAAAACATAAGAAAAAGAAGAAAGAAGAGAAAAGAGACGATAGAAGAAAGAATAGATAATAGAAAAAAAGAAAACAAGAAAAAAGAAAAAAGAAAAAAAGAAATAGAAGAACAGAAGAAAGAAGAAAGAAGAAAGAAAGAACAGACAAAAGAAAGAAGAAAAAAATTATAGAAAAAAAATTGAAAATGTCCTTAAATGTAATTTTTTATTTTTTGCCAGTGATTATCATTTTTTTAGTTTCGTGTATATTGTTAGTTTATTTTAAGTATAAGTGTGTAAGGGAAAGTGGTGAAGGGGCGGGACCCCCGGAACAGGCTGTAGTGCCGGCATTTGTAGCCCCGGCGGGGGTGCCCGAATGGGTAACCACGCCGAGGCTACTATGCATGCACTACTATTTTAATAGTATGTATACCCTGGTTCGGGAAACTGCCCAGCACTACTTTCCCAGGCCCGCTCTGCTGGCAGGCTCAACTGAAACAATTGAGTTGGGCACTGTCTAGCTGAGGGCTTTTTTTGTATTGTATTTTATTTAGCGTCTGTTTTTCGAAGTTTTCTGTCAATGTTAAAAAATATTTTAATTATATCTCAATTTGTCATCATTTTATTTCAGTGGTCTTCTTTTATTATTTGTAAATGGTTTTAAGATTTCTTGCATGTTTCTTCTTCACTTGTTTGCGTTGTCAAATAAAAAAAAATCAATGTTTATCAATCTTGATTATTCTAGTTTAAGAAACGGGACAGTGGAGGGGAACGCGTACGAGAGCACGTGGCGCTGGAAAGGGATACAGAAGAGTATTTGCATTGACTCCATCAACTTAAGTTCAAGTTCAACTTTATTGCGCGCTATTCAAATTGATACAGTATAAGATGACATACAAAATCAGTAGGTTTACAAATGATGAAAAGTTAATGTTGCATTTAACAAGTGCAACGTAATACCTGTATATCGAGGAAAGTTTTTGTTAGCCCTCTGATCAAAATGGCAGCTATCGATTTAACCTTAAAAGAAAGTCAGTTTTTGTAACAGCTTTTAAGAACAATTTGAAATATTACGATTTTGTATTCTATTTACTTTTTCGATCGTCAGTGCTATTTTGCAGTTCTTTTTTCAATGTACGTAATATATCCTTCGTTCAATAAACTCAAGGACAGCGTTGCCTTTTTAAGAAAACATCCATTTTTGCTGTTGTACAGCAACCGATATTGCCACCTTTTTTTTATTGCACGTACAGACATAGCTGGGGTAGATAGCAGTCCCGGGGCGGGAAATAGGCCGCCAGATATAAGGGAAAAAATGTCAAATCCCAGGGGATATGCCCGGTAACAGGTGAAATTGAACCACGCATTATACTTTCGCGAATAATGTAACTCTTGAGCCGGGAAGGAGTTGATGTGATCTCTCACCCGAATAAGAGAGAATTGGTTCAGTGGACATCTTCGCGGCCAACGCCAAGATTTTCAGGATCTAAAAATAAAAGCGTTACGCCCTAAACTGGACTGAAACCTACTTTTCGTGGATGACAAGTCGCTAGCTTACCTTATTTCCCGGCTTTTGCGACTGGAACTAGCAAGCGTGATTGGTAAAACAATGATTAATTTAATGGCAGATCTTAAACGACAAGACACGAGCTATTTGAGAACAAAAATCACGTTCCGGTAGAAGCGCCCTCTTTCTACTCCCAAAGAAAGTCCACACCCCGAGAGGGGGTGAACTTGCATATGACAAAGTTGAGGATGCTAGTCATCTCGCCTAGGGGTATAAATCAGGGATTCTGGTCTAACTTATGCTGTTCATGACAAAACACCCTATTTTTAGCTGGAAAAATATCTTTTAAGGTCGTCTCGAAGAACCGTAATAAAAGAAACGCTCTTACTTCTGTTTTTAAGTTCGATTTCCGCCGGTCTTTCTCTGATTCTGGTCTACTAGCAAGGGTCCTTTCCTGAACGGGGGCTGGTAAATCCTAACCCTAACCCTAACCCTAATGGTAATAGAGCTAATTCGTTTTAAGCGGTATCATTTAGGGGTCAAATAAAGCTTCCGCAACCACCATGTTAGTCTTCTTTAGGGTTTTATTTCAAATGATCCGATAACGGGAAATCATCACCACATAGTTTACGCACAACTTCTCTTGCTTGTGTTTGAGCATTCTCGGAAGTACGGGTCTTTATAATCCTGCGTTAGGGTTTCTTATGTGTTCCTGGTTTTAGTAGACTTGCTACAAGTCGACCTTTGTTTTTATCTCCATCGAACAATGCGAAACAGAGGGTAATGTTCGAGCGACGAAGTGGCGAGCGTGAGCGACGTAAGTCGCGAATGGTCGAAACTAACCTGCCAACAGGTCAGGGAAAAATTACTGGAAGTCTATGGTTTTAGTAATTTTCTGTTACCCGGCCTGCGTTTAGCTTTTCTTATAAGTTCCAGGTTTTAGTAATTTTGTGTTTCGGGCTTTAGTAGTTTCGGTATTTCAGGTAAAAAATTGCAGGTTAAAGTCGAGCGAATCCTTCAAAGGTGGATTTAATACTGTTGGCAGCTTCGACAGTACAGTTTTTTTAATAGCTGTGTTCGTTTCTGAAAGAAAAAGGATAATAGACCAAAAAAAAAGATCGACCGACATCGTATCGAAACCGGTATTACGACAAAAGAATTGCGGCACTTAGTTCCGCGCCTTAATCGATTGTCCTACCGGAGCAAAACTCAGAGTTGCACGGTAATCATATGATCATAACACTTGTACCGTCTCTCGAATCCTTCGAAGGTGGATTTCGACGTGACGCAAACCTAAACGGTTACCGTTAGTAGCTTCGACAGCACGGTTTTTTTTAATAGATGTTTTGGTTTTTGAAAGAAAAAGGATAAATAGATCGAAAAAAAGATCGATTGACCTCGTATCGAAACTGGTATCAGTGACACTGGGGGATAAAACTTACATCGGCTCGAATTCTTCGAAGGTGGATTTCGATTCGACGCAAACTCGACAGCACGGTTTATTTTAAATAGATGTTTTGGTCTATGGAAGAAAAAGGATAAATAAACCGAAAAAAAAATTTGGGCATACCTCGTATCGAACCTGCATCACGTCAACACAAATACAAACGTCGCCCAGTCAACGCCTTATCGCTTGCGCCAACGAAGTAACACTTACTTAATTGCGTAATTTTATAGATAATGAAGCCTGTATCGATCGGCTCGAATTCTTCGGAGGTGATTTTCGACTCGACGCAAACTCGAGAGCACGGTTTATTTTAAATAGATGTTTTGGTTTTTGGAAGAAAAAGGATAAATAAACCAAGAAAAAAAATTCGACAGACCTCGTATCGAACCGGCCTCACGTCAAAACAAACACGAATGTGGCCCGTTCAGCGAAGTGACACTGAAACCTCCTGGTATTAGGTAATTTTATAGATAATAAAACCTGTATCGATCGGCTCGAATTCTTCGAAGGTGGATTTCGACTCGACGCAAACTCGACAGGACGGTCTTTTTAAATAGATGTTTCGGGTTTTGGAAGAAAAAGGATAAATAAACCAAAAAAAAAAAATTACGACAGACCTCGTACCGAACTGGCATCACGTCGAAACAAACACGGCCGTGACTCATCTAGCGCCTTATCGCTTGAGCTAATGAAGCAGTAGTGAGAAACCCGCGTAATTATATGGATAATAAAACGTGTCTCGGTTTGAACAACAAGCAGCAAACTGGCGACGCTTCGGTGACTTCATTGTTTAGCGAAACAAAAGGTTTCTTTTGTTTTCCGTTTAAACAAAAGATATCCAAGAGATGCCGCTTGCAAAACTGAGTTTTTCTGCATACGTTATTTCTCGAAAACGAAGCGCAAATCAACCAAAAAAATTACAGAACGAAGTTTTTCCTGTCAAAACAAGTCAGTCTGCCAAAAATTAGCTTGATCCTGCAAAAAATGAAAATCGGCCAAAAAAGCGATATACGCCCTTTTTGCACGAAAGCCTTCAATTATCATTGGGTATTTGTTAGACTTGTTAAAGAGTAGGTTCCGTTGACTTTTTAATAAACCCGACTTTGTAATGTGATTTCATCTTTGGCACTCATTCTGGAACATTATCATTTGCCTGACATTTTTACGAACTTTTCTCAGATAATAATGAATAAGTCTTCCCAATGCGTTGTCATTGATCGAACCCAGTGCATGGCTCGTCTTGATCACTACAGCGGTTTGGTTGAATTTTTTTACTGAGATGATCTTAGATAACTTCCCTTCAAAAAGATTACTTACTATTTTGAATTTTAACCTCGTGAAAGATTCAAGATTCTGCTAAGTTAAGGATATTGTAAGTTTCCATTAGAACATCACCCTGTAAGCAGGGCTCCTATTTCTTACCGTGTTTGTATTGAGGTAAGACTAACCTTTTTTCCTTCTCCTCTCCGCTCAACAAAGAGATAAAAGAGGCTCTGCTCGCAGAGCGAAACAAATGCCGCCCCCAATCCTTCCCCACTTCCTGAACGCAGAGATCTCAATCAAAGTAAAAAGAGTGCGTACGCAACTTCAACGACATATTCGGAAACTGATTTTTCATTAATTCTTAGATTAATTGCTACTGTATACATAAAAAAGACCAAAGAAATTAGAAGTTCTTTTTCCCGGCTCCTCTACCGGTAACATTTCGAAATTAAAACCGATTAGAGCAAAATGTGAATATCATCAAACAAAAACTCAAAACAGTACCTCAATATTTCCAGATTAGCGGCCGAAAAAGTTTCCTTCTTCTCCTCTATTGTGCCCTAATTATGTTTTAAATTGTTTTTATTTGTCGCTTCGGCGGAAACGAAAAAACTGAGAAACAGTTTAGAAAAATATGATACTGAACTAACGCGAGACTTACAAGACTTCGTCCAATCTGAGAATATTAGAATTACAAATAATTAAAGCTAGGCATCAAATGGCCGAAATTGTAAATATTGCAGAATTAAAACTACATCAAGTTTAAGTATACTGAATATTAATCTCCTCAGTCAAAATTGAGAGTATTATTACTACGCAAAAGCCATTCCACCAACAACTTTCTGTCTTTTTTAAAAAGTTCACTGATTTAGTTTTAAGTGAAGCTCAGTTAAATTTTAGATAGTACCGTCAAAAAGATTAACTTCAAGAACAAGTCTTAGCGTAGAGTCACGCTAATCAACTCGTCGCCTTTTCGTGTTTGGAATATTAAATCATCTAAACAATGCCAGTAAAAAAGTGTTTGTTTTAGAAAATGCAAATTCAATCACTTGCCCCGATGTTTTTGCTTTTCACGATCACGGAGTGTTGAAAACAAAATTGTAATATTTGCAATAAAGACTCTCAGAAACCTAGTTTACATAAACATCGCTTACGAATAGAAAAAGAAGTAACATTTGTGTTCAATATTGAATTATGAATCAAAGAGGTTTTAGAGTTACAGTATATCTGATGAGTTAAAATTATGAAAAGAACACAAACTAGATTATAAGACATGAGAATGTTTCGCCTACCCATCGCCTACTCTTTTGAGAACTCGGTTGATCGGTTGACAAAGATAAAATATTAGTGAACAATGAAATATTGACAAATCAACACACGAACAATTTCAAGCGAACCTTGATACCTTCCCGCGTGACGGCCATTTCTCGCAGTCAGGTGTAAGGAAAGGGTGTTCGAATAAGTCGTTATTGAACTTAGTCGGCTCATTTAGATGTCAGAGTCACTTGAAGATGTGCGCGAGGAGGGTTAA
>OFEP01000052.1_pt1 | contig 12204 bp, 5 predicted proteins | sample 1521161 | NCBI WGS metagenome assembly OFEP01 (sample SAMN04272335, study PRJEB24112) | coral metagenome | biome: Coral reef; feature: Shallow seawater; material: Coral tissue | host: Coral | place: China: South China Sea | collected 2014
AGGTGAAAGTGTCCATGGAGCGTATTGCAACATTGAAAAGGGGGAGAGGGGAGTTGGCTATCGACAAAAAAGATGTTTTTTGAAATTACGAAAGGAAGTCGATAGAAAGCCTTTGTTTGGCTCAAATGTGTCAACACTTTTGTCCATGATTGTAGCCATATAACACACTGAGCAACATTCGTCATTTGATCAAAAATAACAGCAGTTATAAACATATTGAACTTACACATTTTGGAATTCAGGGAATAGCGTGGATTGTTTTGTTAACACTGGATAGCGATTTATCGATTTATGCGGTGGATAGCGTTATGCATCTTTCGAACAATTTGTGCCGGGAAGATAAACTGCTGTCGTTCATTTCTCTTGGGATCAGTAATAAAAATAACTAAAAAAAACTATGGTCATGTATCATTCATATTTATGTCTGGGATTACATTTTAATAGTCTTGGACAGGTCAGTGGCCCATACAAAATGATTAAAGTAATGCCGAAAGAATATGGTCGGCGTTTTTTTTAAAAAAAAAACACAACAATGAAATTTTTGTTCAAAACGGGAAAAAGTTTGAGACTTTTTCCCGTTTTGACTGGTTATCACAATAAAGCTTGCATTGATAGCCCATGGAAGCCAATTACAGCGCACAATTTTATCATATTCTCTGGCCATGCTTCGTCTTGCCTGCTTGTAATTATGAAGCTAGCCATGAAATATGTTTTCTCGAAACCGCCGAAATACAGACAAGTTACCAATATAACATCAGGCGATTTGTTCGTCTGAGACGATTTGTTCGTCCTCTAGTGTGAAAACGGCCATTACCTACACCTTATCTTGCTAGGATAAGCCATAGATCTACAGACTACGGAAAAATGAGAGATATGTGACGACTGCGCGATACTTCACAAGACTTATGAAAAAGACTTTTGGCTTCGCCCGGTTGAGTTTTTACCGCCTGTCCACTTCACGCCACCAACCATGTTACAAGCATAATTCCACAGAGCATATTACGGACTAGTTTATTTTCAATAAATAAAAGTTTTGCGGTTGCTGTTTTGTTTACTCTCAGAACAATGTGTTATTCCAATCATATCACAGAAGAATGTCAATCCAACTACAGCTGATGGTGATTCGTGGATACATTACACTGTTTACTGTTTAATTAGCTGAAATCTCGCCAGTTTACAAATTTAGATTTAATACGCCGTGCGTGCAAGAAATGACAGCAGTTAGCTAGCTAAGTGAGTGAGGTTTTACAACTGCAGCAGGATGCAGCAAAGCAATCTTCCGGCAAATTCTCAGTTTCTTACCCCTGGAAAGGCAGAGTTGAATAGCAAGTCACCGAAAAATGGCGGACAAGCTGTTAATGTAGAAAACGACTGGGATGTCTGGCTACCTATGTTGCCGCATCTCAATGAATTGCCATGGACGCTACAAGACATTTCAAAAGTCTTACGACTCGGCAGAACACGCGAGAATTTTCGCGCCATTTCACCGCAAGTCGTAGAACGCGTGTCGTTTCTCCTACAAAGACCGCTGTTGCGCATTGTACGCGAAGCAAAGAGACTCTCCGTGGGATACTCCAAGTGCTCCAAGCAAGAAATTCAAACTAGCATCCGTTTGGTGCTGTCCTTGTCAATGGCTAAGACCTGCTTGACACTGGCTTCTAAAGCGTTCTCTTTATACTCGATGTCAAGCGACAGATTTCGCCGCTCCAAGAGATCGCGAAGTGGGTTGATTCTACCCGTTGGTAGAATGTTCCGTTGGCTTGTGAACATGAAAGTGGCTGGTCGTATCTATGACGCAGCAGCAATTTATCTGAGCGCTACTTTAGAATACATTGCTGAAGAGCTTGTCTTCAGAGCTGTCAACAGTTTAGGTAATCTTTGTTATCCGTTAATTAACCATGCTAATCACAGCTATGAACACATAGTGCCAATGATAATTGTGTTTACTTGCGGTCGCTCTTGGTGGTAAATTTATGGAAACTTGTCGAGGCTTACAAAAAATCTAACACTAACTTTAAAGATCTTATACTCGAGGGCGAAATCTTACGATTGAGGAAAGTGCACTTAAAAAGAAAACAGCGTTGTTTTTGAAACAAGGGGGCACTATGAAATACTTGGTTTTCTAGTAGATAGTATAAGGACGATTGGTACCTCGTGTTTGGGTTCATTGTTATCTATTTGAGTCTGCACAGCGTTTTATATAACTTAGCGGTTTTCATCTGAGGAATGGCAAAAATCTTATTAACAGTGGACCGGAACAGGGATATTTGTGTTGTGTGAAGTTTTTTGAACCCTATTGTAATTTGTTTTCAATCTATATTTCTTCCACTAAACCAGTGTTGCATTGCACTGAACTGCCACGAGACTTTATGAGTTAGTGTTATGAGCTGATAAGGGCTGCAACTGACAGCTAAACAGGTTTGAATTCAAAAGCATCGATCTCAGCCCACAAGCTCGTAAAGGAAAGTTGTTCCCCAAAGCTAGCCGGAACAATAACAGTGAGAATTAAACAAAGGGAAGATTACGAGAAACAAAGAAAAGGAACCTCAGAACTGAATAAAGTGCCGGGAGATGATGCCGGCACAGTCACCCAAGAGATCAGAGCTGTTTATTAATTTCCTCCGAGTCGTTATGTTTGCCAATCTTTGTGAAAGAAAATGCTCGAATAGGTCATATATGAAAAATATTGTTTGGACGAAAATTTACTGCCTCGTAGCAGGTAAACATTTAAATGAAAGAAAACCTTAAAGGAGTTCAGCCACGGTATTTTGAGCTTTCTTTTGGCTACATTACTTTTAAATGGAAGGAAACCTGAAAATATTGTGAGTGGTGGTTACGATAGAAAAGCACCAAAGAGATTGTAACAAACCATTAAGAAACAAGGATGATTAAGGATGGACGACCTTGAAAAATTACGACTTAACTTTTCCAAGATGACCAAACTGTGACGTAGGTACATTAAAGGAGTATACATGCAGTCATGGTTCAACGGTTTGAAAAGTTTAGCCTATTTTTTTCAATTTCGTTGTTTGCAATCCATCTCAATCTTCTTCATCTTTAACCATCCTGGTTCCTTTATGATTGATTATTATCTCTTTGGTGTTTTTCTATCGTTGTAAAGTACTATTTTCAGGTTTCCTTCAATTTAGTCATTTTTGTATGTGACCAAAATGACCCAAACTGATTACCACGACTGAGCTCATTAAGTATAGCGATGGATTTCCTTTAGTCTTGTGTCCCCTTAATCTTACAAATGTTACTCGAAAAAGTCGTACTACACCCATGTATGGTTCACAGTGATTGGTGTATTGCACAACTTGTGCTGCTGTGGTAACTGGTCAACTTATTCGAACAAGAGCGGCCATAGGAAAAAAACCCTCCATGAAATACACTGGTCAGTGAAAGCGAAACAAAGCTGTAAGATTGGTTTTCGCGGTTACAAAGCATGGACCAGTAACGTCATTGTATCTCTCCAGAGGTCTCCAAACAGGCGCTGCTACACGAAGCAATATTGTTGAAATCCATCTCGCAATTTTGTACGATACAAAAAGTTGTTGGTGTATACAATAAATTTATCTCTTGGTAAAAAACAGACGTCGCCAGGTTCGATAAACAGATAAAGGTGTAACTGAGCCCATAAAAAGTGTGTCAAGTTAACTCTTCTCAATGAATGCTTGCGTCGGGATTTTTCAGTATTTGTCGCCTAACGGCTGTATTAATAACTGTCTCACTAGCAACTGTTCATACCGACATGTAAGAGAATATACACAAACACTGTCTCATTTCATAGCTTAACAGCGCAGATAACTTGATCACGAAGGTCACATTTTTGTTCAAGAAATAGTTAAAAAAAGGACATGAGCAACCTAACGAATTGGGGAAAGAGATGCTACGCCAAAGATCGTCTGCGCATGCGCTAAGAGACTAGAGTTTTCACCGCTGTTCTTTCCAGAGCCTTTGTTGTATTTTAGACTTGAGAAGACGAGAATGCCCTTGATGGGTTTAGAAATCTCAAGGAATTCCGGGATAATGCCACGTATTGACTTCCATCGATTAGACTCTGTTTGCGCTCTGCTCAGTGTTTTCAATTTTTGTTAGCATTAGAAGCAGGCGAGGTGGCTCAAGATCAGATTTTTATACGAACAACAAACAGAGGACATGCTAAAGGGCTATGTCATTATTTATTTATAACGACAAGGAACCTTTCCGACCTTAAGAATCAAGATTTTAAAAACAAGACAAATGATGACGAAGAATTGAGCAGTAATGGAAATACGCACAGGCTAATCTCTCCGTTCAAGTGTCAGTTATCAATTGGAAAGCGCCAGTTATCTCGGCGACTGACCCCAGACCAGACATAAACAAGTTTTCGATGTAAAGTCTTAACAGTTTAGCTTTCAGTCTTAAACCAATTCATTCTTGCTTAATATTTTCAATTTTTCTGATCTCTTAAAATGGATTTGTGATTGCTTTGGATCTGAAGGCAATGTTCTTAGTTGCTAAATTAAGGATCTGGCGATAGTTAAACAATTCTTCAGGAAGGTATCACTTGATGGGAAACAAATACGTCGATCGGCGATAAAAATATATTCATTGCAAAAATTTCAGTTACTTAAAAAACCACTGCGTCATGTGGTAGACCACAATAAGCGGATACAAGGCCGCTAATTTAACCTGATTGCATTAAAGGAGAGCGATTAAACGTAATGTTGAAGATATTTTTGTCAAGCAACATACAATTTTGACAAAAAAAACAACTATGTTTCCAATCTGGAAATTGTTTTCACCAGCTACACTAGTTTTTGTTGGACTTATAGAACGAGATTCTGCTTTTCGTGAAGTTATTTTGATTACCGCAGACAGCTAACCACACCGCAAACCTCCAGATGCAGATATGGATGAATTTACATTTCAAGTGTTCAATTTAGATCTCTGAGGCCACCAAGGGGCTCAAGAATTTGTTTTCCGGTCTTTTGTAAGAACCTTCAACTGAGGTATCCACGACTAGATCGACAATTCAATCGAATGTAACCGCAACGTTTTAATTGTCGGCTAAACGAGTCAATGAAACCGCGTCCTGGAGTCAACAAACTCTCGATCCAAGCAGGAATCCTTCTCCAGGGTTGTAAAATTGTCACGTACTAGGAGCATTTTCAAAATTTTAAAACCAATTCAGGCGAGTTAATCAACAGGTGGTGACAGTCCAATTGGACTGATCATCTAACTTCGTCGGCTAAATGCTGAAATGCTCGAATGTCGGAAGTTCTGAATTGTGTTGGAGTTTTACGCCTTAGCAGCGAAAAAAAGGGTTTTAACTTCTTACACTATTTAAAAAACATTTTGGAAATATGAGCTCTCTAATGGTATTTTCGTTAACAGATTTTTAAAAGCATTTTTCTTAAAAGGAAACGCATTAAACGAGGATAAATACTTTCAGAATCCCCGATTGCACAATTCTGAAAAATATTTCGCGTATTTTCTGGCAGGGTGACATCAGCCGATATCAATTCCAAACGTTTGAGTGCGTCAGGGCTTTTGTCCGGCTATGACCATTTCTCTACAATGAACGTCACTCGATGAAAGGCCTAAAAGCACTGTTTATTTATCGCCTTACTAGCTGTTGAGTCGAGAAATATTCATCTATTTTACGGCTGACAGAGTTTACTTTAAGTGACAGCTACAGAACTGCAGTTTACTAAGAGGACCAAAATAGAACTTTCAAGGGTATCTAACATTTCAAGAAAGCTAATTAACAGCTCCGCAAGGTCAATAAATATGGAAGCCTGGCTTATCGCTAAAACGATTCTCTTTTTGAAGATTGAAAGCAGCAACCGCTGTTGCGTGTGTAGTTTACACTGTTACAACACCTAAATTTACTTGTGTCCTATAGTAATTTTTTTAATCTTCCGCCGAATTTCCGGACGCTCTTTGTGAATGAAAGCGTGTGAAGGCCGGTTAGTCTTTTGCCTAAAAGGAAATACATCACCATATCATATCCAAGCAATTTACCAAAGCAGATAACACTGCGAGAAAACCGTTTAAATGCGATATCGGTGTTGCTCAAAACGCCGAGACTATGTGACATGCAAATGGGATGAAAACACTGTGTTTACTGTAAACACGGCTCGAAAAAAAGACTAAGTCAAGACAAGACTTTTGTCAGTTTCTACTAAACGAGTGTTACAATCACGTCAGCTAAAAAATTTCGAACACGAATGGGTTTCTTTAAACTCTTACAGAGTTTGCGAACTTTCCAAATTCGTGTGGGCTCCAGTGTTACTGGATGCAAAATCTTCAATTTACTATGGCAGCAGGAAAGTCACTTTTAATAACAAGTGTTTTGTGATTTCCACTTAAAATTTCTTGCACCTAAACTCTATTAATTTAAACTGTTGTTGAATTGAAACAAGGCTGACCAGTCCTAGTTCTTAATAACTGGGCATAAAGAAGGATTGAAAGTGTGAATTATAATCTTCAAGCGGCACTTGAAACGTGTTCTGAAATGCTGAATCGCAAAGTTGCTGCAACACCTCAACAGGAAATCATAAACTTACCACAATAGTGTTTCCGTGAGCTGTTCCTTCTTCGTTTTCGGAGCAGCTGAATTTCCATGGGATATTCTCGACTTGCTCTCTTTCATTATAAACTCAACGCCTGTGTAGAAAGCGAAACAAATCTGTCAACACGACGGAAGCGAACAAATCTGTGTTATCATCGCGCGTCACTTACAAGCCTCATTTTCTTTGTTCTTGCGTAAAGTACGACGCGACTTCACCATTTCGCGCGCTGCAAAAGCAGACAGTCCCTCGTGCTCTGAAATGAACTTGAACTTAATTTCCGTGAGTTTTTGGTGGGTTTTAGGCCCATCTATCACAACCAAATCACCGTGTAAGCAGCTTCAATATTAAGCCGGGACAATGATAGGTCATTTATCGTGAAACCTCTCAATTCTGACAGCTAATCCTTTCATTGAGGCTGCAGAACAACTCAGTGCGTTGTCGTCTGATGCGTATTACACGCTTCGTGCACTCTTCCATGTTTCCCGCAAATGATCGCTTTTGTTTTCACGCTTTTTGGCTCGCTCGTGTTCTTAGCCTGACCTCTGTTGTTACGAACTCAGACGAGAACATTTTCAAAACATCACAAAGCAGCAGGTTGCGAGCAGTCAAGCAGGCAAGTTCGACGCTCCGAACTTTTCGTGCAAGGGAATTTGAAACAGCCAGGTTTGACTCTCCAGAGGGCAATTACGTACAATTACAAGGATTATCGACGTAACTTAAATAGCTTTTACAAAACGTACAACTTCTAAAGAACTAATGGTCAATTGGTCAAGGTAGCTTACACCGCCTGTACAAGCATTCATGAAAATATTCAGTCTGAATGGATCAAACATGTTTAGCCTTCGGCGAAATAGTGACGTAATTCTAACAGAGCGAAACTCGTCGCGTAAATGCTTAGAGACGAGACTTAACAGAATACCCTACAAAACCATTTAATATAATTGAGTGCCTCTTTATGAAATGAATAGCTCAGTTTGGAAGAACTGTAAGAGCCTGTGATTTGGCGAAGGTCGATGCAATTGAAGAAAACTACCCAAGGTTAAAAAAAACCTTCACCTTTCCTTTCTTCAATTTTCACCACTTTTGTTCCATGTCTATTAAAGTTTATTAAGCATTGACAAAAGATAATTAATTTTTGTAGTATTAGAAAATAAAATGCCCGTTTAACCATACCTTCGTCCTCGTCGTCAAATTGTTCACTGATTTTCTTGCTGTTTTGCGCTTTCTTCGCTTTAAGTTTACATCTTTTCACCCGGGGTGCCAGGGTTTTCTTCTCGAAATCACTTGCGGTAAACTTGTTGCTTGATTGATCAGTGAGTCGGCTTCTATTTCTCGTACTCGGCATTCTGATTAGCCTCGCTCTGTGGTTTGTAACTCTAACATACGACCCGTGCGGGATTTTTATACCTCCTGCGGAGAGCTTAGTACTCAAAATAAAGTACAGAGCACTTTAAAACCTTCTGTCCAGAAAATGCAGTTAGCGAGAGTACAGGCGAAGGAGGGGGAAAATATCTTAGCTGGACTATTTGTGTGAAAGCATCCTGAGTCATCAACCCAGGTGAACAATTTAAATGAGGTTCGCAGCCGAAGACAAAGGATATGTTATGCCCTGATGCGACTCTGTTGACGATTTGTGGATCGGTTCATAAATTATTAACGCAAACGGTCGCGAGAGTATTAAAAATACGTCATTTGAAGCCTCGTCCCACGCATGTCGATCTTAATTAAATAATTATCAGTATCCCTTTCTCTCGTGCCCAATTGACCAATCACGGCACTCACGCTAATTGAACTTGTGCCACCCGAAACAAAAGGATTTTAGTTGCCATGACAACTACCGCTGAAAAACAAAGCTTTTGCCCTCAACGTTTGATCTCATTGTAAACAAGTTTACAGCGACTGAATGTTCTCTTTTGTGTGTGCATCGGCTTTGATCACAAAGCGATTGTGCAACGGATTTCTTGTATTGTAAGACTCTGGCTGACAAATAAAAGTGTTTCTTTTGGAACAAACGGAGTTGTCGCGTTCTCCCTGTTTTTTTCGCACCATTTTGATCAGACACCAGCCAAGAGATCTCAGACTGATATTCGGTGTACGTGTTTTCCTATTGTTCTTGTTTTAATCATGTTGCAACGGTGAGCGCATCGCTTGGAGCACTACTTTATTTGAAGGTCTTGCGGTGATAACACATCTCACATTAATCCGTCCTAAGCCGTACGACACTCACACATTTACTCTAATGTCGTTTGTCGGTGAGCATACTTTTGTGGTTCACACCAGAGGAAAACATCTTCCTGTACCGCTCGTTACTCAAGGAAAATGTTCTTTTACCACTTCCTTTCCAGTTTAAGGGGAGAAAAATGCAGAGTGGACAAACATGACATACGACACACGGAAACACGTCATTTTCCCGCCGTTTGACGCACGCGACGGCGGGTGCCATGGCTTCACGAAAACATCGTTCGCTTGCGCGCGAAAAGCTAGGGATTTGTTGACATTGTGGTTCACCTCCTAGCCTCGGCTTTCCATTTTTTTTGAGGGGGCAAAATTTTTGTTAATTCGCAACTTCTCTTATAAATATGTTCACTTCAGCTGTTGTCAACAACAGATTATTCCAGAGTAGTTCCGACGAATGCGACTTGAAACATTCAATAGAAGTCATTTTGTTCACTGAAGCTCGAAGAGATACAGTATTCATGCACTGAAAACCACGCCCCGGGACAGGATGACACGAAACCATTCAAGTGAAATGTAACTCGGTAACTAAAGCAATCACATGGTGGTAAAAGTAAAAAAATCTGTAGAAAGCTAAACAAAAAAAAAACATTTATGGATTATTCGAGGAATTTTTTTGAAAGACTCAGTAAAACAATTTAGATGTTCTGAAAACATCATCGGTCGGCCCTGTTGCAGTTTCTATGAAATACAAGGAGAGAGGGTACTCCGACGAGACCATCAACAAAAGTCCTTCATACTTTACGTTTAGTGCAACTGTATCAGCCGCGACGGTCACAAACAGGGAATCGTGTTTTTGGTCAGGTGAAAAAACAGAGTAGTACTGAAAATTCGCAGATTTCGGTTATAGGTAGGGTAAGGGTTTTGAGAACCACCCAACTTTTCTGGGAGTACCCCGGGCTTTGAAATAACCTACATAGCGAAAGAGCTGACTTAAACATGTTTGATATGGCCAAACGTTACTGAAACGTAACTTGTTTTCTTGAGGTTGCAACAAACTACGTCAATGAAGGCGATTTGTAGGTTGAGTGAGTTCATTCATTGAAGGGCAATAATAAAGTACTCGTGCTCATGCATTTAAAGATGAACCGCACCCAAATACCACAACCATGACAGTACAGTGGGACACAACACCCACAAATTGGTTAAAATGGCACAGTTCTATAAAAGATGAAAACGAATTTAGACAATAAACTCATGTTCAAAGATGACACATTGTAATTTCTAGGAAAAGCTCGTTAAAAGAGCGTACAAAAAAATTCAATGTGTTCCAATCATAAATTGATTCAGTTCACGGTCACGAAGGACGTGACTGCCTGCAGCGATTTTCACTTTTCTTAATGATTAAAACTACCACGTCGGCCAACAACTTTTGACCTTTTTGAAACTTTGTCTGCGAAACTTAACTAATAATAAGACTTGCTGTCAGGTTTTTGGCTTAAAACAAGAGGTAGTGCTTACAGTGAGAATTAATACGGAAAATCGAAGTTTCATGAAGCCAGTTGCAGCTTACGTGAATCAGCAACAAGACCCTCAGTACCTTTTATGGTAAAGTATACGTTGTCACACATGAGTAACGAAGGTCGATTCCTGTTTGTAATAGTTATAAAACTCGCGTCATAGTTTAAGTGAACAATGCTGATCAGTGGAGCCATAACAAAAGGAATAATATCAAGGCATTTTACAAAAGAATAGCAGGAATGTTTTCTTGTCAAATTGACGTGAACGATGAGCAAGTCTGCGTCGCAAAATCCTGTTTGTTTTGTTCAGTTTTGAAAATCATAAATTCTATAGATCACTTAAACATTCTGGAACCCGGGCTAACTTATGAAGTACTTGAGAAACAATTAAACTGTTTATTTTAATTCATGGGGGATGAAAGTACAGGATTAAAAGAACGCACATGTACTTATTGGAAAAATGCGATAAAAAACCTTTCATATTTTTTTTAAACGACCTGGTGTAAAAAGAAGTACAACACAACTGAAATGTTTTCATAAAGCTTAATTCGTCTCTGACTTCAATCTGAGAATGTTGTGAAGCGAGGCAAATTTAACGAGGCGAATCATGAAAGAAAAATATTAGCAAATTGCTAGTAGACATTTCGGACAAGTCTGAAGTTTGGAAAACGTGTTTTAAGTTAGAGGCGCACTTGTAGATCTCAGCAAATGCTATGGAACAAGTAAGATCAAGTATCCTGAATTGGAAGGGAAAACTGCGGGTTTCTTTTTTAAGTGAACCTGATAACTTCACGTGCCGGTGGCCCACATTCGCCTCAGTAAATATTGCTGCTAGAGTAAATACCACTTAATGGTTGCTCTGTGATAACCTTTCTTGTTGTTGAGAGCTTGAGCCAAAAGGTGACAGAATTTGTAAAAAACAAAATGGTGTAGTATGTACACCAAGTTTTTGTTTCCTCTGGTTGCGGACCGGTTGCCAGTGTATTATCAAGTTTGAGACTTTTTCATTCAAATTCATTCTGCAGTTAATTGGGTAACTGAATAATAACGGTAAAATACGCGAAAATATTATGACTGCAACTTGTGACCAGTACACACTGAACTGTTAATATGTACCAATCTTCTCCAATATTACGTAAAATATCCCGGACTAGGTTTCATCTTATGTAATACTACATAACGTAAAATCACTCAAGCAAAGAAAATCTGAAGAATACAGATAGATAAAAGAATACCATTCAATTGCCTTCAACTGTAAATCGGCACGTTTTAAAGCTTTTATTGCGCGAGGTACATTAAGTGGCAAAATACGCATTATTTACGTTGTGTATTATGAAAAAACTCATATTTAATTGCTATACAAGAACTCACCTTTAAAGAAATATTGTTTCCCTAGAAACTTCTAATTCGGAGGGACGTTGAAATGTTCTGTCCTGTCCAGGATCATTCGAAGGCTTTAAATGATCAGAGCGGAGATGGCCTGTGGTTGTCTCTCGGGTTAGCAAAACATCAACTGAACCAAAACCTTGTTTCGCCAAAACTCACACAGGTGTGACTTTTCACACAGTCATTCAGTCATTACTGCAAGATATTGCTTTACCGCCGCACACAGGAAGTTTGTCAGGGAATTTTCCAAAGTGAATACACAACGAGGAACAGGAAAACGTACATGTATTTACTGTCGCGAGAATCTTACATGTGATGTGAGACACTCTGTGAGCTTTTTTGTTTACAGAAAGCCAAGTTTAGTGACAAAGAAAACAGACGAAGTTAGTGACAAGTTCAGCAAACGTCTGACAAACAGGAATTTAGTTTTTGAGCGAAAAATGCTCTGGTACAATTTAAGCTTAAGTTGTTTCTTTACTCATTCCAACATAGATTGATAAATGCATGAGCAAATACTTCATCGAATTTTTGACTTGCTTCGTCAACTCAGTTGAGAAGAATAC
>OFEP01000053.1_pt1 | contig 12136 bp, 9 predicted proteins | sample 1521161 | NCBI WGS metagenome assembly OFEP01 (sample SAMN04272335, study PRJEB24112) | coral metagenome | biome: Coral reef; feature: Shallow seawater; material: Coral tissue | host: Coral | place: China: South China Sea | collected 2014
GGAAAAAATTCCAGTTGTTTTGTAGAAGTAAAAGGAGTACTGAGAGGAAGACGATTCACTGAGGCGCCTCGATATCAATTACCGCCATCCGCCATTTTGGAACATACCGGCTTCAAGTACATTTTTCAACATGTTCAACTGGGAAATCTCTGAACTAGGTTTTTGCCGCTGTCGCAGAAGTGAGTATTGTTTCAAGAAAAAGAGGGAAAAAGAGAGCGGTCGGCCAAAAAAACTGAACATTTTTAAACATCCGCTAATCATGAATATCTTTATACTTTCTAAACATTTCGGAAACTTCTAAAATTCCATAAAAATATCCGGATACTTGTGGTATGAGTAGGGCCTTAAAAGTCTCACTCCGTCTTGCGGTCGAAAATACTGAGTTGTCTTGAATGAGTTTAGGGTTACCGCTTTCGACAGCGGTGCCTTAATTACTTCAAGGACCGAGCCAGATATCTAAAGAGACGTGTTTTAAAATAGTGATGATTAGGTTTACAAAAGAAAAGCCGGCAATCTACTTGTTTACATCATGGTGCTGACATTATGCAAAAAGAAGTGAAGCAAATAGCAAACATTAACAAAACTATAATATACTGAGTAGTGGTGTAGCCGCTAGCCGCTATTGGAGCAGTAAATAATCAACGGTCTTGAACAGTTGGATTTCAGACTGTGGCTTTTCCACTGCCGTGATGTCTAAACTTTTCTGGAAGATGCAGTTCTCAAAACTTGGAAAGTCTAAACATGCTGTTTGCTTTTCAAACGGCAAATTTACCACTGGTTCCCGGGGTCTCGCATCTTACCGCCCCCTGGGGGAGAGGCCCTGGGAACGACGTTGCAAATTTTGCTTGGATGATCTTGAAATGAGTTCTGTGGTTATCCGGCCGATAGAGTCAAATCAGTCAAATCAGTGCACTGCCACACAGCTGTTGAAAACGGTGCCTGTTCTACTCGCTGAGAAAGAAATTTATGAACCTATCAAAGCGTTCTTCAAGGGCTTTTATAATGCAAAAGCTAAGAGAAAGTTGAGGGTTTAACTGAGAACTCGTTAACAAAGTATATGGCACATAAGCTATAATTACTCATGAATCAGCTCTTTAGAATGGAAATAGGCCAGTTGAGAGTGATGCGAAAGTACTTCAGAATTTCTAATTACTTATATCAGACCTTTATGGTTTGGTTTTCCGGAGTTTTTTTTTCTAGGGCATAACCTTTTAGAACTTGTCAAAACGACCCACAGAATTCTCGGCATAAATGGAAAAGTTGTCTTGCGAAAAGAATAGACCATTTCACCATTCGGTGCAAACAGTTGGCAACGAAACCAAGTCTATCGCGAGTCGTACAAAGCGTGACACTCAAATATCGAGAAATCCTGATATCAGTTAACTCATGGGAAAGCTCAGTACACCCATTTATGTGCTGCAGAAATTTGTGCCGTTCTTTTTTTGTACTCTGTTGAATATAACCTTAATTGAAATCCTTGAAGCAATTGAAGCGAATATGGAGAGTTTTCTCGCTGCGGTTTTCAATGTCGCCACTCCCAGATTATCCAGTCGGGTTTTATATCGCACTCAAGAAGACTGAAAACACGGACATTTGTAGAGAAATGTTTTGACATTTACTACAAATAAAGTTAAACACATCAATGACATACATTATTCATGTCAGCTAAAGGACCAAAGATGAAAGCTTAATAATATCGTGGGCTAAAATATACGTGGCTCTGTTCTGAATAGAAACGATATTTTATTAACAAGCGAATATCAATGACAACGGTGCATGTAGCAGTTTGCTTTCAACGAAAACAAAAAAAAAACTGAACGGCCTAAACTGAACCACTGTCGTTCGGAACAGGTTTGGATACTTTAACTTTTAAATCACTCCTCGTCTTTTAAAAATTTGTTATTGCTTGGTAACTACTTCTTAGAAATGTAACTTCAACACGGAAGTCTATTTTTCACATCCATGGGTCAGGGGGAGGCGCTTTTACAGTCATTATCACGACAAATTCAGTTGAAATTTCAACGTCAATTTCCTCCCCTCAGCAAGCTTATTCCGTAAGGGAAGGCACTGAGTTTAACGGAACACTTGTGTGTGCCAGTTCTTGCACTTCCTTCTTGCCTTCCTGGGAAGGAGATATCTGCACATGCGTTGTCAGTCAAACGAGGCGAGTGACCTTTTAAGTCCTAATATATGAGGCTGTCAAAGTTCTCAGTTTCCTGCCTTAAAGTCAGAGAAAAAGATTGATACAAGCTAGGGCGTTTTGCATACAATCGTGGGAATTTTTCTCTCCTGCAACCCCTCCAGGACGAATTTTCAACCTTTCAGCCCGATTTCCCCGCCTTCGTAATACTATACATGACTTGCGAACAAAAGTACCGATTTAGTGCCTTGTTAGAGAATGGCACTTTAAAAACACAGTCAAAACTTGTCGAAATTTTCGACACAGATGGAGAGCAACATCGAAAGCGTTAACTTCATTCTTCGTCTACTGTTAGTGTATCACTTAGAGCTTATGGCAGATATTCGCCTCGGAAGAAGTCTTCAATACACGAGTAAGATGCTGCAGACTTCAATGATCACCTTGAATTGGTCACTAGAGGAATGTGTTAAATGTCCGCTTCACTGAACGAACCGAGATAAAATCGATTTTGCATGTCGCCCAAGCATATTGGGCCGAAAATTGCTTTGTAGTTGTTTTACTTTCAATTGTAGTTCATGTATGTAGTTGTCGAATCTGCACTGGTTTCGTTCAACGTAAATTTGTTTAGTTTTCAACAGTGGCCATTGGGAAATTTAAAAGCGCTCAAATTCAGTCGCACATTACTGACCGGCTTGCAAAATGTTCTTGAATATTCCCATGACTGTCAGTTTAGTAGTAAATAATTGAAGCAGACTGAGAATTATCTTTGCATTTGTACCCTAGCCCTTTTGTTCGTACGTAGTCTTGTCGAATTCAACCTGTATTTAGTAATAACATACAGCGAGATGTTGTGAGCAGTCACGGTGAGTAGCCGCCTTGAATCGAGCTTGAAGGACCAACGGAAGAGATGAACACGCGCGTTCCCTCGAATTGTCTTGTCTGCTTTGTGAATTTACAGCTTTGTTTTTCACATAATTCCCTTTGTAAGAAATCACAATAGAAGATACGGCACGCGAAATTGAAAAGCTATTTTCTCTTTTATTCATATTCAAATGGTGATAAGAACCCGGTCAAGGTAAAGCTGAGCAGAACAAAAGAGGTTTGTTTACCCGTGTAAAACACACTAATTTTCGCGCGCGCGCCAAATTTTTAGGCGCGAAACTTTTCCTACCGTTTGTTACATATTACGTAAACTTTTAATTTCAAAATGCGGCATTGAAGGTGTGAACAGATAGAATATGTTCCTAGCTCTTGCTACACAAACTCATAACGTACAGATGGATGTAGCTGTACTTGAAAGAGCTGTAACTAGATGAAGTAATAAATTACATAACTAACATAATTACACAGATTATTTGGCGCGAAAATTTGGCGCACATGTGCCGGGTCTCTGAGTCCTCTGACAAAACACGGTATTGTTTTTTTTATTCTTGTATAATTGCCTTTGTTGGTATATTTCGCCGCCTGCTTTTGAATATATCCCCTAAAATAGATTGAATTACTATAAAAAATGACAGCAAATAAAGTTTACAATTAATTTACACACAGTCCCACATGAGACAAAATTTCTTCGTTAAGGTTTGTCTTCGTAAGACTCTCTCAGAAAGTTAAACCGGGGAAATCTTTGATTTACTATCTGATAATTACCAGTCATGAAGTAACATGTAAACAATTCCCCATGTATGCCCAAGCACCGTGATAAAAATTGAAATTGAAAAGAAAATCGTCCTCAGCAAATCTCTCTGCGTCATTTTTTATATGTCCTTTCATTGCAAGTTCGTTTCCTTGCGTAAAATCCAGAAAATCGGCCGTTTTCTCGAAATCAATCATTACGGTGGAACTGAAACATTATCCTTGCCAACATAAAATCTTTCCAAAATTTCCTTGACGCGCTCGGTCAACAGTGGAATATCAGAGCACAATCTTTAATTTTTTTTGCATAATTTTTCAAACTCAGTCCAGAATATTTTATTGCCTGAGACTGAGGTAACGAAAGTAAAATATCAAAATATAGACTTTTCGAAACCTGACTGATTCCATCAGAGAACAGTGTGATCGGCTTGATTTAAAATTCTCCACTCGCACAAGCAGTTAACAGTGAGTAAACATCAATTCTTCCAGTACTCCTCCACTTTTCGCTCGAACGCGTAAATCGAGATAATAATTATAAACGCGCGTGTGATAAACGCGAGATTTCCACGCGCTACAAGCGTTTTCCTCGTAGCAGGAGTGCAAAACATTCATCAAGCAGTAATAGTGCTTGCGGTTAAGCTTTCCACGCTATAATAAAAAAAACCTAGAAACATTGATGCTAGTTAATGCTAACTGCGCTGGGTATGTCTGGTATTTAGTACAAACTGTTCTCCGAAACGGTAACCAAAGATGGCAGATGTCTTTGACAACGAAACCGTTATGGGTGATTTCACCCAGCTGCAGTAAAAACAAACCCGGTCGAAAACAAACTCCGCGTGCATCGAGTAGCAGACATCCCGCCATAAAAGATCATAAAACCCATACACAAATTACAAGAGTCTAAAACAGTTCACATTTGCAACGGTTATCAAATCGTCTGCCTCAAGTTTCGCTGATTGTTCCATTTGGTATAAATGAACTTTTTTATCGCCTTTCTGACCGCGGCTTTCGAAGAGTGTTCAATTCAATCTGCGTTTCTGTACAGCTGGGAGGGAGCTTGTAATTGGGTAGTGAGTCCGAGGTTTAACGTTATTTACTCGCTGTTGGAGTCACAAATGGAAGATGAATAAGGTCGACTATGCGAGGATGATTTAAACTGCCCGTTCTCATTACTTTGATGCTCTGGTTTCACACGGCTGCTCCAGTGGAGATTCTATAAATTATTTCCAGAGAGCACTGAAGTATGGTATTGACTTATGAACAAACTACAAACGCGCTTATTTCCATAGCCCGTGTAAAAATATATTGCACGACCGTGCACAGACTTCGCGGGTGGGTGTTTGAAAGAATACATGAAGAGCTCCTAAAAGTTCACTTTGCAGAAACAAACGTAGCACAGTTACCTGTAGGAGCCAATCCGCCTTCTTTATTAAATTATCTATGTCTCACATCGCAAAACTTCGGCCCGTTTACGGTCCTTTCAGAATTTGGGTCGGGATCGCACTGAAAATTGGGTGTAGCACCTTTTGAGCGCCGACATAAATGTTTGGCTGGAACTAATTGAACTTAAAAGTTTGCGTTTACACTGATAAAGCAGGGAAGAAAGCGTGGTGTCACCATTAATAATAGCGCTACACCGGTGAATAATACCGTTGCGAATTGCTCCGGGGCGTTTATAAACAAACCACAAACAGGAAAATTTGCAAAGTCGAGAAGAACTCATGAGATGCAATCTCCTTTCTGTTTCAGTCAGTGTATTCCCGCGCTTATGTTATTCCCGGCCATAAAGTTTGCTCGAGAACGGTTTAACAAAGTTGGAAGTAATTTATTCACAGTTTCGTAAATTCGAGAGTTCGAGACAAACACGAAAAATCTCCGCATGGATAATTTCACTCGGAGGTTCCAAAGAAGCTCAAACTAACTAAAGTCCAATATTTGTGTGGTCTTTCTACAACGATCTGTTACGAACGACATGCCATACATTAAAAGTTTAAAATTCCAATCCGGGACACAAAAACAAGTCATATCTTACTGAACTGCTAATTAAAACATTAAATTCAACTTTTTCACAGTTTATGAAGGCTTCGCATATAAAGACTCATTTGTGATTTGTTTTAGTTCCACTTGACCTGTCTTGTTAAGGAGGTCAGAAATATGTAGATGGAATAATAGCCCTTTCAATAGCTTTAAGGTTTTCAAAGAGCATTGCTTTGGGACTTTCGCACGAAATGGTTTTTGTCTGCACGACATACGAAGCCATGTTTAAAGTTTTTAATCCAATTTCTCTAGTTTAATTTATCTGCCATTTTTCGTTCGTCCGGATATATGCCTACGGGCTTTTTCTGTTTTTCTGTTCATTAGAAGATCCAAAACTGAAATGTGGGCACCGTTACTAACGTTCTAGACTTTCCATGAAGGGCCGCGAGCAGTCTATTAATTAGTATCTTAACAATGCAACCGGCCAAGCGGTTTCCTTTTTTACAAACAGTTTGTTAACCACCTTCACCGCTGTGACATAAAACCGGAAAATTAACGCTTGGTTCATGCAGCTTATCAGCACAAGATCACTCGAAATTAACATTTCAAAGAGCAAGCGGAAAAACTTAGAAGAGTATTGGATTAGCAATTTGAATTACCCAAGCCGTTTTTGTAATGCAAGACAGGTTATCGGCACGAATATATTTTTCAGGAAAATTACCAATAATCTTAAACGGAAATTTGGACGAGGAAAACCGAAAACGAAATACTTAAGTTGCATTTTCAATTCTCAGAATATCCGCATTGATTTAACTTGCTTTGACTTGAAATACTGCTCAGTTGCATTTTTATTACTTTAGTGTTGGAATGTTTCCCTTTTACATCAGGCAAGTTCAGAAAGATTCAGAGAACAAATCACAGCAGGGCGACAGTCTTTTAGCACAGATACGTAAAATTTCAACAAACTGAACCTTAATTTAAAGAGTCTCAAAATTCGAGCTAAACGCAAATCAAATTATGTTGTATCTAATCCCAAGTGTGTAAAGGAATTTTAGATTTCACAAGGGGGCCAAAACGAAAATAGCAGATAGGCACTGCAAACCACAAAATGTTTGCACTTTCGTCTTTTGTAACTCAAAACGTTTTATCGAGCCTGAGATTTCTCCACGGCCGGGCATTTTTCCCAGCGTGGGTAGAAAAAGTTAAAACAGCTAAATGGAAAGTCCGTGTCCACAATAACTATTTAATATTCTCTCGATGTTGCAACCTTTTGATGAGGCGTCGAATTCATTTCAGGAAACACTATTTTTTTTCTTCAGACGCGGCCGGAATACTATTTCCACAAAACAGCTAAATCTGTGCTCATGCTCGTTACAATATGGGTAAAGATTTGGAAATTTTGGAAATGTTCTCGAACGTATGCATTCGTCTTATCCGTGATGTTTGCCATGTGTGGATTATAAACAGTTCACTGACGCAAAACTCCCTCAACCGAAGATGAAAAGTAACAATAATTCTATTCTTTACCAGTGTTGATTCAAACAAAAACATTAAATGCCCACTGACAAAATTCCTTTTAAAATTTCAAAGGACGAAGCGTCTCAGCAAGGAATTTTAATAATCAAGTAAACAAAAAAAAATTATCTGCGAATATTGGACAAAAAAAATCAGACAACCGTTTCATTATACCACCGTTAGCGTCACAAAATATCGTTTGGTATTGTTTCTCCAAGGGGTGAATTGAAAGGATTCTTTAAAAAAAATATAGGTGTAAATAAATTTAGTGTCAAATTTGTTTTGAATAAGGTGTTGAAACAAATTTCGCGAGTCAGAGCTTTTAAGAGGTTTCCGACTTTAAATGGTTTTTAATCACCCACCGATGGAAGCACAGTCGGCCGCAATGACGATGCAAGATTTTTCTTCAGTGTTTTCACACTTTCGCTGAAAACTAAATCAAGGGTGTAATTGTGGAACGATTCAATACTCTAATTTCAGACTTTCGAGGGATTTTTCCCAATCTGTGATGACAAGGAGACAAACAGTGCATAAATGCACGACTGATGAAAACTTTAATGCTAAACCCAACCCAATTCTCATGCAAATCACAAGCCGAGATATAACTGCGTCAAGAAATTGTGCGCTTCAGTAGTTTTGCGACTTTTTTGTTTTTTAATGACACGTAGGTTGAAAAACAACATCGAGATTGACGGTTTACGCAGTCATTCACATTTCAAGAGAATCTTCAGTCTCGCTTTTAACATGTTAGTCCTTGTTTACAGTGTGTGCAACAAGTGGTTTCTTCGCTAAACTTGTCATCGATTTCCCAGACGGGTTTCAAAGCGGAAATTTATTTCGCACGAAATACCTTCGCGTAGGAGGAGGAGTTGAGGTCAAAAGGGCCGGGATTATTAGATTTGCATTGTTTTCGCTCGGCACTGTACGTGTTTAAAGATTACTTCATCGAGACATATGTGCGCCATTGCCAAAGGCAATGCCTAACCCGTGGCATCATCCACGCTGATAAACAATCAATTCTCTGCAATCTAACCACAATAAGAACGTTTCAAAGTTGGGTGAAATTCACGATTTATCTTAAGCTCTTTGGATTGTTTTCCCCGTATCTAGGCAGCCAATTCCAGTACAAACGTCTATTATATTGAACGCCTTATGTCTAAGTCCTTTTAACAATAGAAGATGGACTGTATGTATAATGAATCTGCCGGACTGGTGGTGTGTTTGTTCCTAAGCAATAGACTTACGAACCACGGAACGCGCCAATACAATACTTCTAAATCAAAATCAACGCCGGTATTTTCAAAGTTTCAAATTGCTGGCCGATTCCAGCGTTTTCGACTTGAACGCACTGGAGTAATGTTTTCGCAAATAAGCTGTTTTTCAGTCTTTCTCTATTTCATTTCTCCGCCCTCTTCACGGTTGACTTAAAACTCTCTCCGTTTTGCATTTTAATTGCATTGCACAAAGAGGTAAAACGGATAAAAACCTCTATTGTTTTCCGCTGTTTCGAGTTCAAATATCTGATGAGTTTTTGAAGAAACGTGCCTTCTCCTGCATAAACTCGACGCATATATGCCATAGTTCCTTTTAAGTAAGCATTAATTTGATATTCTCGAGGGTAAGCTGGTTTTGCGTTTGTTGTGAGACATGTCTTACAAAAGATTGTTTGTGATTATATTTGTGTTTGATGAAACCTCTTTTAATAAACTGGTCTTGAACAAAAATTCCACCAAAACACCCCAGGAAGTAAAATGGTATTCACTTTAAACCTGAACAACCAAAGGCGAAGTAAAAAAAGACATTTAAACTACACAATGTTTTAAACAAGAAAGCTTTTAAGTAGCCTCATCTTTATACATTAGTTTAATTATAGTACATTCCTCGAGTGTGTGGGAAAAGTAATTTGAATACAACCAGGAACTTTCAAATACACAAGGACGCCACTAAAGAATGCATATTTTACTGGGAAAACTGTTATCTTCAGTTATGTCTAATCAAGCTAAAGGAAAATATTGGTTTGAGGGGCAAAAGAGAACGCTATTTTCACAAGAGAGCAATAATAATCGCTTAGAAAGTTGCCACGAAAGACGCTTTGGGGTTTGAGACTAGAAAGAGGGTCGGTTGTTTTCGAAGGGGCGTGCTTTCGGTTTTCAAAAGGTTTCCATAACAGTGGAAAACAAACATGGGGTATTTTGATGCAATTGCTGAATAATAAACTAAACGAACGAAAAATTCAGAGGGCACATAGATATATGGAACAGACGAAGTTCAACTGCGGCGCCGATATTCAGTCAACGAATATTGAGGCACTCTCAGATGAAACGTTTGATAAAATAACTTTCATTCAAACTGCTATTTATAGGGTTATTCAAGGAGGAAAAAAAATCAGAGTTGTTTGTTCACAGTAATCTCGAAAAACTAGTTATGTTAATTTGCCCCTTGTGAAGTGAAAACAATGCTTGTTAGTGGTCGTATTATCACCAGAAACTTGAAAAATTCGGAATGGACTGCGCGGATTTTGTTTTCGCAATCACTTCTCTATTTACGATAAAGCTATTTCAGGCAATGCGACAGAAATTTAGGATTTAGTTTCCCTACTTTTTTAAACTTATTTTGATAGTAGCATCCAATGACGTAAGAAAATTAGCCACGGTTCAACAGAGGTGAATGGCATAACACGTGTCAGAAGTTGAAGAAGAAAATAATGTAAATTTTCGTGAACACACTGGGGAATTCAAGCGCGTAGTGGTCGTTAAAACACAGATTTTCGGCATCTCGAAGCGTTGAGCCCGTCTTCGAGTTGAAAAACTGAAGAACTTTCCACCAAACACCAGTTCACACGTGCGGGGAAAAATTCCGTGAGCGAAATGTAGCAGCGGAATTCAAATCGCCGAAGCGTAGCATAATCGCGAACTTCCGGTGAAAAATAGAACCCGATAGGGGTAGCGGCAGTGTGCTAATATTGACTCGTTCTTTATGCGGTGGAATTTCTCGCTATCTTTGACAATCCCTAGTTCGATTAGCCATCACTCGACGCCATTTGGTTATCTCGGATTGTTTTGACGCCAACCGCAAATGATTCTGTCCTCCTGTAGGAAATGTTTTACATGTTGCAAGCTCTTCGCACGCGACACCCCGGGTGAAATTGACGGGGGAGTTACATTCATGATATTTCAGCCATGTGACGTCACCCAGCGGAATTCTCCTGTCGAATGAGCATTGAATACTAATGTAGTAGCCGCATGCTAATATCTTTTATGCTTGTGTCGAGCGCTTAACGGCAACATTCGTCATCGTCCTTGAAGTGAAACACAACGATAGGAATCGCCGAGCAGGATTTTCTCCAGCTTTGACGCTGTCACCATGCCGCGAGCGTTCTTAATCAAGGCCAAGAAGGAGAAAAAGAAAGAGGAAGAACAGAGCCCTCACCTCGAACACCAACATGGACAACTTCAAAACGACGTTGCTGGTGAGTTTAACGCCTCGATGTTGCGTAAATTTATCGGGCAAACTTCTTCGAAATTTTCTCCTTCGATTCAAAGTCACGTCGTTCCGGTAGTTTCGAAAGTCCGGCATGTGTGATCAGTTAGGAACTCTTTGCCACAAGGATATTTTCAAACTTTTGTAAACTCGAGCAAGTTTGCGCGGGGAGAGAATTATTCTTTCGCTTGAATTTAGTGTTGTTTACTAACTTATCGGAATTCGAACCTGGACAAGGTCATCTTATCTTTACCAACAGTTTCTAAGATAGCTATTTCAGCGGAAGATGTTACAAGATCTCTACCGCATTCCAGTACTACAAATTTGTTTCGAGAGTTTGTGAGCTTCTAACTTAATTACCGCGCGCTTTCTGTTTACTGCTCAGATTTTGAATAGTTAATGAAGCGCCTCTCTGGAGTGAGCTAATCACCTTTCGTAAATTCGATTTAGAGCTCTAAAATGCTCTATTTCTTCATACAAGTACAGGTACTAGTTCTGGACAGGATCGGAAAACTTTTCAAGTTTCGTGTAAGTTGCGGTTAGACGCAAACATGCCGTCTCGGCCAGTTTTTTAGACAGTAACGGTATTCCTTCTCACATTGTCCCTTGATGTTTTTTTTTTCCATAGATCCCCAGAGCAACGAGATCGTGAACTCATCGAGACCAGAGGATCGAATTTCACCGCCTACAGACCCTCACTTACAGCCCTCTAGTCTTCATGCTAAGCGAAAGAATTCGCAGAGCGAAGCAGAATCAGACGAACGGGAAATATGTGTTGCCCCGCGTCTCAGCCAAGCCGATGTTTGTGTCTCAAACAAAAATGCCGCCTCAGAAATTCCACGCGCGGGAAACAAAGGTATATCGAGGAAAACGCGAAAGAAAAACCCGAGGAAATCCGTAGTTTATTACTACGAAGTTGCTAAAGAACTCAAAGAAGGGAGAGGCGAACAGCTTCAAGGAGTTAGCCACGATGCAAGATCGCACAGGGACGTTCCGCATGAAGGACAAGGGCCTCGCACGACTTTTTCATCGCATCAAAGGAAACATAATTATGCAGCGGCGGCAAACTCCAAGCAAGTCAAATCTCAGGGGAACCCCCACGGCGGCTATCAGTTCAATCCGCCCACGCACTCAACGAGATGTCAAGAAAAGTCCACACGATTTGAATATCAAAAGACCATCTATCGAGAAAGGCCCACGCAGTTTAATTATGCGGAGACTAGCGGTAAATTCTCGCGCGAGAGCCACGAAGTGGCGCCAACCGTGAACAACGTGGGCTTGGACAATGTAAAAATCGTCGAAGTTCACTCCATTGGGCAAAAAATGGACATTGTTTATCCAGATAAATCAAGAAATAGCCCACCTGTGCCTTCACATCGCCCAAATGAAGAT
>OFEP01000055.1_pt1 | contig 12019 bp, 4 predicted proteins | sample 1521161 | NCBI WGS metagenome assembly OFEP01 (sample SAMN04272335, study PRJEB24112) | coral metagenome | biome: Coral reef; feature: Shallow seawater; material: Coral tissue | host: Coral | place: China: South China Sea | collected 2014
TAAGACATTCCCATAAAATTAAAAAAGCGCGAACTGCCAGCCGAGTACAACCATTATATTCGCGTTAATTCGCGCGATGCGATGGCTGTGGATAAATTCAATGGACACTAGAAAAAATATATTCTAATACCAGCGCGAAAAATCGATGTTTATAGTACTAATTTTTGCTTTTATGAACCTCTCAATACTGTCCCTGCCTTCAAACGGACTATACATAATAATTTTCTTTATATTCCTTGACAACAAAATACAGGAAATTGTCCGAAATCATTGTCTGAACACCATTCAAATCGATCTTTGTTTCCACGAGCACTCGACTAATCCAGTATGTTCCACACTCACTTGTGCTACTCGTACGTGCATCAGTGTTTGAATCCCGCTTTGCAAATTAAACACATTGAAGTCTACTAAAAAAAATCACTCGTAAATTAAAACGAATTTTAATGTTTTTCTGCACGTGTTGGTTTAGCTGGTAACCGACCTGCAAACAATACAGGTGCTTGTATGAAATATTGACACAACACAACCTGACCTATCCACTCCATCACTTAGAACTGGCCAGTGAAATTTATAAATGCAAGTAAATGTAGAGACATATTTTTCGCAATTTTTTTCAAAACAGGCATTGGCAATTTTCCCGTCCTCGTTCCTATTCAATGCGCGACTAAGCTCGTTCGGAGCTTGCTTCGTTTATTCCGCTAATTCCAATCAATTTTAATCACTAATTTTTCTCCGATGTCAAAGCCTGCACAAATATTAGCAGTTTGAAGTAAATATCTTTTGATTGCACAAGGAAGGGAAGTTCTTTTTGATTTACAGAACACACAAATTTAATACGCAATATGTTCTTTTAAGAGACCAAACTTCAAGGAAACACATTTTGGAGTTCTCATTTCCTTTTAATTAACGTTCAATTTTCCCCGCTTCTTAAACTTCGCGACATAAAGAAAAAAAATTATCTTCTAAAAACCGCATCATGGTCAGGTAGAAATATTTCTTGAATTAAGACATTTTTATTGCCTTATTTTAAGCCTTCAATCGTAAACAGATATTTACTGGACACGTAATATTTTTGAGCGAATTAATTAAAAAAAATCATTATTGTCGATCCGGTGTTAAAGACGTTTTCTCATGAATGTCTAATTTTCATTACACTACAGCTTGTCTCCCATGGTTTCTAGAAGCAATTCGCTCACAATAGCTTTAACATATCGCTAAAACACCGCACGAAATTACAATCTGTATAAGAAACAGCCAAAAGATCACAACACAATTTTCTCGCACGCGCCGATTCCTCCGAATAGCGCACTTAAAATCAAATAGATATATTTCTTAGACGTAAAATCAATACGGGAAAATAATGAAACATAACGAGTTAATTCATAGAGAAGATCGATTTTTTTATTATCGGTTTCATCGGGTTTTTGTCTCTACAGAAAATAAAAGAACAGTTACTGAACACTGTTCCATACAAAGACCAGTTACCGGATTTATTTTCGGCAAAATCGCAACAAATTCATATGACAAATATTTATACCACAAGAAACAAAAGAGAGCTCGAGTCATTTTCACGAAATAAAACAATATTTTTGCAAGAGTTACTCGCCGCACTATTTTCTCTATAAGTTTCTTCCTCGCAATATTTAGATTTGAGCGTTCGTTTCAAATCACGCACTGCAATGGATTATGTGCGCTCAATGCAAGGTTGTTAATATAACGAACGTTATTAGAGGAAAGAAAATCGATATATCTTCCCTACGGAGCCTCGAGGCAATTAGGCGCTAAGTGGGCGGTATGGCTGTTATCAAAATAAAACACACCTCAGTTTATGAATTATTCAGTTCATTTACGCCTGAAAATTCGACCAAGTGTTAATTACTTTGGCCAAGCGAGAGCGACACAGCAAGCTCCGCCTTCGCGATCTCGACAAACAGGGGAACTATTCAAGCGAGCATAGCCTGAAGGATTCCGCTTTTTAAAAACTATAAACATCTCCTCGCGATCGCTACATTTTGGTTTAGAGCCCGAAAAGTGGAAACTGCCAAAATAAACTTCTACGATCACAGAATGTTATTAAACAAGTTCCCACCATCCCAAATCCGTGGTTTTCGCTCGCTTCTAACTTTTCATAACAACCAGAAGGTCCTGAAAGCAAATTCGTCCGCAGGACAAAACTCTTCCCACTGTGGCTGAGCTAAATTCATGCCGTGCGCAGCGAACATACAGAAAGGTCAGGCTGTGAGTATCTCTAACCACTGGCTTTGGGCGTAGAAAAGATAGCAGCTTCTGGAAGCGGTGTTTACGTTTCAGAATATTAAAATTAACTTGACCAAAACGTGTCATTCGACGCGACACAGAGTTGACTGAACATAACAGCTCCAGGTCTTTTAAGTTGTCCCATAAGCCGACCCTGGCGAAGAAATTTCATTTCTTATTGGAATAATCGGATCGCAAAGAATATGATAGTTAATTTACGTTAAGCATCAATGTTAAACACTGTGTTTTAAAACCAGCAATTTAATCATGTGTCTACAACCAGTCAAGGTGTCGCAATATGTCCTAAGCTAAAACAAAAAAAATCTAGTATTTCGTATTCGCTCCAAACATGTGCATGTCAGAATTTTGATGTGAAATAACGTCGAGTATTTCTTTCCTTGTAAATTGTTTGATTTCAAGAGCGATAGTAGGAACTGATTTTTTTGTTTTAAATCACGCCAGAGACCGTAAGCGAAAATCAAACTGACCTCGCGCGGATCGTCAGTGTAATTTTAAAATAATTTTTCATCTCTTTTCTTCTTTTGTGTATGCGAAACCCAAACAACACGAAGGTAAGTTTGAGACTTACGGGGTGCTGTATTTATAGTAAAAAGCAGATGTTTGCAATCCTGTGATGCGATGCAATTCACATGAAACAAACTAAAATTTCTCGATGTTAGGAGTCGAAAAAGCTAAAAACTCCCAAACCGAGGTTATGACGTCCGAGGAAAACGCGCCATTTGCTGTATCAACAAAGTTTGCATCAACAAACCTTTGTATTAGTTAACAGAGAGTTTGCTTGAATAGTTTCGCTCGCGCCTGAAGCCCCCGGCCTCAGTTAAACCAAAACCAGTTTGCTTTGGTCTTTAATCTCACAAATGTTTACAGTTTCGTGGAGTACGAAGGAGTTAAGGAAACCAGGCATCACACCGAGAAATTAATTAGTTTTCAAGTTCACGCCTCTCCGCGCCGTGTGAGTCATCACTGCGTGTAGTCTATAACAGCTTGCCGGCGCCTCACGCCTTTTCCGTTCGTAGAGAGCAAACATAAGAGATTTCTATTCATTTAAAGATGTTTGCAAGAATTAACGCCGCACCAAAGGCCATGTTTTTCTAAAATGCGAAGCGCGAGGTCAAGAAGGCGACATGATATCGCGTTCGATAAACAAACCAACTAGATTTTATTTTGGTTGAAAAGTTCACTTTAGGAATACTGACTACATACAAGAAAACAACAGCGCAAGGGATAAATTCACTTAAGATATTAGCTTAAGGAACTGTCTCGATCTAGATTAACTGTCTATACTTGAAAGAATTTTCTCCTGTAAACTTAAGTAAATAAATCACTGGAGTAAAAAGGGTTAGATAAAAAAAAACTTACATGATTAAAACGCAGATGGGTGAAAGCTCTTCTGCCAAGGACAGTGATCTCGCTTGCACCGTCGCGCGCTGGAGGGAAACTCGCTAACTCTGCCCTGCAACGTTACCAGCCCTTCTTATTTACGCGCGTAATAACAAAGTGTAAACACAAAGTTTTCTTCTATGATAAAGACTGTTATCTATTCACATTTACTTCCTATAGAAATGTAATGGGGTTTTCATGCGACATCAAACAAAAGGCTCGAGTAAATGTCTAGTCGTAAAGAAAAGATCTATAATTCCGTGTTAACTCTTCAAAGAAGTAAGAAGCAGTGTATATTTGCTTACGGTTTTAAGTTTCTTACATAACTGAACGGCAATAAAACCGATTTGACCTAATCGAATCACGGCTAAACGTCTGCCCTTCAAACTACATGGCTGCAAAATGATTCTTTCATACACTCGTAATTTCATCAAACTTGCATTATTGATAATGGAACCCATCAGCATTTTATCAAAGGTTAAGTTCGCTTTGTTCTCCGCTAGCTCGCTATTCAACCAATTTGTCTATAGTTAATCATGTCTGCATTGAAGAAATGAATATCTATTGGGAATTTTTATTTCGTGCCTACTCAAATTGTTAAGCGCCTCGGTCGACACGGAGGGCCATCAGTGAGGCTGCTGTAAAGTTTTAATTCGACACGTCTCGCTTCGCTTCGTATGCATTTGCATTTTGGCTTTGTTTCGGGACCAAAAATAGTCGTGATTTCCATACGTAAGTTCTTCGAAACTCGACACCGAAAACAAAAAATTATGACAGTCACTTTCTATTTGGTAAACACCGATTACTAAGCCATCTTGGTTCGTGTATAGAAATGCGAAAGGAAACTTAGAGGGGTTTTGTGAATTCTTCCACAATTTCCACCGGAAACTTCGTCCGCTCTAATAACACCCGTAATTTGCTATTTTTCCTCTAGCTGTCATTAAACTGCGCGCCCAAAATAAATTTCCCGCGATTCGTTTTTCTTTGTTAAGCTCTAAAAACACATTAGCCTAGAGGTTTAAGTTCACGTTTCATGGTATAATCTAGTTCGATTTGAGTCCGAAACACAACAAACAAAAGTTTTCTTGCGGCTCTAAAAATATTCACAAAGCTGTTTTGTGTATACTATTTTGCATTTCACGCTCTGCTCACAATATCAGATGCTTTAATTGCGAGTAGACCAGTTTTAGGGGCCCACTAATTTTCCTCACTTTCAGGAGTTCATTTCGAAAGGAGTCTAACTCTAAATGAAGAGATACATATTAAAGTTGAATGGTGAAATTTTATTTGGACAGGGCAGTAATTGTACAAGCGGGACCTAGCAAACGAGTTCAAGATCTAAATGAAAGCCTGACATACCCACGGTAAATAGTAATAAGCCTGAACCAGAATTTTACTACTAATATTGGCGCAACGCCAGATGCTGTTTGCTCAAGTAAATTTTAAAGAAATTTCCTTCAAACAGCGGTAACTCCTTCGATGACCGACCGGACAATGCAAAACCAACTTTCGATGCGCCAAGGAAATGGCGGAGCAGGAATTTTAATTTTAGCAACCAAATTTCTGTATGATCTGCCGACACCGATAAACATGTGCTAATTGTGCTAGCAGAACTTGTCAACACATATCAAAACACCGGGGAAATGATTAAATTTTTTTTTGTCCTTCAGCAAACGGGGCTCGATCCATGGGGAGATCCTTGGAAGCGCAAAAGCGTGCCTAGATTAGAAGTTAGCGTCACAACTCTGGAATAAAACTCGCCGATCTCTCGAGGGTTTCAAAGCTGCTTACAGCTGTAATTCTCAGCTGTCTCTAGAGCTTTTAGTATCCATGGGAACCAAGAGGCGTTGAAAAATTGGCTAAGCGAAGATTCGTGGCAATCAAGGCCCTTAACTCTGCGGCCCGTTGTGCATTATCGATCAAGCTTCGCGATGCAACTTATCGACGGCCGTATGGGTGAAACTCGGCCCGTTCTCGTAACTTGTTGGCAGTAATGAAGTTGAAGCACATTCCAGGAATGTTCTGTTAATAAGCCCTAATGATTATTATTGAAAGGGCTGATAACACAGCTGCCATCATCACTCAGAGCGCAGCCAATAAGCTACCTGAACGACCTGTCAACACCTCATTTGACGCACGCCGAGTCAACCTACACGCCGAGTTTTCTGTGTTCTCAACGCCTGAGTGGAAATGTGTTCGTATTTTAAAACACAGCTTTTTCCCTCATCTATGCATATACTTGTATTCAAATGGCCCGTTTGGCGAGAAATTGGACTCTTTTGTTTCACGCTCGCGGGCTTTTCAGCAAATAAAACAATATTTGTGCAATTTCGGGACGTTGTTTGAATTTCGTGCGCGCGCGACCCCACAGCTTAAGAAGAACTAACTTTAGAAAGCAATGTGTTTAGAAATGACCGCATGTTGCCCATAGCGTTTCGCTCTCTTAAGAAAAGGTTAAAAACCCCTACGGAAGCTAGTCAGCCGAAGAATTATTTTATGTGCTTTTTTATTTCTTCAAAAGGAAAATAAACGAAATATTATTATCTGCTCTCTTTGATCTGAAGTTATATACAAGTTGTTTCTTCTCTCTTCATCAAGATATCATTACGGAACTCGGCAATACTAACTTAATATTAGCATGGTACACATAGGGTTTTGAAATTCATACAAACGTGCTTAATCCTACAAAGTAATTCAAACATGCAAGCCAACAAACATTAAGAGTTTAAAAGAATGATCCAGCCAGCAAATGGATGCGTGAACATTTGACGTTCGACTCGACGCGACTGACAAAAAGCTCGACTATAGCAAGAATTTTTTTTTCTACTAGATACAATCTCTCGTGTGTTGAAAGGTACACGAGTCGTTTCAATTACTTAAGTTCGCTTCACTTCTCAGTAGAATTATTCACATCCAGAGAGGACAGCGAACGTGTGTCACTAGTTCCTTAAATAACTCATCAACTTGATCAATAAATTTTCGCTCAACAAGTAAATTCAGTTCTCCGGCAAGATCGCCTCGGATTTTTTTTCTCTTCCCCTTAGCATAGCACCGCAGTGCCTTGACTCTCCAGTCGAAAGTCGAGTCAAGCAATAACCTATTTAGTTGCTGCTTTTTTTTTACTTTCCTTCTTCATCTCTCTATAAACGACTGTGAAAATGGCCAGGTAGCAAAATACAGAATGAATTTACCGTGTTTGCGGTAGAAATGAGCTCGGCGCTTTCCTAATTCCATCATGGTAAGTGAGTTAATGGCATTGTCCCACTCACTCCCGAAACGTTAGAAATGCTGGCGGCAGAAACTCCGCTATGGACGGGCAGATTGTTCGCCACTGAGCTCGACTCCTGCCACTGGTTATAACGATTCGGTGGAACGTGGCTTCCAGCGACTTGGTGGTGGTGATTCGCGCTCGCTATACTTGAACCATCCCCTGGAAGGTACGTATTAATCATATCTCCCAGTTGATCGGTGCAGCTCCGCGCTCGGCCGGACTGCGAGCCAGGGCTCGGCATTTCTTGTTTAATGTTAGGTAACAGGACTTGATTGCTAGGCTGCGAGTACAAAGGAGTAATCGAGTTCATCGATTGAGTTCCGTTCATCGTGTAAACTGGACCCTGCGATGAAACGGCAGGGTAGATCTGTGCGCCTCCCATGCCAGAGTAGCCGGAGTGATGGATGCCATTCGATGCCTGAAGTTGTGTAGGGGTATGCGGTGAGAGTGGATGACCAGCGTACATTGTACTATAAGGATCATTGACATTCATCTGGCTGTAAGCTGTAATGGGACCATACGCTGAGAAACCGTTCATTTGGGCGAAATGTTCGGCCGGGTTTTGCGCCACAGATCGCTGGACTGGCGGGCCGCCTTGAGCGCCCAACATTGACAGTGTATATTTGTTGTCCTTCTTGAGCAAAGTTTTGCTCTTTCGTCGCGGTCTGTACTTGTAGTCGGGGTGGTCCTTCATGTGAACAGCTCGTAATCTCTTTGCTTCGTCCACATACGGGCGCTTTTCTGCGTCCGAGAGCAGTTTCCACTCGGCTCCCAGCCGCTTCGATATCTCGGAATTGTGCATCTTGGGATGTTCTTGCGCCATTCGACGCCGTCTCTCTCTGCTCCAAACCATAAATGCATTCATGGGTCGCTTAACGCGGTCCGGACTGCACTTTCCATTGCTCTCGCCGTTCGCATTCGAGCCCGTATTCGGCGACGGCGCTAGAATTGTGGTCGTCGACATGGCAAATCGAACGAGACAAATTCAAATAAAATTACCTTCGAGTTGGCGGGCGCTAAATTTTCCACGACAAAATTCTGACGGTTTGTCGAGAGTTCGTTTGTCGTTCTGTCGTGGTACGCTCTCAAAACCTCGTTACACGCTTATGAAGACCACACGTTATTTTTGACTCTCGCCTCCTCGATCCCATGTGTTATTGATTGGCAGAAAGCGAGCTAGCACGGATTGGCCAATCAGCGCCCGGCCAATGACACTCTTGATAAATGAACCTTTAGTTGCGTTACTCATGTCAAGCCGTTTGACAGGCCGACAGCCAATGTGACAGGCTGTTCAAGGGCTCGTCAAAGTGGGCGGGATTCGACGTTTTGATTCCGAGATCTCACCGGCCTGTCGACAAATCAGCTAGTGTGATGTAGTCGTCAGCTGGTCCAATTAAGCCCTAATCACCCGAACCCAAGGAAATGAACTGTCATCTGTCCGAACATGGAAATTAGCTCGAAGTTAGCAGGTGCTGTTATCGAGCTTGACCGATTGACCGCCGCTGTCGCTAACTGCACGTGCGATGGTCACCTGATTTCGCTTCATTCTCCATTGTGCGGCGCCCGTTACCCCGGCAACGCAAGACCTAATTAGCGCTAGCGGTGATGCGATTGGTACACCGGCATAGGGGCACCAATTAATTAGTATCTCGCGCCAAAAATAATTACTCCAGGTTTTGGGTATGGGAGATATCGCTGGCAAAAGAAAAATAAAAAATCCTGCTATCTGGAAACGTGCGCGAACTTAAGCGATGAAGTCAAGATCACCTGCGCTCCTTGAGACGCGATTGCGAGAAAATCTTAGTTCAATAACTGTGATTTCAATAAGCGAGTGATCTGCGCCGCTATTATGGCAAGGTTAGAGCAAAACCGCCCGCAAGTTAGGTCACAAACAAATTCACTACCTCTTGTGGTCAAGGCGACTAATATTTATGCAAAAAGTGAACGCGCTTTGGAGCGGGAAACTAATGACATAACAACTCCAGATCGAGCCACGTTTCTTTTAAGTTGAAAAAATTATCGTTGCAAAAGATGGAAAAAGAAAGCAAGCAAACTGTCGTAGAGCAAATATGTATTTTTTATTGAATGTAATAGAAAAATTTCCCATGCAAGCAAGGTGTTAATATCGTATGTAAATACCAAAGCCTTTAACAAAAATAACATCTCTGAGGCGGTGGGATGTGCAACAAAAAATACGCTCTCCGTTAAAATGTTACTATCCAGTTACACGACTGATAAATCAGTGAAAATCATTCATTTGCTGGATAGTGGGACAAACGAACATACAGACTTACAAATTAAAAATATCATCTACAACATTTACGAGACACAGTGTCTATCACCTTTCGAAAAGCAATTTTCGAGGTCGTCGCTGAGCGCATGTGACAACAGGGCATTTTTAATCTCCCTGAAATTAATCAGGAAACGTAACTCTTCCATGTATAGAATGTTTACTTGCATGTAAAAACACTCACGTTGGCGAGAAATTCTTGTGGAGGAGAGACAAAAACCGCCTCACGTCGAGCAAAAGAAAGTCGCTAAGACGAAGGACCTGCAAGCAATAAAGCAACAGAAATACTGAGAGGCTGAAATCAGAGAAACGTTGTGTGTGGTCGAGGTGGAAGAAGGATAATATTAGATGCGGGTCACTGGACATATTCACACGTGCTGCTAAGATAGTAATTAGCATCCGTGTTATGTAAACTAATTAAAAAACACAGTTTCCACTCTTGAAACTTCCACGGGTACACACAGAACATTGCAACAACGCCAGCTTGTACCGGCAACCTCTTGAGCGATCACGGAACGCTTGTTCAGGCGCTGAACGCGGAATAAAAAACAACAAAAGATTCCTTAGCGCGTCAATGCAGAAAAACAGACGAGGGAGGGAGCGATTTTTTTTGCCGCACGATCGCGTTTTCTCCATTCCTATAATGTTTATGAAACTTGATCGGAAATACAGCGCATCTAAAGAGGAAGTGTAATCGATGGCTGCTAGCGAGAGGGCAACTTTAGCAGTTCATTATCAAATTGTCAATTGAAAAAGTGCGTGCCACCCCTGGCGAAGAAATGTCCCCTAAGGCTCGTCAACAAAGGCAAATTTAGATAAGATCGGTAGCAATTTATCCCCCTGTCATCAGCAGTTTTAAATTAGATTCTATCGTCCCGCCTACAAGACTAAACCTTCAAGATGAATAATTGATTAGCGTTGAAAGATTTTTGATCCTTGGAGACCGAATACGCGAATTTTTTACCAGCTTAGCGCACGTTTGAGATTGGCGTAAATCAAAACCAACCGCAATACTTAAACTCTATTATCGCCGGTGGATTTTCGCTGTTCAATGCGAGAAATAAAGGGTGCAATATCAACTAGCCCTCGAGAATATCACTGTTTTCGCCAAGTTGATTTTAAAAAGACCATTTGGCAATCAGGCGCACGATCGTAAGACCAGACAAAGGAAATTTCTGCATGACATGAAATGTGCTCAAAATAACAAGTCGCTTGCAAGTTGATCCGCTTCAGTTGGTATTCGGTCTAAAGAGAAACACGCCATTAAAATGTAGTTAAAACCTCGCGCAGTTTGGAAGATCACTTACGTTCAAACCACGGAAACGTTAGATGAATCAAAACATTTAACGGACAACAGAATGTAGCCGCGCACCTTGGTTTATCATTATCTGATAATTTTCGACGCAAACGCAAAACGTTTACACACTCCTAACTACAAAATAAACAATCAAAGCCAGTTCTGTTCGGCTCGGTCATTTTTGCAGTCGAGAATGGAATGAAAAGTATTACAGGCCAGGCGTACGTAGCCTTTCAAGGGGCAAAAGTTATAATTCTGCGGTGTAAAATTATTCATTGGATCGACCTTGTGGGTAGAGGGAATTGAAATCATTTGTGTAATAAATCAACAAGCAACGACTATGAAAAGAAATAATTTAAAGGGACGGGGCAGTTATTGTGAACCTGAGATAACGCTTTTATGTTTCTATTCGAAATTTGCCCTTTTAAAAACGCGAAAAGAAAATCACTAGATCTTTTGTGTTCTTTTGAACACATATCCCTTTTAGGCAAGGCAATGCATCGATAAACATCACTATAAAACCGCACATTAGCAAATTTAGCACTGGCCGGAAAACACAAAGTGAACTCTTTTCGTTATAAAACACAAGAGAGCTCTCGGCAGTCGACAAAAATATTTTGGCCTCGGTAGATCATTTCCACCGGAGGGAGTGGAACACACAAATGGATATTTAAGAGGGTAGGTGTTTTAAATGCGACGAAAAATTCAACATTGAAAATTCTACTTTGATGCTCTGATCTTTACGACAGAAATTAACTTTGCTTCAATCGACTTTACGTAGCAGAAATCCGTGCAATAATTAATTTAAACACAGGGGATAGTTTGATTTCTTCTAGTTTCTAGTTTGGCATTTAATTTGGCTTTCCATGAAAACTTTTATGACAGCACAAGATTTGTTTTGGTTTTAGTCCGCCTAAGGGCCGACTAGAAAGAAAGAAAGGCAAACGCACGCTTTCGACACAAAATTAAAACCTAGCACAAACGCATATTAAGAAATAACTGTGAATACACGCCTTAAAAGTATGCACAAAAACCTATCTTAAGTGAAACTAGTATACCGAAAAAAACAACAGAAAACCTAGCCTCGTATAACGGTAATTGTGAATTAAACAGAATTATGGCTTGAAGGCAAAATATTTTCTTTGGCATGCAAAATTGTATAACGAAGATAAGAAAGACCGCGAGAAACAAGGCTTAAATGTGGGTACAAGCTTCTCCAAATCCTACTCGGAGCTAAATGAGTAAATACGAGTAAGATAGTGAAAGACAACATTTCACATTGTCTAAACATCAAAACAGGTGTCGTTTAAGCAAAGCTGGCAGCGAAAGATCCTTCTTTTTCGAAAGTTGATTTCTAATACCAAAACGCAATCTAATCGCTGATATTGAAGTTGTCCTAGATCCAAAAGCAATCATATACACGTTTGACACGGAAAACGAACCGGCTAAATGAACGCGCGCCTCCGACTGAAAAGATGAACAGATCTTGAATGCAGCAGCGTTG
>OFEP01000056.1_pt1 | contig 11962 bp, 9 predicted proteins | sample 1521161 | NCBI WGS metagenome assembly OFEP01 (sample SAMN04272335, study PRJEB24112) | coral metagenome | biome: Coral reef; feature: Shallow seawater; material: Coral tissue | host: Coral | place: China: South China Sea | collected 2014
TCTGTGTTCATGTGTGTGTGCTATGCATTTTAGATGCAGTTTTGGACCACCTTTGAATAACAGGCTTATAATTGAAGCCTTAACAAATAGCTTATAAAAGACAGACTTGGGATCATAGAGTTACCAGGGTTATGTTTTGTGGGGGAGGGGAGGGTCCTTGCATGTAGCTAGGGGGGGCATTCCAATAAAGGGGGAAGGGTAACAGCCACTAAAAACACTGGAGGTCATAGTTTCATAAACTTGGGCAGCAACAGTATAATCCCAAGTTTGAAATATTAATTCTCCTTACTGATTGTCGCACTTTTCTTGGTATGTTAGTTCTAAGAATTTAGTGTTACATGTATATCAAGAAAACATTCCTAGTTGATGATTATCTTTATTCCCATCACCTTACACTGATATCAACTAACCTAACATCGTGAGATGGCTCTACTTCGTGAGGGTTTCTGCGATCTGACCAAAACAACAGAAGCCTGTCCAGTTTGGGTAAAATTTTGACAGCCTCTTCGCTACCGCCAGGATACAGTTTTAACATACCTCCTTTCTGTAATAGGAGGCAATAATGGCATATTCAGTTAATAATGTGAAAATTCAGAACATCTATAACTAAAGAATGATACACGTACTCCCTCACGAAGGGCAATAACAGGTGAAAGGCATTCAAGACATACAATACAGTCTGATCACAGGTAGACTAAGTATCTTGAAGTGGTGTACCAGTAATTGGTAAACCGCAAGGCCAATACTATTTTTGGATTTCCACTCCTATTTACTGACAATTTGAAATAAAAAGTTAACAAAGTAAAACTGAGTTGAAAATACCGTGATTGTAATCAGGCATGATATAAAACGAAATTGTAATTGTAGCGTTGACACTGATTTAAAAGTTTCTTGAAAAAGTAAGACATTTCGATCACTTTAGTGACCTTCATCAGCTACATGTATGTAGGCAAAGCGTGGTACTCCAATAAGGAAGAGAACTCAATCAATGAGCACGTTGAGTTTCCACATGTGTACCTCAATCTCTAGAATTTTTTGGAACATTTCTAGCACATGCATTACGCATATTTGTTACCTACCTGTCTATTTTACCATGGTTAGTATTATTTGCATACGTAACTAACGAGGGTCACCAAAGTGATCGAAACATTTTACTTTTTTAAAAAAACTTTTTAATCAGTGTCAACCCTGCAATTACAATTTCGCTGAGTTGGTAAGCTTCTATTATCAAGCAGAATTAATCAAGATGCTCTGATAAATTGAATGCAAGTTGCCTGTTGTCTCCGAAAGTATATGAGATTAAAGAAGAAATAATTAAAGTATTAAAGTGCTCTGACCTCCTCTGTCCAGCCTGGATTCAAGTAGTAAAGCGTTGTTATACATCGTCCATCTTGATTAGGATTATCTACATGTCTCTTGTATCCAGTACCTTGTCCAGGATAGCATGCAACCATCGCCTGCTTTCAACAAGGAAAAACACAATCAAATCTTCAGTTTGAATAACTTTACGTACAAGTAGATTACATGTACATGTACAGTGTACATTAGATATGACTAGATTAAGTACTGGGAAGAGGAAGCTCAGCCTTAGAGCTGATTCAAATAATTATAATAGACTAATGGCTCAAAGGGTTGTTACCAAAACATACATATGAACGTTATTGACCTAGTGTGAGGTCTGTATTGAAGAATATTGGTCTTGCTCTTTTTGCCCTTTTCTTTTTTTCAGGTCAAGTTTATCGACCATAAACCTGCAAAAAAAATCTCAACCACTAATTCTCCAACACAGACTGAACATGATACAGTGCAGTTCATTTAAGTATTTGTTATAATGGCTCTTTTTAATCTGCTGATAAATTGATTCGTCTTCACAATCTATGCTTGATGAATGCGTGTGTGAAAGAGATAAACATTTCTCATGTCAGTTTTGTGAACATTTCACTGAAATTGTCCTCCAAACATTAACAAAGACAAAACGATTTCTATCAAACAGAACACTGTTTATTTTGCGCCATGAATTGTGAAAAAATATGCCGATATTGATTCATGAGCTGTTCATCTTAGCAGTCTGTATTGAAAAATTTGAATCACTTCGGGAACCACTCAGAATTCTCCTTTTTGATTGCCGCCCAGTTCAGCCATCTACATGTAACAAATTTATGTACCATAGCGTTCTTACTAGAAGAGACATGATCAAAATGTGAGAATTCTGAGAAGTAGAGTTGAGAACTGTGGGAGAGCAGAAGTAAACTTCACGAGCATGCCTCTCAAAATTCTTGCATGCTGATTGGCCAGTTCAGACAAAAAGTCATACGAAAGCTATCATAAGATGTCAAATATCAATCAACTACAGTACTTCATCAGATGGCATTGGTAAAGGCATGTAGCTGCTAATTCTAACGTGTATCAACCAATTTGCGTAAAAACACTGTGCAGATATATCCATGTGACAGGTGCCACAGCGCAAAAAGTCTTCCAAATACAGTATACCTTTACAACAGTTTTTTACCAGGTTCTTCCCCCGGGTTTTTCTCCTATAATTCAGATCAGGAACACCATAGCTTAGAAACCTCCCACAATAATGATCTGGATTTTTGCCAGAGAACTCATGAAACCGATGAGTTGCTGTTTTAACCTTTGCTTTGAATGTAGAAAATACAACTTACAACTTTGAAAAGTGCGTAACATGTGAATTTGAATGTTAGGTAAAACCCTTTCAACATCAGTACATGTACAATCAGAAAAATAACCTTCATTCTAGAATAGACCAAAGTCACTGTTCATCGATCTTTCATAACAACAAACTACTGATAGGGTCTTTCCCAAAATGACTGACTATCTTTACTACCTTGATTTCTCATTATCTTGACACAATTAACTAGTAAGTACATGTCACTAACAAAAAATCCTAGCTATTGTGGAACTCTCCGCTTCAATATATGCCCATCTGGATGTTTTTGAGGCCGCTTTAAAGCTTCTCTAGTTCACGTGTTTCCTTACATAATAACCTCTGTTATCACGTTTATATCTCTGGCTACTTGGATTTCATTTGCATATTCTCCAAGTTCAAATGAGAAGTCAAGGTTAACTTTATGATAAAACCAAAACAACAACTTAAACACGCAATACAAGAATAGTGGCAAGAAAGTTGATTTTATCACTACAACGTAACTGTTAAATACTCCTTTAAACCTCTGAAATAGAGGTAGTTTGAATAGAAACTTTAAGGTGATTATAATATAACAGAATCACCACCCATTACTAGCACAACAATTCAGGAGCTATTAGGTTATGTAGACAGAATGCATGCATCTCAACATTTAAATAATTTCTCAAGTGTAAATTTCTTCAAATTTATGTTTACATTTAATATGTGAAACTCAGATTGCAATTGTAGTGGTGTAGTAAAATCAGAAAACACACATGTATTTCTTGACTGATAACATTAATTTTTTAACTAAAGTTGAATGTATCAAAGGTCACTGGGCATCTGAATAATTAGTCACAAAGAAAAGACAACACATACACCATCCGGAATTCATGAACAATTTCACTGCCAAATGTTTTGAACAGAAAAAAGACACCTACATGTACATGTAAACATCACTGCAAAGAAATTTCTCTCAGTACATGAACTTTTTGGTTTGAAATGGCTATAAAAATTGGTATGCATGCCTTACATTGTAAATGCTGATTCAACTATTAGTTTATATCACATATCTCACATCGATCTGCCGTGTTGATGAAATTCCTTTGATCATCTTTATATAGGGATTATGGACGTACATGTACTACCAACACTTTAAACATCTGTAAATGTTCCTATTTTTGTGCACAGTAGCACTAATTTCATCATCCAAGACTCAAGGTGATGTCACTAATAAATGACACTGCACTGCAAATTTCTGTACAATAAGAAAATGCCACAACAATACAGGAATTGAAACAATATAAACTAGAAATGAATTTCCATGTGGATAAAGATAAAGAAATATGAACTTCCTAGTACTCAATGAATCCACATACTTTATAGAAACTATCTCGTGTCAATTTAGAGTCTTATGAAAGTTAAGCTTTAGTTTACTAGCAAGTGTTCTTAGAAGGTGTTGGTCACTGCTGAAACCAAGGGAAAGAGATAGTGACTCTAATTTGCACAGCAAAAAAAACAGACAGACATTAAGCTGCCCAATGCCAAAAGAATAAAAACTTGCTGGCTGTCTTGTCAAGAGGACAATTGCTACATGTATTGATATCAACCAAACAGACCATATGAAAAATGTAATACATCTATAATTTTCTTTGACAACAATAAGTATTTTTCTGTCTGAAAAAACCTTGAAACTATACTCTCACACATGCATGGATTGATGTACATGTATGGAGTACAAATGCAATGGAAGGATCAATATGCAGTGATGGAAGAGAAATTTTGTCATCCTGAAGAAAGGCAATTTGATAGACTTGTCAACTGCTGAAGACCCTTGACCTTGGCTCTGAAGCCTAAGGGAACCGATATCACAGAAAAAGGGATATTCTGTCTGTAACTGCAATATTCTGTCGCCAAGTCTCGAAGACAACACTCAAAGTTTTATTCATTGTTTTGTTCAGCGTTATGCAAGACTGGTCACGCGCAAAAGAGCGTGAGTACGTGAGATGCCGCACGTAGCTAACTTGCGTTACTGTAAATAATTCACACAACAATAAAGGGTGCTTATAAACAAGCCGTGTAAAGAATTAAAAAAGAACTTTAAAACTGAGCTGACACCAAGAAAATTATCTTCCCTGCCGTACTAGCTTTTGTTCAGCATTAAAAATAGTTTTCATAATCCAAAGTGTGTCGAAACGATTATAAAACTGTAATCCATCTAAGCTATTGCAAATATTCTGGCACATTCTATGTCATTAAGCTTAAGTTATATACAAAAGACTCGACAAGCCAGAAATTTCTAAGTGTAAACGCAAAAACATTTTCGTTACGCGTTATCAAATACGAATCGAGTAAAATATGTGCCGTACTTTCGTTTTACCCTGCTTTTCCACCTAGAGGTATAAAACTTACACAAAGAAATATCGATTGTCAGCCTCAATTTTAGAAACCCTTACCTTGGTTCTGTGTTCGATGTCGTATTCCTCGATAAGTCCATTACATTCACGAACTAAAGCGTTCACTCTCGCCATGTGAATAGAAATAGTCGCGCAATTTTCTTCTTTACCATCGATCCAAGCTATCTTATCGTCTCGTATTTTCTTGTTCAACATACTTCCATTACCATTCGAAGAAACAAGTTGTCCATCAGTGAATCGCTGCCGGTGATGTAATTCCTTAACTTCGCCTAGGATTTTTCGAGCTGTATCTTCTCCATGAAAGTCGTCCACATAACAGTAACCCTGTTTTCTTAAAGTTTCAACAATAGCTTTTGCCTGTTCGTGGTAAGCAATTTGAAGACGGTCCATTACCTCGTAACCATTCAACCTAGATCGTGAGTCTCTAAAATGTTCTTCTTGTCCCATCGTAGACAATCCTAGACATTTCTTCCTATGTAGCTTCGAATCGCTCTTTCGGTGCTCTACACAACAGTACTGAGCGATTCTGCAATGCTGGCACGTTATGGCCGCTTTCTCGTTACACAATTCACACAACATGTTGTTGCTACTTGATTTCAAGCAGGACATTCGTAGAAACGAGCCTGGAAAAAGATGGACCACGAATTAGATTTGATCAAAGAACCACAACACACTCTCCGGTTAGACGGTGACACAAAAATCACGTGTAAACGGTCTCTTCGTATCACGTGACCACAACAGACCCTGGCCGAAAAAACGTGATTTTTCGATTCATTTTTCCGGTCAGTTATTACTCCCATTAAAATAAGATCGAAATAACATTGAACAAAAGGGGGAAAACAGCCTAAAACCAAGAAAATTCAGTCGTAAATGACAATTTGCAAAATTTCAGTTTTTTACACAATAGTCATGGAACAGAAATTCGCTCGTACGTGTGACAGATTTCAATTTCCGCCACGTTCGAACAAAATGCGTTGACGTCATAGGTAAACAATCCACCACAAGTCACGCTATCTAAAAACCCATGAAAATCCATTGATTTTCTTTAATTTTGGCTCAGAAACCTCTCCAAATCTATTGCCATACTTATAGAAGCAATTTAAATGGGCAGAAGAAACAGTTGAACGATGCGCCAAGCTGAAATTTGGCAAGAAGTCGACCGCCTTTTTGATCACCGCCCGCCCACGCTCTGCGGTATAAATTTCATGCCAATAACGAAAGCAGGAAGCCTGATTGTTATGGTAATGTCCTGAAGCCGTTCTGTCATCAAATGACTCCCTTTCTCGGTTAATCAACAGAACTCGAAAGGAACGACCTGTACTTCACAGCACATTTATAAGCCCTTGAGACAACATCAAACAACAATCACAGTGACATTGCACTGATGGAGAACAAAAGCTCTAACAAAAACAAGACATCATAAATACCGGGGGCCACCCAACTTTCTAAAATTAAACAAGCCGTTTCAGTGTTCTAAAAATAGCCTGATGTTGTGTTGTTCTCAGAGAGCGCAAATGCGAGTTAGCATCTGGAAGTGAAAAACGTAAGGTTTGGCTGATTCTTACACACGAACTGAATTGGAAGAAATCCGTCGTGCGGACGATATCCCGGAAATTCGTCAATCTAATTGGTTCCAGCTTAATTCACTTGTTTCACTGTATCTTCCCGGATATGCTGTATCATGAGCCGCCAAAATAGTTTTCGCCAACGGAATGCTCGTCGAAGAAACTCAAGATTAATACATCGAATCGAACTAACCAATTTCAAATGAATGCAAGGGAAACTGCCGGGGAAATGTTATATTGCTTTGCGCGAAATGTCCACCATTCTAAAAACAAGAAAGGGAATGTGACAATTCAGATTAACTGACATCGTAAAAACAAGATTTTTAGATAGACTGAATGGGAGAAGACAAGACTTGCTGTAAAAAGACCAATTCTGACGCATTTCAAAACATCTTGTCCAAAAGCTTCACGTGGTGCAAAAACGGACCGAGCACGTCTCAAAAATGATGTTCAAGATTTTGAACAGAAATATGCACACGACTCCTCCTTCGATGAATACGTGACTTAAATATCGACATTTAATGAGAAAAACTGTCTTTTTACTGAATTCATTTACGACTTTAAATTTTATCACGTATTTTGTACGCGTTTTTAGTGTTCTGATTAAACTTATTCGAGAGTTCTGAACAAAAGGTATTTTATGAACACATACATAAACAATTTAATTGCTGCACAATGATTGGCCCATTCGTGAAGAAGGTTCTCGATTAGAAACGAGAAACCTTTTACATGCGTAAAAGCTTCGGAAATGGTCTTTAAACAATGTTTTCCCTTTGACTAATTTTTCAAACGTTGTTCCCATACGTGATATTCGGAAGTTCGATTGCAAATCTTGCTGTGCGAAGCCGGGTCAAATTAAATTTAGCAGACCTACCACACATCAAGGAGGGAGGGGCATTCCGCCAAAAAAACTTGTCCGACGATGTTTCAAGGCAAAAAAACGACGGAAAACCACCCACAGAAGGGAATTCGGAGACCCTAGCTATCCTAAATCTTTTTCTCCTGCTTTGACGTGGAGAAAACTCTGTCAAAAAAAGTCATGCAACAAAACGTGTCTCTTCGATTCAAAGAGCAATCAGTTTCCTTGCCGCGACAAATGCATACGAGTTATTTCAATTAAATTGGATCGACAAGAAAAACATTGTTGTTGTTCGTTTAATTGAGGTCTCCTTATCTGGTCATATGAAGTGAAATTCAGAATTTAATTGACCAGCGGTATTATTTTCGATCCGCTAACACCAATGCAGATCAGTAAGGAAAACAGAAGGTCTGTCATAAATGAAGGAAATTTCACTTTTTAATTCGCCAATTCAAACCCACTCACCACCAATCAATTCTCCTCTTTGATCGCTTTAATACTTTTCCAATGACTTTAACCTTGGTGATGCCGATTTTTTTTTATTTTCATTTTTTGTTTAATTTTCAAAATTTAGAGCCGAAGTTTTTTTGGTTGGTAATAATTTTCTTTTGTATCTTCACGGTACTTGCAAATCCTCTCCCACGACATTCTGCATTTGCCAAAGTAGGAAAAAAACAATTGCAAAGTAAAGTTCTAAGCTTTATTTCATCGCGTTCAATTTCTGACAACGATATTTCCAAATAAACTTTGAAAATGGCAGATTTCACTCCAAACCACCTATTTCTGTACATAAAGACCGACTCACGAGGTCGCCAAACTGACACGCTCGGCAATCGTGAAGAGAACCATGTATGCGGTTTTCATGATCTTAGTTACAGTCACAACTGTTTTCTCTACTTTTCCTTTTTCGTTGATTTGAGTTCCTCTTTCCGGATCGTGCAATTTGTCATGACAGCCACAAAGCTGGCACTCTGAGGGCGCGCAAATTTTGAAAAGATTTTGTTCGGATAAAACAGTCTGTAGCCTTTAGAGAATCGCAGTTCTCGTTGTTTTGACTAAATAAATCGAGGTTCTCAAGGAGAGGCATAACTTGAGAACTAATTTCATCTGGGGGTCCTTTGATAATGGTTTGTCCAATGGCAATATTCTGGCTAACAAGTTGTCACGACAACATGAGATTAAAAGCAAAACTTCGAGAGTTCTTTTCTATCTACAAAGCTAAAGACGGTTTCTATAAATTTGTCATTGACTCCATTTGAAAGATATTACCGTAAAGAAGTATTTGTAGATGGTTTCTCGATTTTCATAGGAGTTCTACAAGTTCGGCCAAGTCTTTGCCAGTGGATTTGAATTGTCGGTCTGTGAGTAAAATTAGACTTTTTGTTTTTGCCCCCGCCAAAAGTCCTGAATAACCGAAAGTAACCTTGCTCTTTTAACAAAAGTGAAGCAAAAAAATCACTTGTAAAGTTTTTAACGTACCAGCAGGTGTCCCAAAAAGTTCTAGGAAGTGATCAGAGCGATTTGAAGGTCGTCTTTGACACCACGGATTTGGCCTCAAAATGAAACTTCTTCTCATTTGACTCGGTCGTTTCATGTTGTTTCTTCGTAACAACAGCTTGGCATACATGATTTTTTCTGGTGAAGCCTTTGAAAATTTTAGATGAGGTTTGAGTCTGACAGAGTTCTTTAGCAAATGACAAAAACGTCCATGGATTCACGACTTTATAGAAAGACAACACTAACGTAAAGCCGACAGACTGGGGTCGAGTCACGCGTGTGATCCGCGCGGTGTGAGAATGCGCATGATTAGAGCGCGAGGTGACATAACTTAGTTTATACGAAGTTGACGAACTTTGTTTTATAGCCCACATTTTCCGTACCTTTGACTCTCGCGTCCACGTTTCACCGTAAAGTAAAGTAGTACACGGATAAAAGACCTCAAAGCGCGACAGGTATCACGTTCCCGTCTTTGTGCGAGGACTGGTTTAGAAGCCAAGCACTTTTCGAACATGACTAGAACGCAATTGCTCTCATTCTGTCACGAACATGGCATCATTCACATTTTTTTATAAATTGAGAGGAAATAGACTCAATAAATATATGTTTCCTTTATCATTAGTGGAACAGAGCAAGTAATTGACCATGACTTGAAAATAGGCAGTAGAGACCTCTGATGTCGAGAAATTTTAGCAAGCATGAAGATGTGCGGTTGCCATGATAGCAAAGATTTAAAACTGACAAGCTGTGCTCGGAAAGAAATTCGACCAAAACAAAACACAGCTTTCAGTCTGAAATGTGCGATATTTAAATCTAAGTTCCCTTCAACAAAATAGTTCCAACGACAACCAACACTTTTGAGGAAATACATAACCAAACACAAATATTTAGAACGTACTTAAGTAAAACACGACAACAGTACCACGCATAAAACAAATTCATGCACAAAAACACGTTGAGCGTTGTCAGAGTGGCATTTACCAGTAATAATGAAGTAATCCTCAATCTGAATGGTCTCAATATAAACTCAACCAAACAGACTTACCAGCTGTAATAAAAACGTGACTGAATTGCGATTAGCTTCGAACCGGCGAAGAAGCTCTCCAAGAAACCCTTTTAAAGGCTAGCTATCGCGGGTTAAAGGTTTTCAATAGTGAAGTTTTTAAAGCAACGGCAATAGATGCTGACGAGCTATAATACGGTGAAACCATTTCACGCGAACCCACTGCACAGGACGAAGCACAGTTAACATCAATAACCAAGGCAAATTTCGAGTTTTTGGCGGATTCGTGTAGAAACTGAAGCGTCACGTACCTTCGAACTGATAGCGTTTGAAAGATTGCCCTGTCCTTCCTGTCCTGCAGGCCTTGCTTGCACACGCATTTGAACAAATTACCCCAGAAACGGTGTTTGGTTTTCCAATTTTTCAAATAGTTTACCTCTTTGAACAGGCTTCTCGACATGAGCAGCTTTCGCGACGCCATATTGAGACATTGACTGTATTTGTATAGCCGAGAGGTCTTGGGTACGAATTTAAGGGAGTAGTCACTATTGCAACATGAAAAAAATGTGTAAATTGACGAAGGACTCTGTCTTCTGTGCCAGAGACTGTCCAGTGAAAAACGATTCGACCGGACCTGAAAGTTAACGCCTCAAAAACAGCCCACATTACTAGAATTTCTTCCTTAAGCCCTCCATGAACTCGCAAGGACCCGCAAATTAATTTCGCCAGAGTAAATCAACGGAAAACTACTGCATTCAGTACAGTAAAATGGATATCTGACATATCTCTTCATAGTTTCGCATCGATGTTGTTTACAACTCTAGTCAATTCTTGCAACGGTTGTCTCATTTTAGAAAACCTGTTGAATCTACTGCATTGGCACGTTTTCGAATCCTCGCAGCTGTCAGCGAGAACTCAGTGTTACTCGACTTTTCATTGGATTTATGGCATTCTCAGTAGTAAACCAAAAAGCGCGACTTTTGGTTGGCGCTCAGTTATTTTGATTTTATCAGTCAATGGAGTTTGCAAACACTAGAGTCTTTAAGACTCACTAAAGACCAATTTCAGAACGCACGGCGGTTGTAATTAGTTTTAGTCTTTAACTTAAGCTTAACTGATGATTTCTCGTGTTTAAATAAAGATTTACTACATACATACATTTAATTTCTCAGGACTTAGAAAAGAGCGATTTCAACGCAGCACAACGCCTCAATAGAAGTCGGCTTCAAACTGAGAAAAGTATTTTTAGTCTTTTGCTTAACACTGAGTGATGAACAACTAAAATTTCCTAAAAATTTTATTACAAAGTTAAACTTACGGGTTATAAGAAATAAACGCATTCATCTGGCCTCAAAGAAGAAAATTTGTCAATCTGGTTTTCAAATTCTCCCAACAACTACTATGCAATTTCATAGAATGATTTAGAGGAATTTGTTTGTTGATTTCAGGTTTTAGCCTTTAGTTAGGAGATTTTAAGTCTGATCTGTTAACCAGAAGCTGTCCACAGGTATAAATGTGATATCTTCGTTCCTGACTTGCACCAGGAAAATGAACGAAAAAGCAAAGACACCAAATTTCCAAACATTGGAAGCGATTACAGCTGTCCGGGCAAGGGTTTTCCCTTCTGTTGTTTGCCGGATAAACCCACACAGGACTTTTCGTGCCGATTTTCACGCACGTCCCGAAACAGAAACATTGCAGGCCCCTCACGTTGTATCCCAGTAGCTTACAAAGCCTTTTAAACACAAGTTTTGGTGGACTGTGTTTTTGATTAAATGAAAGGTCTTTACAATTGGAATATCTAATGTAGAACTTCCAAAAAATGTTCGTGTTAGCTTGCCAAGTAGGCAAGGATATTGTTTCAACCACATGTTGGGCTGCAAAGTTGCCACGAAACCGCCGCCTAGTTCGTTTCATTGTCAGGTGGTAGTTTCGAACTACAGAGAAAACATCTTCTGGACAGATTCTATAGTC
>OFEP01000057.1_pt1:0-5000 | contig 11961 bp, 6 predicted proteins | sample 1521161 | NCBI WGS metagenome assembly OFEP01 (sample SAMN04272335, study PRJEB24112) | coral metagenome | biome: Coral reef; feature: Shallow seawater; material: Coral tissue | host: Coral | place: China: South China Sea | collected 2014
TTAATAAATTTGGAGTTTTTATTACATTTTCTCCAACCGCACCAAGCCCTTCCCCAGTAAAAATATAGGCGTGATCACGGTGTGATCACGGGCGTGATCACAATGCGTGATCACGGGTAAAAACTTTTGACCCGTGATCACGCTATGATCACGCTGTGATCACGCCGTGATCACAGAGAAAAAAAATTAGTAGCCGTGATCACGCTGTGTAGTCAGGATAAAAAACTTTCTGTGTGATCACGGCGTGATCATGCTGTGATCACGCTGTGATCGCAGAGAAAAAAATTAGTCGTGATTAGAAAACTTTTGACCGACAACGCTGTGATCAGGGTAGAAAGTATAGGCATGACAAAAAAGCGCAATCAGGGGGAAAAACTTTGGACTTGTGATCACAGCATAACCAAAGTGTGGCCACAGATAGTCATTATACCTTGAATAGCTGATAACCCGTGATCACGCACTTAAAACCACGGTGGCGTAATAATAATGACATTAGCCTGTGAATCATGGGGCTTTGAATTTAATTTACTCAGTAGCCGTAGATAATACTAACACCAATAATCACGCTCTTATTCATTAACATTTAAGAAGTAAGGTCAGAGACAATTAACGCTTTCCAGGTTTGTATGAAAACTACAAGTACACGTTTAATACAGCTAGCAAGAAAAAATTGAATCAAGTAAATCATCGTCGTAAACGGATTGAGTCTCTTATAATCAGTTCTTATCTGAATGTTGCTTTCATAACGAAATATGATGTCCTAACTAGTCAGTCTTCACGTTCACATTCACTCCTCCCCAAACGAAACATCGGTTATTGCGGACCATTCTGCACTTTTCGTCTATTGCCTTCTTGACCTCAGGCCATGAGTAGGTGTTGTCTTGGGAAAATCGTCTTTCAGTTTCCTCTTGAATAGCCGCGAGCCGGTTGGGATCCAGTCGGGACAGCTTTTCCCCCTTTCCCTCGACACTTCCGTCCTTTGCTTCTTCTCTCCCAAACACCAGTTCAAACAATTTGAGAGCAAACCGTTTCGGCAGGTTGGTTTTTATTACTTCCAATTTCTCTTTCTTAACATAGACCCCTCGGCTGGGAGACCCGATTAAGACCACATTTTCAGGTGTTCCATTTGGATTTTCATCCGAAGCATTCATATGCATTAGCGACCTTGGTGTTGTCCTTGTATCATCTTTGACATGGTCTGGCAGTTTCTTTGAGCGCTCGTCAGGTGTCACAGTTGGAGCAGGTGACGTAAAGAGACGTTTTCCGGCTGGGTTTGGTGCTCCGCGTACAATTGGCGTAAGGACAGGGCACAGTTTGTCTGGTTCTGGTGCTGCCTTGTAAAGCTTTTTGATACATGCTTTACAAGTCGCAAAATTCTTTACAAGTGCGGTCATGTTCTTAATGTCGTCGGCCATCAGTGACATCTGACACTGGAGGTTTTTCATTCTCTCTTCCAGATCAATACCTGGAAAATAAGAAAAAAATTAAGATATCATGTAAAGCCCCATGCACTGAATTCCACTCAAACAACTACAGACGGATACTACTTACCAACCGGCTAATTCCCAATCAGTGAAAGTCAGTTTGTCAGTAAACTACACAGCGCCACTCAAATTTTGGCGCGAAAACTGTGGTCTTGTTTTCGGAATGGTCAAACTTGAAACCTTAATGCGAAAAATGTTGTCGATTCCACAACCATGCGGTCCTTTAACTTGCTTAAGTCTTAGTTTCTTTGCGATACTTAACTCAATTACTAAACGATTTTTAAACAAAGAAAAAAGTAGTTCTTTTGCGGTTGTGTGACAGGTTTTGGCGCTACTAACGGTCAGCCAAATTTGTTTAAAACCGGAAAGAAGAACTTGGATAACCATTTGGTATTTCAATCATTTTTAAGGCCAAAACAAATTGCAGAAACTTCGGAATCTGGTAAATATCACCTGAAAGTTTCACTTTCTCTAGTACTTATTTCCCTGCTAGGTGACCTTTTAAAACAAATTAAAGGCCCTATTTGTATTGTTCATTCTCGGTGAATCTGTTCAAGAGTCATAATTTTGATAGTCGTCCTCGAAGGTTAAACACATTAGATTGGATTTGCTGGTGTATCATTTAGAATTTACAAACTGAATGATGGGTGAACATTAAATTCCTCAACGTCGACGTCAATTCGTTTCTTTTTTGTTTGTTTATTGGAGAAAGGCTGTTGAATGATACCAATTGTCAGGACACAATTTCAATTCCTCTTTTTTGCCTCTCACACTATGTGATGACAAAAAGTTTTAAAACAAGAAAGTCGTCATTTTTTTTTTCGAAAATACAATTGTAAGGAGCTAATAGGCTTTTTCAAAAACATAGCAGATTAAAGAGTGTATCATACCTTCGGATTTACTAGCGGGTGCCATTTTGTCCTTGTGCGCTCCGGCTTTATCCGGGGTTGTTGTGATTGCTGTAATGTCATGATAATGTAAAATATAATTTGTTATTCCAACACATTCTTGAGGCAAGGTAAACAGCATAAACGTTTTATTTGTATCGTTTAACATAGGTAAGTACTGGGATGTTAATCTAAAATAATTTCAGATGTAGCAACTGCTGTTTTTTTTTTTTAAATAAGGTATCGGCTTACCTGTTGACCATACTTAGAAATTTTAAAAACCGGTGTTTACGCTAGCGCTTGTATCGGTAGAGAAAACCCTGGCAACCTAATATGTATTTGTAGAAACCAATATTGAAATTAACATTTTTTGAAAACGAAAACGCGCAATACCTATCAAGAGAAAAAGTGAAATTCGAGGCTACTTGCCTTTCAATTACGTTCGTCCCCACGTAAGCCGGTTTTTGGAGCAACGCAATTAATATTTATTCAAATGTTTTCTCATAAATATTGTCTGCGATTTTACTGCTTCTTGTTTTTTTGCTACACTCTCCTTAAGTTTGATACTGAAAAGTATTTACGAATACTTCCATAACGCGGGCTATTACTTTAAAAGCGGGAGCAAATTTCAGAAAAGCCCAACATCATTTTGGAAAGCGGGAGGTAAACATTCATACGGACTTTCGAAGGATGTTCGTAAACAAACTTACAAACTTGTAAAATTTTCACCCTTAACTAGAACTTTGTTTTATCTGAAAAAAAGACGGAAAACTAGTTCCCAGCTTGATACGTTCGGGTTTTAATAATCCCGTTATGTTGAACAATAAAAGGTGTATTCACGTGCACCGGACATTAAGTATTATGACGATCTAAAACCGGCTGACGTTAATTTTGCGGGAATCATGCCACGAACTGGAAAACGAGCGCTGGGAAAATCGGTATCGGGGCAGAGAGATTCTTGTTCTCGTTGTCTTCGTTGACCATTTCTCCTGGTTACAATAAAAGTTCTCATTGCTTGAAGCACGACTCCGAGTGTTTGCTCTTGGATGAATGGTATATGCTTCTCCTCCTTTATCCAATTAGCCGTTTTCGGGCTTCATTACGGATGAAAATTGGCGTGCATTTTTCTCGCGCTATTTGAAGACAATTACAGAAATTTACATAGAAAGGTCAAAGCGACTTTCAGGCAAAACTGAAGCGCCCGAAGACGATTTTCTGTGATGTATCACGCGCCGAACTGCAACGCGTGACGTCAAGCGGCGAATAAATTATTTTAGTTCTCAACGCGAGCCTGAAACATGTCAACGCCTAACAATAGCGATAACATAATTAGAGATTAGTATTTCCTCCTCGTTTTATTTCCACATTAGTCAAGTAGTGCCATAAAGTTCCGGTAGTAGAGACCCTCGCTACATCGAAAATTAGCAGCCTTTTAGTGGCTCTCCCTACTTTTTCGGGGAATCGCTATTTTTGGCATTTATTAGAAGAAAGGGGTTTCCTTTTTGGGCCGGTGACTGGCGATTTTCGTTGTCTCTGAATCGTTTCATCACCGGCCATTGTTATCACTGAAACATCCTTGCTGGATTGAACTGTTGAACGGATTGCCTTTTTAAACAGTTACATGCACATAATAAATTGTCAAATAAAAAAGTACAGACTCACTGAGCGGAACAAAACGTCTTTAAAAAGTTTTTATGGCCGACGTGATTCTTTCCTGTGTGCATTGGCGCGTGGTGACAATCGGTTCACTTGGCGATCCGGCGCGAATTGACACATGGCTTGGCATCTTATTCGAGGTATATAAAATATCTAATTTGTTTTAAGTTCTGATGTACATTCAACGCTTATATTGTAGATCGTGTTTTGAGGACAGCACTTTTTATCAAAACGTAGCCTTTTCATGTGTGTCGTGCGTGTAAAAAAGGCTAAATTCGAACCACACGACTCACGGCGTGGCTTTCTTAATATTAGGACAGAAACCCTTTTATAGGATCCGAGGAAAACAACCTGGAGATGAAAATTAAGCACTGCTTTAATTGTTACTTTTGCTTAACATTTTCCTACATTTTCTTTCATAAAGATCACAGTTTTGTTTACCTTCGAGTTTTTAGCCGATATTTTTGATGAAATCTTTCTCTCCGATGGAAGCGTCGATCAAATTTAAAAGTTTTGTTTACCTTTCAGTTTTTAGCCGATGTTGTGATGAAATCTTTCTCTCCGATGGGAGCGTCGATCAAATTTAAAAGCACAGTTGCTATCTGGCACGCACAGCCATTTTCTTTTGCCATGTGCTTGACTGCAGATTGCATCAGACAAATGTGCCATATTTGGAAAAACTGAAGCCCAATCCCTTTATCGGGTCCCGCACAAACCATGAACTCTTACTTTGTGGTATATTTCAAATACAATCCTTTTGTAAAGTAAAGTCTTTTTCAATGCCCTAGAAGGTCGCGCCTTAGGCGTTTCGGATGGCCCCTAAAGCGCCCAAGCTCTACGTTGTTTACACTTTATCTACTGCTACTTCATTTGAAAAGGAAAACCCCGAGAAGCCATAAAGTTTGGTCGAGTTAGTTTCGGGGGTAGTTACTTTCGGGAGGTCGTTACTCTCGGAACTTTATGGTATTCGAAT
>OFEP01000058.1_pt1 | contig 11937 bp, 9 predicted proteins | sample 1521161 | NCBI WGS metagenome assembly OFEP01 (sample SAMN04272335, study PRJEB24112) | coral metagenome | biome: Coral reef; feature: Shallow seawater; material: Coral tissue | host: Coral | place: China: South China Sea | collected 2014
CGCGTGGCACAGTTCGAGTCTGGCCCACCTACAGTCGACAACGTGGGAAAGCGAAAACTTAAGAAAGGAAACGAAAATTGAGCACGAAAATAAAGAAAAACAATGGCATCGGAAGCCACAAACAAATTAGATCCGTCAAGAGATTCTAACTCACTCCGCGAAACAGAGAAAAAACAGCAAGAGTCCTCTCCTCGCGAAGAACAAGACACGAAGGAATTTGATCTCAAAGATAAACGTCATCGCACGCGATCCGAAAAAGGGTCTACAAATGGACCTAGACAATGCAAGAAAGAAACGAAATAGAGCTGGAAATGCTCTTAATTAAGATACAAATCGAATTTGAAGACGATCTGTTGAGACAATCAAAGGATATTATCGCCCTTACAGCGGGCCTTGAAGGTCTACAAATGAAAATGGATTCCCTAAAGTCCTTACACGAAACAATAGTTAATAGTTATTGTAACGCTAGAGTTGCATGAAGATGACACCGGAGACTTCGATTACTTTTCATCGCTGTTTGATTTATTCGTCGATTGCGTCGCCGAATTAAAATGTTGGAAGAAGAAAGAACGGAATTATTATCTCAGCGATCTCGTTCCTGGATCAGAACGGACCGAACAAGCGCTTCAAAAAAATCACAACGCACGTCGTCTTCAATGCGTGCAGCTGCGGATGCCGCTGCGTTGCAGGTAAAAATGAACAGCCTGAAAAGACAACAAGAATTAGACCGGAATTGAGAGCTCTTGAAACAAGAACAGAGAGAACTCGAAAGATTAGAAGAGCAAGAGCGCTTACAGGGAGAGCTAGAGGCGGCCAAAGCGAGACGGGACATACTCGAAAAACTCGTAGACAAAACATCACCCAAAGCATTAGGAGATCTGGAGAACAATGTTTCCGAAACAAACCCTCAAAGGCGAGAGAACCAAAACCCTGAGAGCAATGAGGAGCTTAACGCAGACAACATTGCTTCAGTTCCGATGGGACACCAGCCACCCCCTCCGGCAGTACAAATGAACCAGCACGCTCCAGTTTTTTCTCCAGCTTCGATTGAGACGCAACTCTCTTCACAGTTACAAAAACCGCAACAAGAAAATACCGAAATTCAGCGACAGCAGCTTCAGCTCCTTAAGAAAATGACTCTACCCATTCCGAAACCGCCTGTCTTCAGTGGAAACATTCTCGAATACCCAAAGTGATCCAGTGCCTTTGACGCCCTAATCGAGGAAGATGCAGTGAAGCCCAGCTACAAACTTTACTATCTTGGCGAATACACGACAGAAAAGGCCCAGACGATGATCAACGGATTACTTGGACTCCAGACAGAGGACGCTTACTTGAGGGCAAGAAACATTCTTAAGGACCGCTTTGGCGACCCTTTCAAAGTGTACGAATCTTACCGCCAGAAGCTGTGGGCGTGGCCTGTTTGTTCCACAGCTACCGAACTCCAGGAATTCAGCGATTTCCTCGTAATGACAGAAGAAACCATGAAAACAGTCAAATATCTTAAGGAGTTCGATAACTTCTCTGCAATTAGACAGTTGGCTGCTCGCCTGCCAACGTACTACACAAATGGAGAGACACTGCTAAGAAGGTAGAAAGCAAGTCTGGCGAATACACCTTCCATGACTTTGTCGGTTATGTTCAAGAAGCTGCATCAGACGCAACGCATCGTGTCTTCTCCCACGAAGCATTAGCTGCCACCAGAAAGGAAATCAAACAAGGAGGGAACAGAGATAGTAAGCGACCCCAAACAGAAAGGAAAAGAGACAGCAACATAAGAGTTGGATCAACTTTTGCCACACGCACAGGAAATGAAGAACGCGTAGAAAGCAAATCATCTCCAAACAAGGTCAAATGTTTCCTCTGCCACAAGCCACACGAGTTGGAACACTGCGAAGAGTTCCTGAAGAAATCAGTTACCGAACGAAAAGAATATGCAAGAGCTAAAGGTCTATGCTTCGCATGCTTGGCCAGAGGTCACATGACGCGACAATGCGAACAGAAAAAGAAATTTCGGATTTGTAAGAAACCACATGTGACAGCCCTGCACCTCTATGAGCCACTCGTACCCAGGAAGGATGGACAACTAAAAGACTCGTATGGAGATGACTCAGAAAGGGCGACAAGCAGTTGCGTGAGCGTTTGTCACGCCAGCAGTGGTAACGTAACAAGTAACGCGACGAGCGCGTTAATTGTCCCAGTATGGCTTCATCACAAGGGTAATCCCGAAAGAGAGACTCAAGTATATGCAGTCCTTGATGATCAGAGTGACACCAGCTTTGTAACGAAGAACTCGGTCTTAAAGGCCCCAAAGTTACATTACAATTAGGAACAATGCACACTGTTCAAAATATCGATACCATGAAAATCAATGGCCTCATCGTTTCCCGCCACGACAAGCTAGTCAAAATCGATCTTCCGAAATCATACACCAGGGATCAGATTCCCGACAGAAAGGGGCAGATACCGCGACCAGGAACCGCTCAAGCCTGGAAACACCTTCGTCCAATCGCAAACAAGATTCCACCGTACTATCAGGACCTGAAGCTTGGTGTACTTATTGGCAACAATTGTGTCCAAGCGATCAAACCCCGCGAAGTGATCCCTGGAAGGCCTAGAGACCCCTACGCTATTCGTACCGCTCTTGGCTGGGGCTTGATCGGCGCCTCACTCCCAAACAGCGAAAACGAAGAAGAAGACAAGATTATTCATTCTGAATGTTTCCGAATTTCAACTAAGGAAATCGGCATCGAGGAAACTCCAGCACGATGCTGTATCCAGCAAGTTCATCACAAGGAAGTCATCAGTCCCTTTACAGTTTCCAAGATGTTCGAACGAGACTTCTCGGAATGTGAAAGGCACAGCAAAGCGTTGTCACAGGAAGATAGAAGATTTCTACAAAATATGAAAGGGGGAATCCACCTCACTAAAAACCATCACTATGAGATGCCTTTGCCATTCCGTAGAGATGAGACTGAACTTCCTTCGAACAGGAAAACAGCAGAGACTCGATTCCACCAGCTGAAAAGACGGTTCACAAGAGACCCTAAATACAAGCAGGACTATGTATCCTTTATGAACGAGATGATAAGAGCTGGCTACGCTGAAAGAGCCTTCAAGGGGAATCCGAAGTCTTGGTATCTCCCACATCATGGTGTGTACCACCCCAAGAAACCAGGAAAAATCAGAGTAGTGTTCGATTGCTCAGCAGAATTTGAAGGCCACTCCCTGAACCGAGAACTACTACAGGGACCTGACCTGACCAACTCACTATTGGGAGTCCTGTGTCGCTTTCGCCAAGAAACCGTAGCATTTGCATGCGACATTGAGGGTATGTTCCATCAAGTTAAAGTTAAAGTTGTGCTTCCTGTGGTGGGACCATCGCGATACCACTAAAGAACCTACAGAATACAGAATGACCGTTCATCTGTTTGGTGCTGCATCCTTCCCAGGATGCATGAATTTGGCTCTCAAGGCAACCGCTGAAGACAATGAGAAGAATCTTGGAACTGAAACTGCAGAATTTCTCACCAAGAATTTCTATGTAGACGATGGGCTGAAGTCCGTCAAAACTGTCAATGAAGCTATCGTTCTCATACAGAAGAGTAAGGAAATGTGCAAGCAAGGAGGATTTCGCTTACACAAGTTCATCTCTAATCGCAAGGAGGTGATTGAGTCAATTCCAGCCGAAGATCGCGCAAAGGGTATTAAGGATCTCGATCTTGAGCACGAAGAACTTCCGTCAGAACGAGTGCTGGGAATTGAGTGGTGCGTGGAAAGTGACGTATTTCAATTTCGCATCTCATTAAAGGACAAGCCCTTTACAAGACGGGGAATCCTTTCGACCGTGAGTTCAATTTATGACCCCCTGGGATTCGCCGCTCCCTTCCTTCTACAAGATCTATGCAAAGAGAAGGTCAAATGGGACGATCCAATACCTGACGAACTTAGAACCAGATGGGAAAAATGGAGAAGCGAACTAGTCCTCCTGGAAGAAATGAAGATTACAAGATGTTACAAGCTAAATGACTTAAGCAAACTCAAGTCTATTGAAGGTCACCCCTTCTCAGACGCAAGCGCTGATGGCTATGGACAGTGTTCCTACCTGCGACTGGGCGATGACAAAAACCGCGTCCACCGTTCGTTCCTGCTGGGCAAGGCTCGAGTGACACCATTAAAGCCAGTCACGATACCAAGATTAGAGTTAACAGCCGCTCTTGTTTCTGTCAAAGTCATCCAGACACTTCAAGAAGAGCTTGAATATGACGAGGTGGATGAATTCTTTTGGACTGACAGTAAAGTCGTCCTAGGGTATATTAACAACGACGCCCGCCGTTTCCACACATTTGTTGCAAACAGCGTGCAGCAAATCCGAGACCACACTTCCTCAAACCAGTGGCTTTACATCGACACGAAAAACAACCCTGCTGATGATGCCTCCCGTGGCCTCAGTGCAAAGAGTCTTGTTGAAAGGAAACGTTGGATAAACGGACCTGCATTCTTGTGGGATAATGAAGTGAGCTGGAAAATCCTTGATCTGGAGCGCAACGTTCTCAACCTAGCGCCTGACGACAAAGAAGTCAAGAAGGTTTCCGTCCTCATGACAGCAGTCAAAGAAGAACCAATTTCCCTATTGCAACGCCTGGAGTACTTCTCCGACTGGTTCCGTGCGAAGAGAGCTATGGCTGTTTGTAGAAGATACCTTTACGCACTCCTAGAGAGAGTACGATCAAGGAAAGTGCAACCGCAAGGCGCGAACAAGATCGCAATCCAGAAATCTCAGACGGTCGACATAGAAGAATTGAAGAGTGCGGAACGTGAGATCATCAGACAAGTTCAAGGAGATGCCTTCAAGAAGGAGATCAAAACTCTCATGTCCCTCGTATCGACCAAGGAAAGGCAAAGAGACGAAGCAAGGAAACGAAACCAAGAAATAAAACAAGCCAGCATGCTCTATCGCCTAGATCCTTTCTTGGACAGAGAGGGAATTCTTCGAGTGGGCAGAAGGATTAAGCAAGCCAGCCTTGATGAAAATATTAAGAACCCAGTCATTCTTCCAAAGAAGGGACACGTCACAGAGCTCTTGATAAAGGATTTTCATAAGAAAGCCCACCACCAAGGAAGAGGTTTTACCCTTAACGAATTTCGCTCGAACGGCGACTGGATCATTGGATGCAGTGGTGCTGTGTCAAGCTTTATTAAGAACTGCGTCACCTGCCAGCGATTACGAGCGAATGTCCAAGAGCAAAAAATGACAGACCTTCCCAAAGAACGAGAGGAACCATCTCCTCCTTTTACCTATTGCGGCGTCGACCTGTTCGGGCCATGGTACGTGAAAGAAGGTCGCAAGGAACTCAAACGCTATGGCTTGCTGTTCACTTGTATGGCCTCCCGAGCCATCCACCTAGAAGTCTGCAATACCATGGAAACAGCTTCGTTCCTGAACGCACTGCGAAGATTTGTCTGCAGCGTCGTCCCATACGTCAACTCCGAGCCGACCAAGGATCGAATTTTATCGGCCCCAGACGTGAATTACGCGAGGCCCTCAATGAAATGGATCAAGACAAGATCAAATCTGACCCACTGAAAAGGAACTGCGACTGGATAGAATTTAACTTCAATGCTCCCAAGGCCAGTCACATGGGAGGAGTGTGGGAGAGGCAAATTAGAACCATAAGAAGTGTCCTTCCCGTACTCTTGGAGAGGAATGGGAGCCAGCTGTATGACAAAGCCCTGCGAACGTTCATGTGCGAGGCAGAAGCAGTCGTGAACAGCCGTCCACTCATTACTGACAACACGACATCATCTGTTTCACCAGAAGCCTTGACGCCAAATCACCTCCTCACCATGAAAACCAAGATCATACTTCCACCTCTGGGAGTCTTTCAAGATGCTGACAAATATTCAAGGAAGCAGTGGCGATGCGTGCAGCATCTAACAAACGAGTTCTGGACTCGTTAGAGGAAGGAATTTCTACACGCTTTACAAGAATGGCAGAAGTGGTTACGTCCACGAAGAAACACGCAAATTGGAGACATCGTTCTCGTCAAGGACGACAACACCCCCCATAACCAGTGGCAACTACCTCGCGTGACAGAGGCTCAAAGAGGAAACGACGGGCTAGTTCGTAAGGTGAACCTTGCAGTTGGAGATCGCCAGCTTGCTACAAGTGGCAAAAGAATGAGACCCGTGTCCCTCCTGGAGCGCCCCATCCACAAGCTTGTACTCCTGGTACCATTTAACAGCCACGAGAGACCAGGTGTCCCCGACGAGGAGCCTAACCAGTAAGCCAAAAAGACCTCAGTGAAGCTGATGCTGGACAAGCAGTTGCTAAATGAACACTAAGTTTTAGAACTTTTGTCTTCCTATAGTTGAACAATTCTCATGATTAAGTAGTTTAGATAGCATTTTTGTGTAAATTGATTTCACAATTTAGGGGAGCCATGTAACCGCTGCAACCTAAATGCAGCTGGTAAGGATCTATCATCAAGTTTTGTTCTGTGATTGCAAGAGCACGTGATTAAATTATCCTTATACATTAAGAGACGAAATATATTTATAGGATCAAATCAGTAGTGCGTGTCGAGAGGATAGGAGTTTAAAATCAACACAATCAAGAATCCCTATAAGAACCTAAGAAACATAAAGATATACGAATAGGACTTTTACCCGGAAACGTTGGTAAGTTTGTTTGATTAGTCCGTACGTTAAGTTTTTCATTTGTTTGTTAGATTTTTTTGATGTTATGTAAACGCCCAGTTGTGGCATTAGGCCCTGTTCGCACTACGCGAAAATTTGTTTGTTTTGCAAAAAAAATTGTCAACGCGAAGCGATTTCTAGTGCGAACGATTTTTTGCACCCACCAAAATTTTTGCAAGCGCTACGAAACTTCAAAGATTCCGTCGACTAGCTTTGGAGGCTGTAAAAATTTTGTCAGGCGAGAAAATCCTTTGTTCCTTGACATCCATCCGTCATTGGGTCATCAAATTTGCAACATATGGATTACGAAGCGAACGTGACCGTATGACTTCCCGCGAGTGTTCTCTCTCGGAACATATTACATGTATTAAGAGCCTCAGTAAATCGTGGAATTAATCTCTACCCATTCGCATATTTCCACGGAACAAGATCTCAGGAAAATGGCGCTGGAGAAATATCAAGTGCGGGTGAAAACGACGGTGTCTTCGCAGCTGAATTAAAACCTCCATAATCCTTAACACGCGTAGCAATCAAAACTATAACTAATTGTTGATTTAGCAAGAACAGGTTCTGCATGAAAAGCAAAAGGCAATAAAGTGCCATAAAAAATTTCGGGGAGCATTTTATATTCACAAATCCGACCGGAAACTTCGCGCGAAACAGACACCGACACACATTTCACGACATCTTGATGGTAAATTGATCAAGTTATCTGTCACTAAAAAAATTTCGTATCTTCATGTGCGAACAGGGTTGCGAAAACAAAAAATTGGTGATTACAAAATTTTCGGGTTTTTTGCAAGCGCGAAATTCAAATTTTCGTCTTAGTGCGAACAGGGCCTATGAAAGAATCTTGAGTTTTGTAGCTTATTCTATGTACGTCATGCTAAGGCAAGTAAAACAAGTCCACTTGTCGGTTTAAACAAAACCCCGGGAACAAAACAACGCAATGTTCTGCTGTGTCTAAAGAAGGTTTTCTTTGAACTTTGTGAAAAGACGTCAAAAACAACTTAGGGTAAATGTTAAACTCATTCTCAGATTCTGCTAAACCAATGCGGTTTTGGTGATAGTTATCTCGACCATCAATGGTATCTCAGAGTGTATAACGCTGGTCAATGGTCACTCTTCACAGATAAACAGATTAACAGATTTGTCTGTTCCTGTTATCTATTATAATTTCCCTTATGTAACGCTTTAAAAATAGGCAAGAAAAACTACCGGAAAATGACTTTTTATTATCTCAATAAATACAATGTAGATGAAAGTTTCAGTTGACTTTGCTGCGACATGCCATTGATCAGTTGCCGCTTATTACATGCTCTAGTCTACTATACTTGGATAGATCTGAGTTACCCCCGCGACCCGCTGGTGGAACCCACAGTGACAGAGAGTGGGAAACCACATATCAACTGGATCAGGGACGCACGTACTATTCTAAGCCAGGAACAGAGATTGCCGCAGGAGTTTTGTCAGTGGCCTATGCTACGAAATGAGCAGACAGGGGCTTGAGATCAGATGTCACATGGTCTACTATGCCCACAAGAAGTCTGTCTACTCTTGTCTTCAACAGAATAAAAAAAAGTTAATAAAAGTTTACTGAATAGTTAAACAAATCGGGGGATTCCATCTCGAATGCGGTCAATAGGAGCGCCATACTGAATAAGTAAAGCAGCCGCGTCAAAATTCCCCGCCATTACAGCTACCTCTAACGGTGTAAGCCCATCAGGTGTTTCACTTGTTAGTTGCAGTCCCAGTCCTATTAAACTTTCAGCGCATGTTGTAAGACCACGAGCGACTGCTTCGTGTAAGGGAAATAGTCCCAACTTAGGCAGCGCCTCGAGTGAAAGTTTGCCATTTTGAATGTCACAAACAATGTCTTCCATATCAATGGAAATGTCCTCTACAATCATTCCATATCGGCGACTTTGGTCGTTTCTTCTTTTCACTTTGTTTTCTCGGGAATTTTCCTCTTGCTCGCAAACAAAGTTTGTCCTTTTGTCTTGTTTACCGTGGACGGAATTATTAGACGAGAAATCTGCAACTGCGACCTCCTTTTGTCTACTTCTTCTTCTTTTCGCCAGTTCTTGTATGTCTCTGTTTCCTTCGGTCGCCATCTTGTTATCTCTCACTCTTGTATTCTTGTTCTGTTTTTGTCGTGTTACTTTCTCGTCCATGTTGCTCCGTAGCGGCTGTCGTTCAATTGAGTCCTGTCTTGGATCGCTGCCTCCTTTTAGTGCTTTGTATCTCGATTAATGAAAACCAAGACGATTCTTTTTGGAATTAAGAGGTTTAGCTATTACCGTTATTAGCGTTTACCTAATTTGAGCCTTGTTTATAGACATCAAAGAAAACAACTCATCAACCGAAAAGAGCGTCACTCGCACGCAAACTTGTTGACGCGAAAACTGGTCAGAGGCTTTGACATTCTTGCTATATAAGCAATCATCAGTCTCAATCGGAAGTCCTTTTCAGCCCACAGAGTGGAAACTGAGGTGTTGTATTTCCAAGATAATCCGGCTTCATTTGTCACGAAACGTGCAGCGTACCTGCCACCTCGTTATGACAAAAGGTCGTTTCCGATTCCTTATTTTGGAAGATGACTGTATGACCCTTTCCTTCTTTCAAATTATTTTAACTTTTAATCGTTTTAAAGGCCTAGTATAGATTGTGTAAACGTATACAAAAAGTGCTTGCAAAGTTAAACACGGTGGAGTGTTTTGTACCTCCAAGAGGTCAACTAGAAGTGAACGCAACATGTATTCTAATTGATGGAATGTGCGTAGGAACCAAGCAGGATTTGTGAGCTTTACAGAACACGTTTTCCTAACAATTGTCTTATTTTTGATTTCTGCCGTAATCCTTTCTCATCTTTCCGCTCTGCTCTGCACGCGACTTTATTCAAATATTCGTTGGTTTTCTCCCTCACACATTTTTAATGGGCCGTTTGTTTAATTAAGGCAATTTTATAAGCAACAGAATTGCCTGTAACAACGTCACTACAGTAAGCGTCTTATAATAAAGGCTACAAATTCTAACAAATTAATGTTGTTCTCAATTCATGAATTGATAAGAACGATTCTACAATATAAGACGCGATGTACTTGTGGTCGAGGATGGCATTTTAAGCTCAAGCAGTCTCCAATCACCTTATCTCTATGTACAGCAGTGCATTGTATTAGTTAATCCATAGTTGGTAATAGTTAATCTGACTAGTTCACGTGTACAGCAGAACGATTCGGAAAGGCTGTTCATCTCATTTTAGGTGTCGAAATATGGCATAGAGTTAGACTGCTCCCCCGGCTTTTGTTTTAATTAGTAATAACGTCAGTCCTCGGTTGGCCGGCACTGACAGACGTAGCTACACGTACATTCCTTCACTTCAGCGATGGGCGGAGCGGAAAGTTTGAAGTTTCAACCTCAATTTTAATCGCGCAGCAAAAATAGGAACAAGAGTGGTAGGAATGTTTATCCCTCACATTTTAATCCACAAAGTTCAATGTTCTGTCTCCAAAAATCACAAAGAGGACTGGACCACATCATTGCAGGAAGCAAAGTGTATTTGGCTGTGTGTAGTAAGCTATAGTTCACGCTGGTTCTCAGAATTTTTGTCTGATAAGGTCAATAAAGGTGAGAAGTTTCCTCACGAAATTACCCACAAACTCACTGGTTCCCAGTCCTTTATAGTTACTGCCTCATTTTCTGGTATATTTTTCACCGACTTGTTTTCATTGATACATGTATTGAATGAAGATGTTGCCTGCGTTACCAAACCATCACAACTTGACGAAATGCCACTAAGTTCGTCTCCAATAAACAAACTTGAAAACAAGTTTCACTGAGTAAAGCACAGTGTACAAGCATCCCTTACTTGTTATTGGTGTATTCATTACCTCTCGATTTGACCATGGGTGGTTCATAAGGATTTGAATAATCTAATTATGCTTGCTATATGGAATGCCTAGTTCCACAATTTCAAAAGTATGGAAAAGCACGCCGGAACTCCAGTAAACGCTGGTAAATCGTAAGTTTTGACGTTTAATTTCCAGTCCTATGTTTGTGTTCACCCTATTACCAGAAGCCTTACCTACTCTTCTTTTGGGCAATGCCGAGTGAACCCGGGCGAGTGAATCACATGGTAACACCCCGGGTAACACCAACTAAATTCTACAGCTTCCACCTCCTGGGGACGAGGCTGTACTGTTTTAATTAGACTAACGATGAATATAAATAATCACCGTTTTTAAAAGTTTTAAATCGTTAATCGCTTTGTTTACGGCAATATTTCTCATAGTATGGCAGTACTACACGACAATTAATGTTGAAGTTTCACTCACTTCCGAAAAACTGTGTTTAACAGGATTTTGAATGGTAACAAGATTCACAGTAAACATTCAATTCAGACGGTAGATAAGTAATAACAGCGGAATATTCGGCCAATTCATTTTTTCCGTGAAAAAAAGCCAAGCCAGAGTGGTTACTAGTATTTCCTTCACTATTCTCAAGAGAAAAGAAATTTGTGTTTAGAAAATGGGAGAACTGAAGAGGAAAGATTCGCGAGATTATTCAGTTTCGTGAGAAACGATCCTGGTTTATAGAAATCTCAATTTTCGTCAATCAAGTCCGCACATATTCTTAGAATTTGAATGTTGATCGGCACAAGATGCTTCTAGTTCCTGACTTTTTTTATCCGCCGCATTGTCAGTTTAACGGTGCATGATCTTCTCAAACTGAAAGGCAACAATGTGTTAGGAGGTCAAATTTACCTACAGGTTTAGTGAGGAAGCGATTCTTTTTTTAAAAAAAATAACCAATTTGAATAATCATAAATAAAAAATCCCTGCCTCTTATCTTTAAAATTAATGCATGGTTACAACTATGGCTGAAATGCTGTAGCTGTGATTTGACCTGGATTCTCTGTCCATCAGCATGTGCCGGGATTGTGCTCATGATCAAAACTTACCCTAACCATTTTTTACAGCATCTTGTCGTTGAAACGTACATGTACAGGGGCTTGTTTCTCGAAAACCCCAGAAACTTTTCGGGCCCTCGAAACCTATTTTAGTTAATCTGTATCTAAAAACAGAAAGGTGTATACTCCTGAAATATCTTGTATGAAGAGAACCTCCATTCATATTTACGGAATATGTTAATAAAACAGCTCTGTAATCATAAGGTTGGAGATTTTGAAACGGCTTTCCGGGTGCGAAAACTTTTCGGGAGCTTCGAGAAACGGGCCCC
>OFEP01000059.1_pt1 | contig 11928 bp, 3 predicted proteins | sample 1521161 | NCBI WGS metagenome assembly OFEP01 (sample SAMN04272335, study PRJEB24112) | coral metagenome | biome: Coral reef; feature: Shallow seawater; material: Coral tissue | host: Coral | place: China: South China Sea | collected 2014
TAATTGTATCAGGCGTACCTTCCCGCAGCGACAAAAAATGTAAGGGACGCCTGATAGCAGGTTACCTACATGTAGGATCTTATGGTTAAGAATTTGTAGGCTGCCCGTAATTTTTCTTATACCATGTAGCCTTAATATGCCAACAGCAACTTTCTCTAAAGGGTCCATTCTTGAAAACTTCTAGAATATTAAATTTTTACTAATCGAGCATGAGAGCTATTCTGGGATTGACAGCTGTATTGGCCCAAGTTCATGGCAGTAGGGACCAAACGCAGCAAATTGCATTAGTTAATAAACAACCAAGGACCATTTTTCCCCAGTATGGCTTTAGCAAGCTCAGTTAGTAATTAGTTTACAAGTAGTTTACAATATGGCGCTCTGAAACAAAACAAAAAAAAACTTATGACTGTTTCCATGGAAACTGTCTCTATGGCAAAATCTTAATCATGAAAGAACCAATCCAAATGCTCAGATTTATGTGTAGGACTACCTTGCCTTGTAATAAAGCTGATTATCCAAAACACACTACCGGTTGGAGATCTGGTTGGTGTCAGGTCTAATTGAAAGCTTGCACTATTGATAATGCACCACTGTAGATTAGCTACCCCTTGTTGATTTTTCCATTTATTTTTTCAGATTTGGCGGAGTTTCCAAGAACTTTAGATTGTACTATGATGGGCTACATTACGTAGGTAAGTACCACTGAATATTATTTACTGATGTCATACTATGATGTACCAGACAATTTTTCATCGTAAAATAGACATTTGTTTATGTTCTAGAGGACTTTTGTCCTTATACTGATGGGAAATGCATTGTCAGAAAAAATTGAGCAAAGAAATACTTTTTGGTAATTGCTACAATCAAATTTGCCACTGAGTTTTTTCATCAAATGGTTTCTGAAAACAATAGATGAATAGTTTGTTTAGGTAGCTGTGCTTCAATTTGAAATCAAACAGACTGCTGGTTGTCCGAAGTAAATGTTTAAACTATAATGTCCCACAAAATTAATTTGTATTTAGGGAAACAATTGAAGACATCCAAATTTCATTTAACTTGATTGATTTAGGGAAGAAGCTTAATAAATGCTGGAAAAACCACAAAGAATTTAGTAAAAAGCAATTAAACTCCGTGTAAGTTAAATTGCCTTCTGCGGCTTTTGAAAGAATTGTAAGAAAACACAGTATAATTTATGGTTTGTTGAAGTTCCGTGACTAAACCGACGGTGAATGGCCTGAATTAAATATGCAATTTGAAACAAAATTGCCTTTGACACAACAAACTTAAGACAATCTAGCGAATTTTTTTCTATTTTTGTGGTAGCAGGTGCATGAATTTAACACACAAAAGAAACAAATCAATCATATTTTTTGTCTCAAACGCAGACATGACTAGAAAAAGTCGTACACTGAGAAAATACTAAAAAATACCCGTTCAAAATTTTAATTAAAACGAACTCTCTCAAATTTACCGTGTTTATTTGAAAAGCCACGAAGGTGTACACAAAAAATTGTACTTTAACAAATTATTAAGAGAACTTTTTTAAGTGTTGACAAATCGAAAATAAAAATGTTGTATGGACAATATCACACTCGATACTCGAAGCCAGCTGGTGAAGCAATACATGAATGTAAAAAAATCCTGGCAAAGTGTTCCGTGACCGAGTGAATCACGCTAACAGCAGGAAACTTGTTTACCAAGGTCAATTACCACTGCGAAACACTCGCTAAAGCTATGGCGCTTCTAAACCTCACTGGCATTGCTCAGCAACCGAGTTCAAGCTAGATCTATTTAAGTTTACGTTCAATTAAAATAACACCCTGAATTTGAAAGGAGAACAACACTTGGGTTCTAAAATATTATCTTACAACTTTTCACAGCCGCATGTCCTTGTACAGTCTTTGTACTGTTCCGAACTCCTCCCCCCTAAGTAAGCCAACAAATGTGTTTCAAACTGCCCCTCTGTTCTTTTATACACGAAAAGCCAATCAAACAATAAAGAAACTACAAAATCGCGAAGGTGTTACGCTACATTTCTTTTTTGTTCTCTTAATTTCTTTTCTCGCGCAGAACTCGGACACTTCGAAAAAGCAAGGTACATTAGTGTAAGAATGATTGGTTGAGAAAACAATTGTGTTTTGACCCCCCGAGTCTCAACCACATGGTGCATATACAGCGGTCGCGAACATGCCACATCTTTGCGCGAAATTATGACTGCCAGTGTTTTACAAACCAAAGATATAATCTCTTGTGAGGCTCGGATTACCGTCTTGAACACTCACGACCCGCTAGACAGGATTTAGGATGGATTAAACCTTTTCGTGATCTGCACCGTCTACTCGATGTCGATCCAAGAAATTTGTTTTTCTTTTCGGGTGCCCCGAACCGCAAGTATAACAAATATGCCATTGAATTTTAAGCCCCAGAGGCCGAACTGAAAGACTAACAATGCGATTATTGTGCCTTATGCAAATCGCTGCAGAAACCCTGGCGTGAAGGGACGAATGCATGCCGCATTAGAACGTCACCTATAGCTACGAACGAACGGTCTTCTTTGAAAGCGGAGAAGAGGGTTTTTTGCTGACCGCAAGTTACGAGATTGTGCATCGCATTTCCTGTGCGTTTCACATGTAGCTTTGTATTAGCAGGGCAACAAAAGCCCTCGGCCTGAAGAAAAGATACTCGTGAGACTCAGTCTATGAAAACATGATTAAATTATACCCAAATATAAACGCTCGTGACTTCGGCTAAGCCGCGCGGTGAATGAATTGAAATTCACTTGCGCATTTATTTTTAGAAATTCGCGTAAAACAAAAACAACATGCGCCATGTTCGATGTAAGTGGAAAACCTCGAGGTTTGACGAAACATTTCCCCAGATCCCACAAATTGAGTGCAAAATAATTGACGCGATGTATTTGATAGAATGTTAAAACAATACTAAACAAACAAGAGTTCACATAATCAGTTTGTTCTATACTCACCGTACATTTGTTGGGTTTCTCGCCCGAGTGTACTCTCATATGAATCACCAACTTGTACCGTGCGTTAAAACAACGTCGCTGTCTGCTGCAATCCTTCCAGTAACATATGTAAAGATCGTCAGCCTTTCGTTGGTCGATGTGAACTTTCTCAATATGCCGAACCAGGTCATCTTGTTCCGAATAAAGTCCATCACATCCCAGCCATTTGCAAGGGAACACACAGCTCTCCTCGCTACTAGGAACTGAGTCCTTTATACTGTTTGAAGAGGTCGTAGGAGGCTTCTTTTCTTTAATTGATTCTTCTCCGCTGTTCCACCTTTTCTCGTTCTCAACCTGGGGAGGTTTCTCGTCTTCTTTGTCCCTCGGTGGTGACAAAAACTTTCCAAACGTTTGCAAATGTTCCTTGAGAATTTGCTCGGATTTCGTGCGGCTTCCAGGCTTGAATAATTGCGACAGCTTGCTTCTCGGGTCGGGAACTACTGTCACATTGGGAGTGATCGAGTCAGCCTGGTTACTCCAGACGCGGTAATTGGCGAAAGATCTAGGATTGTAGTTCTGGTATGCTCTTGCTCTATCAAACGCATACCCGGGGATTGATTCTGTAGGTGAAAGGTCCGAATCGGACTCGCTATACGGAAAAAATTGACGCGCTCGTGTTGACTGGCACGGACTGGCAAGATCGGATTCTGATGGCGCGGAGCTCCCTGTCGAGAATGACGGCGAGAAGTTATCAGCTTGAAACGCTTGTTGTCGTCCATTGAAGAGGCTACCAGCGCCATCAGAGGTCGAACTTGACCAGCTCCGGCGTTGTGGTGCTTCTGGGTAGCTGTACTGGCGAGCCGGGCCGTTTATTTGGCCGCGAGTTCCTTGAGAGCTAAACCGAGACTGCGAGACGCCATTCGGGGCGAGTTCAGACTCAAAGTTTGCCTTCTCGGCCAGCTCTGATAAGCCAGCCAGAGGGTTAATGTTCACCGATGGCGGGCAATTTTGCAGGGTCGGCGAAAGGCAGCCATTTCCAACAGCTTGGGAATAATGCGCGCCAGCTTTTTCGGCCGCAAATCCATTTTGCGTGTTGAGCGCGTTAGGCAAGTTAACACCGCTTGATGTGGACATTCCACCATGTGTATTGTGATGCATGTAATGATAATCAAACATGGCTGTACTTCTCTCCGACGTAATCAGTTTTCTACTCCCGATGTCGGCACTTAGTTCTGCTTGATTAAAAGATTCGTAACTTCCACGGTAATTTCTGACTCTTGCCGCCAAAGAAACCTCATGCGCTTCACTCGGAAATTTCGGCCCTTGCGTACGCGTCGCGTAAAACCCACCTCCAGATCCATACATTATGCCGTTGAAAGGCGCAGGGGACCTCAGAGCCCTGTTGTCCGCGTCTTCAGAAATTTCACCTTCGCTCCCCTCGAGTTCCTCAGAGAAGGTTTTAAGATTGATTTCTTGCAGTTGTTCGAGGTATCTGACTGTATCTGTATAATTCTTCAAGTTGAGATCGGCATTCTCTTCTCTCATCACATTCCCCTATAACATTCAAATAACAAAGTAAACAAGATTAAACAACTGGTGAAATGAGCAAAGAGAGAAAAATGCCCCTAAACTCCTACAGGCCGGTTTCGCGCACTTTGTAAATAAAAAATAATTTGTCGGCTGAGCGATTCTGGTCATTTAAGTTACCTTGGCTTCAAATGATTTTGCTGTGAAGCCCGCGCAAACCTTGGTTCAAACGCGCCGGGCTGATAATACGCTGTAAAAGCATGTAAATTACTTAAGGGAAAGCTGCCTTTCTCTTATCTTTACACACGAATGGAAATAACAATAGAAATGCTAAACTAGAACACTAAATCTGCCACCTGACTTGTATGATCGCTCCGCTTTTCTGCAGGAAACCAAATTTGATTGACACCTATTCATATCTATCACCATGGAGACTAATTAAGACTTATTAAATTTCACCGCCTCACCAATCACTTTTCAGCGCAAGGCCTCGAGAGGCGGAGAAGCTATTTTTTTCGCAGTCTTTTAACTTCATTGGCCTTGCCTTTGAACGACCGTCATCGTTCCTCCCCCAGGCAAAACGACTTTCCCAAGAATCAAAATGTCCTGAGGTGTTCGATAAGGATCTTTCTATTGGCCCATTCAGTCGGATTCATTTAAGGTGTGCATTTGAAGGGTTTCATTAAACCTGACATGAGCTTGACAGTTACTGACAAAAGCTGAGTTACGTATCATTTCCGGTATTTGTTTGTCATAAACGCGCAATTTTCGCACCAAATTGAGGTTTATTAGTTTAATATTTTACCCATCTCCACGTCATAAGCCGCTTGACTTGAGAAGAAACTTCTTCTTTACTGCCAGACTAAACACACCACCTTTCCCTTTGTCAACAGTTTATCATAAAGCATTTCTTAAATACGTGATAACCTCTCTCCTCTCTTTAAAAACAAACGCTTTTTCCTCATTCTCGATCTCTACATCACATGCAGCATGTCAAAATATATCTGACCGACCGGTAGATAAGTTTATTATTCAACATCCCCGTGGCTATTCTGAAATGACCACTCCTCTGCTTTTGGCGAAGCCAGATAGCTAGCCATTAAAGTAAACCGCCTTATAACAGATCCGCTTCGCTAATGGCTGTTTTATTTCCAATGAAAATTCTGCATCCGCCGGGCGGATCGTTCTTAAACGCGCACAAGGGAAACATGGATTGCTGCTCGCGCCGAGCGCAAATAAACATATTTGCTTCGCCACTAAAACTCTCCTTCTTTAACAAACAGATGGAAACAGATGGGTGTCAAGATAAGCCTATCGAAAATCGTGCTTTGTTTCGGTTATTTTTAAGTTCCGGGCTTTCTTTTCGCTTGGAATTAACTAGACATTACCTTATGGTTGCCGAAGGATGCAAAATTAAGCTTTGTCATTGGCCCGACCTTGTGAATAACAAAAGGAAATAAGCGGTTGGAATCAAAATAAAAGCGAAATACCTTTCAGAAGTCCTTTAAATAATGTTGAGAGCTGTGTATGCTGTCATCCGTGGTTGTGTAAATTGTTACACGGGTCTTGAGTCAGTTCGTGACACAATTACACTCTACGTACTTGGCAAATTACAACAAAATGAGAAAAGTAAACCCTGCGCACTGACAGGAAGCCTCAAATATTTCAAGCATCTGCGAGTCGAGTTTGTGCCTTTTTAAAAACGTGTTGAATTGCTCTTCAATCGCTAAGTGTACAGTACTGTACAATCCTCGAGTCGACTTGTAACTAGCCCTTGTGGCAGCTTACAGTTGCCCGTTTGATAACATCACTTATAAACCCCGTAAACTAATTGACTTAGCACTTTATAAATTCAGACTAATGTGATAGGAATCTTACCTAAAGTATTAGAAAATTCCCTCTTTGTTTTTTCGCCATGTTACAACGATTTAAAAATCCTTCGAAAAATACAATATTACACTTCGATGCTTATTTTTCCTGCAAGGCGATACGAGGTCGTATTTACCCGGCATATGGTTTATATCTCATGCCAACGACGGAAACCTTGAACTAACAAGAAGTATCAATTCGCAAAAAACGTTTCCGGTGCATGCGGTAAGGCTTGGATATGCGTGACAAGATTCGCTTTTTTAAAAAAGATAAAAGCTCTGGCTAGCCACATTATGGCCTTAATAATCTCTCTTGATAATTTTTTTGCGTCTCAATAGGGCCGTGATATTTGCTATTGAAGCTTACAAAAACTGGAAGACGCAAATTTGTTTAGACTGCTTAGATCGGGCCTTTTGGGTATTTTTTTTTCTCGCGCTTGCCGTAGCAGCGAAACTAAATCAATTTGCCGGTTTTCCTCGACGGTAAAAAACGTTTCACAATGCACCTATACATAAAGCTAGCTAACCAACTGAAAAGTCGTTAAGTAAACTGTTACATACCGCATTAGCTGACATGGCGAAGTCAGGCTGACTTCGTTTTGCTCCGACGAAAAATTTCCATTAGAATTTGCAGTCCAGTTCAGTTGTTTTGAGTTTTAGAGTTAAAATTCATTCTATTTTGTGTTCTGTTTTTCAAAACACCGCCTTCTTGAATAATAAACACTGAAGTGGGTTCTCTGCTTTCAACGGTCGTGATTGGCTCAATTCTGAAAACCCACTCAAAAGCAAAAGTGAGTCAAATCATGATCATTGCTTCGGGAACATGAAATCATTGAACCGAGCGGTGTTGCGCTGTATTCCGGATTTTTGTTAATAATCCGGCGGAACTTGCTCTAAACCGTGCCTGAATAAGCCTGGAGCCATTTTGTGCTCGTGGAGAAATAAAACTGTAAGTGATTTCACAACGCTGCGATACAGCTACGAACGGAAAATAAGTCTTTTTGACCAAAAAAATCGCACATATTTTAGTGATGTTCTCCGGTAATTTGAAAGCCTTCGCACGCTTCGCCGCAGGCATAAAAAGCCTCTCTTACTGGTGAATATTCGTTTAGCTTTATTTTCAGGAGTATTGAGAGTACTTTGGGGAATTCACTGCAAGAGTTCCGATTGAATCTAGCCGGCTCGTTAAAAGCTTCCGCTCTGCTTCTTGAACTGTTGTAGATAAGCAGCATACTTTCCTCGAGTAGCCTCGTTAAACTCTCTTGCTGTTCTGTTCATAATTTTGCATAGTAACACTGATTTATTGGTGAGTTGAAATTACCTGGAATATTTAAACTGACTGAAACCATGACTTGGCATATGGTTTGAATTTTGCGTTATTGGCTCATCCTTTCCGCTTTGGTGCGCGCGCTCTGTCGAAACATCGCCTTCAAACAAAGCGACTTAGTCTCGTGTAAAATAGCTCAGTCAAAGTCTGTCCCTTTAAATACCCAGACTGTTTTCCACGGCTTCAGCTATCTCATCTAAACAATCTCTCTTATCAGGTCTCACACAACGTGGGGGACTTTATTATCCAATTGTAACACAGCGCGACTTTACCATGCAGTGTAACTTTCGTGAGGCGTCGCAGACCGTAATTGGTCCCGGATGTGCCTTAAGAGCGTAATTTACGTCAGAGCTTGAACTGACAGCCATTCGTCGAAATTTGCATAGTCACGATTTAGGTCAAACTTGATACAATCTTAATCAGAGGGGAGGGCACAGGTTTTTTGGTAGTGGGATTTTAAAGGGGTTTCTTGACACAGTTTGGGCGAAGAACTGTAATATAAAAACGCGAGAATGTCTTAACGCTATTACGTAAGATAGTCGGCACCGGAGTTTTTAAAATCCTCCCTAAAAGCAAAGAGCATAAAGGTGAACCTAAGATCAACCTCTATATTGATCACTCAGTTAAAAGTCAGGCAAGCCTCTTTCGCCCTTAGTCATTCGTGACTTAAAGTTTACAACTAAATTTGTGTGTTCATGAAAAGTCTTCCTTGTCTTCTATAAGAAAATCGAAGTTATTTGATACACTTTTTGATTATTTTATCACAGTTTGCTAGACTTTCAATATTTATCGAAAATCAAAGTTTTCCTTCGCCTGACCCCACTTGATTCATCTTCCTCTGTGTACTTTACGTAGGAAAATTTTCCCTGGGGAACACTTATTTTAGGCGTCAGTTCGACAAACTCAAACTTTATATTTTCGCTTATCATTGTAGCCGATGTTTTCTTGTAGGGGCTGCCAAGTGTTGGGTATGTATAAAAATTTAAAGTTCACTTTCTGGCTCTAATTAGCGAGTACCTCCGATATTGGTGCTTCGGGAAGTTAATCCCATTGAAATTTCCGCTGCAAAGCGTTTTATCTGTAGATTCTACAATTTCAGCCTTCTTGTGTTAATAAATTTTAAAGTTAGAAAACCGAGTCCAAATTAGTGGCGCACATGTTTTTGGTAATGTTTCTCGCTTAACCTCTATAATCCCATAATCCATCAAAGTCTTCTGAAATTGTATTAATGTAACTTTGTCAGCTGTGTTGTTAAGAAAAGTGGAACGAAAATGCTCTTCCGAGTAGATCGCTAGTGGGAACTAGAACTTCAAATGAAGTTTTCCGGCCAATTCTCAGTGCCTTTCAGTTTCTCTTTATATTCTTGGGTTGCTTGCAAGCTGAGGTGTATCAAAACTGGCTTTGTGCACCTGCAGAATTCCAATGCTAAAAAGCAACGATGAAGGCTTCCTAAAATCACAGTCTTGTATAAATTAAAAAACCGAAAGAAGCATAGCCTTAGATATGAATCTTGATTAGCTACTCCGTTAAAAAAAATCAAAAGAGCTCAAAGTTTTTTCCTTACCTGATCACACGGCTCCGGACTTGGAAGGAGTTGCATGTTCTTACACTTAGTCGCTGACTACACTAAGCGCTGGTCGCAAACGCCAGTCATTATGAAGCAATTAAAAAAGCCGGCTATTTGCATTACTGATCGTGGGCTCGCGTGCTTAAACTTTCTAGTGTAATTTTTAGAGCCAATAACTCTTTCCATATGACAAGTCGTTAAATATCCAAAAATACAACACGCTGTTAAGAGTCTGATCGATCAAGCGTAAAAATGAATGCTTCTCTAGTTCATTGGTTCATTCTAGAGTGCTGAAATTGTTAAATTGTCCGGCGGTTTTGCGTCATGTTTGGCTGAACTCAACCTAACCGCGCTCACCTTTGGGTTGCGTGCAGACAATTTTAAGAGCGTTTATGTAATTACTTTCCGCGCACGAAAAGTTTTTCTACTTTTGCATAGTCACCGATCAAAGATTCCATAGTCACCGATCAAAGATTCTATAGCCAAAAACCACACCATTACCAAGAAATCGCCTATTACTTCCATAACTGAAAACCACGCGATACAACTTAACTAGAAGAGTACTTAGTGAAGTGCGTTCTTTTTTCAAGTTCTTACCGTTGGGAATATAGATTCCAAAACCTCTTCCATGTCAGTTATTTCCATCTTCATCGCTTACTGTTCTCTCTGTTGTTCCAGTGATATTTCGGCGGTGGCCTTTGAATTAAGGAGTTTTTCTTTTTTTCTTCTAGGCAGGAAAAGCACTTGGGTGATGTTTTTTTTTCCTCAGGCGTAACCTTCAGCTAAAAACTTGCTCGATATCTGCAAGATATTAGCACATGAAACACACTTGATGAGCATTTTGCACATTTTTCGGGATTTTCCTCAAGTTTTCTTGAGGGAATTATATTTCTCTACTGAAAAAAATCTCGAAAGGTTTAACAAACAAGTTTGTTAACTGTTAGCTATTTATTAAGCGTCCTGTCCGGTTTAAATCAGTGTGGTTCTTAAAAAGAGGAGTAATTGTTCTTTCTGTGAGTGAGTCTCTTAACTGAGTACCAACAAATTTCTTAATAATCCTATGTGTATCACTCTTTTGTTAAAATGGATTTTTCATTTTATTCTTTTCTTCCAGGCAACAATACCAAATTAATGACTGGTTCCTGTTTCGAGTTTGAAAATAGTTTTCTACTCAGATATGCTTGTATAAGCAGACCGCCGCATTTGTAAATACATGGTTCTTATACTTCTAAACTTTGTCCGCTTTCCAATAATAGGTATGGCATTTCGATTTTGCGTCGATTCTTGACGATTAACGCATCTTGAAGCCCTTCAAGCCCGAGTGACAGATAACTACTTAATTACACCTCTTTTTACTTCTCATGATCGTCAATGTCACGTGATTTTGCTCGTGATTTGAAGCATGGGTGTCCATGATCTAGTGTGCGCATGAGTGTCCGAACTCTAGCATGACTCAGCTAGCAACAGTCAAACGTTTACCAGAGTTTTTAACGTTAACCTCGATCGTCAATAGCCTTAGGCCTGCTTAATGACTGACCAATTAATTGATTAATTGGGGAATTAACTAACATGCGTTTCAAAAAGTTACGCAATCGTGTACCTATTGAGGTTTCATCAAAACCTTTAATTTTATGCAAGTCACGACAAAATCATCTTTCTTGGGTCCCAATCGGCACTTGAGCGAATTTACTTAACATTTGTGTCCCGCTTAAGGGTTTCTTTTCGTGGTGGAATGTATCTTTCAAGTTCCACCTTGTTCCCAATTTAGTTAGGGTTTTATGCTCTAATTGTGGTTAAGGAATGGACTTTGCGATCAAAGATCCTTTGTCACCAAAGTACATGCGCAATAGCGTCTGACCCTCAAACGTGACTCAGTTGTGTGGGAAAGTGAAAATATAACTTTAATTTGTGGTTGTTCCCACTGTGTGAATTCAACTTTCCTTCACGTCGTATGACATAGTAGTTTCTTTAACTGAGCAACCCCGTTGAAAATCTCTCCGTATTACACAAACAATCTCTCCCGGCTTCCCTGATATCACCCAAGCCGCCGAGCGTGGTTTTTATAAGAGGTTTCACTTATATACTTAAGTCCTATTTGCCTGTAGAAGACAAATTTCGTCTTTGGTATACTGCGGAATTTTAAACTGGGTGTGGTGTATATTTTAATTACTCTGAAATATGGTTAGTTTAGCCGTATTTACTTCTAATTTTGGATATAAATAATGCTACGCTTTTCTAGCTTATTGGAGAATGTTTGGTATATTGTTCGTATTTTTAGCCATAGCATTGATTACTCTCTCCTCATCTCTTTGCTAGTTCGTCCGACATAGATGGTTCCTTTAGGTTCTATCGTAGTTGTGAATGCCTCAGTGTTCTCCTCAATAACTGGGACCTTACGCATTTGCGACGGCGAGGAAGACGCCTAGTAAAAACGTGTTTCTACTTTACTTTAGAATTTCTCATTTATTGAGATCTATTCAGTGTATTTGTCGGTATTAAAACTTGCCCTTGCTGAATATGCTACGAATGCGTTCAGTTTCAAATAGCAATACGAAAAATTAGCCGTTGTGGCTCACGTTCTCCAAGCAACGCAGAATTTAGTCATTTCTCGTTGTTGTTTTACAGAGGACGGCAAAGAAATGTACAAAGATTTATAACGCACGTGCACAGCTATTGT
>OFEP01000061.1_pt1 | contig 11883 bp, 3 predicted proteins | sample 1521161 | NCBI WGS metagenome assembly OFEP01 (sample SAMN04272335, study PRJEB24112) | coral metagenome | biome: Coral reef; feature: Shallow seawater; material: Coral tissue | host: Coral | place: China: South China Sea | collected 2014
GACCGGCATATTGAATTATACACTGTTGCTACCAAATAACGTCACGTGAACGAAATCCTGTGCAACGATTGGTTTATGGTTTGTTTTGGTGAGGTTATCAAAAATGATAACGATCCCGGACTGTTAAAAGAACGCAATAACAGCGGAGCTGCTGGGCCGGGTCGTTCAAAGCCCGATCAATCGAACGCACGATAAGAGAGAATTTTGATTTGAGGTCAAGTTAACATGTTATGTTTTATTTCTCATTTTTTTAACTTAGGGGTTTCGAACAAACCCGTATATCCCCACCTTGATCATTCCCGGCAAACCCTTGTGATAATCTAACCCTAGAGTTATTCAGGCTAAACTAGGATGCATACTCTCACTTCTTTTAGCCTAAATAAAGTTTTTTCTGTTTTCTTTGAACACATTTTTAACACAGAATTCCGGACTGCTCTGATACTTGAGAAAAAATAAAAACACATGGATTATTGACCTCGACCAAACGTGAGGTCAAGATGGCTGGACATTGGCCAAGTTCTTTTTTTTTGCGTGTTTATGTATTGAGATGGAGTCGAAGTCCATAAATTCGCAAAACAAGAAAGAACAAGGCCAATATCCAGCCATCTTGACCGAAGAAGCTTGGTCAATAAAGGATTTATTATTTGGCTTTCTGTAAAATGTTTCTCGCGGGACACGGCGGGAAGTCCGGAGCGGGCAAGATATCTCCATCTTGCCCGCTCTGGTAACCAATCACAGCGCGTGATTTGGTTTATCTTGCCCACTCACCGAGCTAGCCATACAGGATTTTTAATATACTTATGTTAAGAGAATAACCAAAAATTTAAAAATTTTAAAGAAAGTTAGACTGTTTTACAACTTACTTGAGAAAATGGAGACGGGTTCAATTTACTGAATGAAAAGATACCCCAACCCGCTCCCCCCTCTCCCCTCTCTGGTAAACAGAACACGGCACACACAACCCGAAGCCCTTATTATGCTCTTACTTCGAGGAAAATAACTCTATGAGAGATTTGCGGGCGCTAAATCTCATGTGTAATCATTGTAATCTGCGTTTATTTGACGCGCAACGTGCATGATATCACATGCCCCACGGTTAGCGCGCCCGACTCCGGAGAGAGCGGTCCGGGTTGGAGCCCTTGCCGAAGACATTGTGTTGTGTTCTTGGGCAAAACACTTTACTCTCGCAGTGCCTCTCTCCACCCAGGTGTATAAATGGGTACCGGCGAATATAATACTGGGGGGTAACCCTGCGATGGACTAGCATCCCATCCAGGGGGGAGTAGAAATACTCCTAGTCGCTTCATGCTACAGAAACCGGGAAAAGATCCGGCCTGACGGGCCACTTGGCTTGAATGCAGACTTTTTTTTTAATGATTGCACACAAGATTTAGCGAGCACAAATCTCTCATAGAATTATTTTCCTCGAAGTAAAAGCATAGTATAGTAAGAGCTTCGGGTTGTTTGTGTGGTGTTGTTTTGTTTACCGTTGAAATATGCCAAATAAACAGACTCACACTTTCCTCTTCCAAGCTTGTCTTTAATATGTACCGAGTTCAATGAGTATTCTTAAAAGTTAGCTGGCACAGTCGCCTTCAATTTTACAAGTCTTATCCCTCGTTTAACAAATCCAATCCAATTCAATCGATGTTTTACAATATGGAGCCGCGTTTGAAAAGCTCGAGTAAGTCTCAATCTTGTTACACCAGCCGCTCAAGTTATATGAATTAACACATTTTTTCTTTTTTGTTTTAAGTCTTACAGCTCACCGTAACGGGCAACACTGAGCGACGAAAAGACGCAACACTCACAGAACGTTCCCAAACGAACGACTGCTAGGCGACAATCGACTTCCCAGACTGCGTAAGTAGGGAAGGAAGCGGGGCTGTGGGGAGGGGCTGGGGCCAAATTTTCTACCGTGCGACTGGATCCCTCCCCCTCCCTCATGTCCCTTTGGGGTAGTGCTGTCAAAGATCTGGAACGTTCTGCAGCCGATAAACAAAATTTGAAAATTGATTGCAATTTTCAATTTTCAATTTTTAGACCTCCGTCGAAAACAGAAAAGCTAAGCCATACCACAGACTGCGACATTTTCGGAGAAACAAAGTTATCGTTCAGTTCCATTTTTCTCTTCATAGTTGAAAGAATTAAAGTAAAAATATAACTTCTGTTTCAATGATGTACCAAAAAGAAAAAAAGGTCAACTATTTCGATTTGGCAGTTCCTAATTTCTCATGATAAAAATCATGAAAATCAAAATTGACATCAATTTTCAATTTTTGATTTTAAACGAAAATTGAATGGACGAACGGCTCACGGACCACCACCGCACACGCATTCTAGAGGCGAATATTATTCAGGCAAAAATAATTTTCAGTCTTATGATAAAATAATTCAGAACCCAATTGAGTGCAAGCGTCCATTCAAAGTGCCTGCGCTGAGTGCAAATCTTCTGTTGATTGTTGCGCTGTTGGAGTAATTTCAAGCCACTCAAATTGTCTGTTCTAAAGGCTATAATATTCACGCTGCTCAAAAGTAATTGGTGCGATCACAAACAAACTCAAATACTTATCGTCAAAATCGCGCCGAGCTCCGTCTACTTCGGTGAAACAGTCTTTTTTATTTTCAATGCCTGTTAAACGACGGGTCAGAGCCAAATCTTCTACACCTTCTCCAGACGACAAAAGAACAAGAAAGGAATTCGATAGTGTTTCGTCCCAAACTGACGACGAAGTTATTGTAGCTCTCAATATGGCCGAGGACCTCGGAAAGAAGATCGAACACGTGTTGTTAAAACTAGGAAAGCTGGACGTTATTGAAAGCCGTCTACAAGAAATAAATTCGACCCTGGCAAATATCGAACAGACCGTAAGCCGCTTAGACGAGGAAGTTAAGATTTTGAAATTCAAAACCAATAAAACGGACGAAGCTGTCAATGTACTCAAGGAAAATCTGGAATTCAACGAGGGCGACATATCGGATTTGAAGCGAGACACTAAGGAAGTCCAAAACGAAGTCTTTGAACTGAAGAAACAGATTTTATATATGGAAACTTATTCCAGACGAGAAAATGCTAAATTTTTTGGCTTACCAGAAGAACCGAGCACTTCAAATGGTGAAGAAAGAATGCAAGATGGCACACAGCTTCCAGCAGAAGACTCCAAAGAAGTTATTTACAACTTTTTAGAGGAACACCTCCAAATCGACCGGCCCCGTGAGAAAATAGAATTTCAAAGAGTACACCGGCTTGGAAAACCTAACGCGGGTACAAAACCGCGTCCAATTATTGCAAGATTTTTGCGTTACGGTGATAAACAACTGGTGATGGATCGAGCTCGGAAATATCTAAAGAACACTGCCTTCAGTGTTTACGACGATATCCCCAAACCATTGTATGACTCACGGAAGGGACAATTAAAGAAGCTTCGTGAAGCAAGAGAAAAGGGTTTCACCGCCTTCTTCAGTAAAGCTCATCCGGACAAACTGTTTGTCAATGGAAGATATATTGCACCCGGTGAATCGGTGTAAAAGTATCCTTTGTACTGTCAAGACTTTGACCTATAGTGATATTTACATAACATAATATTGTATTTCTAATTTACGACCGAAGGAGCTCTCGAGCTCAAGCTCAAGCTACGATCTGAACGCTAATCCCCGGCAAATGTTTTTTTATAATTTGTCTATCTGTCAGTATGTGTATCTGTTTGTGTGTGTAATTTTAAATGCTTATAACCCGTATTCTACAACTTCGTTATCATCCTCGTCCTGCCCTAGGCCTACGGTCTACAACATTTTTCAGCTAATGTGTAATTGTTCCTCCCGCACCTTAAACGAGGGAAATCTACCACTTCTCTTTTTATGTGTCACAAAACGCAATGCAAGGTGACGATATAACAGTTTGCTCCCTAAATGTAAGAGGTTTGTCTAACAATCAAAAAAGAAGAGAAACTTTTTTATGGTTGAAAAAAAAGAAATTTTCCATCTATTTCTTACAAGAAGTGCATAGCACAAGAGAAACAGAAATCTGTTGGCAATCCGAATGGGGGTACTCAACTATTTTTACAAATTTTTCTAGTTCCAGAGCAGGTGTTGGCATACTTTTCAACAACAATTTTGATTTCCAAATTTTGAAATACTTCGTCGATCCCGAGGGAAGATTTATAATAGCTGACATAAAAATTCAGGATAAAACGTTGACACTTGTAAACATCTATGCGCCTAACAAGGATGAACCTACTTTTTTTCAAAATGTTTGTGAAAAATTTTCTTCTTTTGACTGTGATTTCATAATTTTTGGCGGCGATTTTAATCTAGTTTGCGACATACATAAAGATAAAAAGGGTGGCATTCCCAGTACTCATTCAAAGTCGAGAGATGAAGTAGAGATCCTAAAGGAAAATTTTGAACTGACTGACATTTGGCGTGTTCTCAACCCAGATGCCACACGTTTTACTTGGAGAAGGAAAAAACCAGAAATTCAATGCCGTTTAGATTTTTTCCTTATTAGCAACACCCTCTGTCCAGCTACTAGCAAAGCCGAGATTCTTCCCGGTTATCGAACTGACCATTCAATGATTACAGTCCGCATCAACACCGCTACAAACCCCAGAGGACCAGGTTTTTGGAAACTTAATACGCACCTTCTAACCGAAAGCGAATATATAAACCTAATTAGGAAAACAATTACAGACGTCTCAAAGGAGTATGAAGGTCAGAACGAAGTTGACGAAATTTTATTATGGGACGTTATCAAGATGCAAATTAGAGCGACCTCAATCCAGTATGCCAAAGAGAAAAAGTCACGCCTCAAACAGAAGGAATATTTTTTAGAGAAAGAAGTCCTTGCACTCGAAAGAAAACTTGAGGAAAATAACCCTTCAGAACCACATAAAGAAATTTTGCAGACCGAACTGCGAATAAAGAAACAACAATTAGAAGAAATAATTGGCTATGAAACTCAAGGGGCAATAATAAGATCAAAAGTAAAATGGTATAATGAGGGGGAAAGGAACACAAAATATTTCCACAGTCTAGAAAAGCGACATTTCAATAGTAAAACTATCAGAAATCTCGTTATTGACGATGATACTAGGATCTCTACGGATGTAGAAATCTTGCAGGAGGCAAAAAAGTATTACGAGTCCCTTTACACTTCTATTACCGATAAGGAACTTTCTAATGAATATGACGACATTTTCTTTCCCGAGAATATGGCGCCAAAATTAACTGATGAGCAAAAATTATCTTGCGAAGGAGAGCTGTCGGCAGCGGAATGTTTTGAAAGTCTCAAGACAATGGAGATGGGTAGGTCCCCTGGGACAGATGGCCTCCCAGCGGAATTCTATAAAGTTTTTTGGAACGACGTGTCAACATATTTACTTGCATCTCTGAATTCGTCTTTTTCTAAAGGCCATCTCTCTATTTCACAACGAAGGGGTTTAATAACCTTGATTCCGAAGAAAAATAAACCTCAACAGTTTTTAAAAAACTGGAGACCAATAAGTCTATTGAACTGTGATTACAAGATTGCAGCAAAAGCTGTTGCGACGAGAATGAAAAGGGTTTTGCCCGATATTATAAACAATGATCAAACAGGCTTTCTTAAGGGCAGATCGATTGGTGAAAATGTCAGGCTACTAAATAGTGTAATAAGTTATGCAGAACAGCAGAACGTTCCGGGTATGTTGCTATTTATTGATTTTGAAAAGGCGTTCGATACTTTGGAATGGAAATTTTTAGAAAAAAGTCTTCGCTTCTATAATTTTGGAGATTCCTTAATTACCTGGATTAGGTTGTTATACACAGATATAAGCAGCAGTATACAAAATAATGGGTGGTCCTCAGAATTCTTCCAGCTTAATAGAGGTGTTAGGCAAGGATGCCCGCTTTCTCCTTATCTCTTTATTTTATGTGTGGAAATACTAGGTAATGCTATTAGGAACTGTGATCAAATTAAGGGGATTTGTGTTTTAGACACGGAATGCAAAATAAGTCAGTACGCAGATGATACTACATTAATTTTAGATGGCTCAGAGAAATCGATGCAGCAGTCTTTCAGATTGCTAGATTCCTTCGCATCCATTTCCGGTCTTAGAATTAATTATGAGAAAACAGAGGCACTTTGGATCGGCGCCATGCGTTTTCAAAGAAGAAAAATACCTGCTTACAAGAACATTTCGTGGCCTTCCCACAAAGTTAAAGCTCTGGGAGTCTGGTTATCTACCATCAAAGAAGAATCTATAACATTGAATTATGAAGAGAAAAAGGAGACCATTTCTAAAACAATTGAAAATTGGCAGTTTAGGAGACTAACGCTTCTCGGGAAAATAGTGGTTATTAAGAGCCTACTAGCTTCGCAGTTAGTTTATATTATGTCTCCGCTCCCTACGTCGAGTAGTCAGCTGAAAGACATAAACAATCTTTTGTACCAATTTCTATGGGATGGCAAACGGGACAAAATTAAACGAGTAGAAATGATCAATGATTACGCAACTGGCGGACTTAAAATGTTGGACATTCAAATTTTCAACCGCGCCCTGAAAGCGAAATGGATTCAAAAGTACTTAGATCCAAGTAACAAAGGGAAATGGAAACTTTTTCTGGACTTTTTTCTCGCAAAGTATAATGCTAATTTACTTATTACTGGTAACCTAAATGTCAGTGATGTTGCCTCGCTGGAAATAGATGACCCTTTTACTAAAGAACTGATTGAAATTTGGTCGTGCCTTAATTTTAAAAAACAGCCCCCTGATCTCTCTAATATTCCAATCTGGCATAACTCTTTCGTGCGAATTGATAATAAGCCTATTTACTATAAAAATTGGTACAAGGCGGGAATCCTTTTTCGAAACCACCTACTTGATGAAAATTTCCATTTTTTAACCTTTGATGCCTTTAAGGAGAAATTTTCTGTCAAAACTAATTTCCTCCAGTACCAAAGTGTTGTAAGTGCAGTCTCCAAAATGAAACCAATTTGTGCCTGCACTCAGGCAGTAACAAACACTGTAGAAGATTTAAGTAATCTGCTGGCTTCAACGGAGTTTTGTAAGGTAGCCTATAAAATGCTTATCAAGCAAATAGCTTCTATTCCACATAAAAGTCAAAGTAAATGGCTCTCAGATTGCAACTCTCAATCCGTGGACTATATAGATTGGCGTAGCTCATACAGTTTGGCTTTCTTGTGCACCCGCGAATCGAAATTGCGAACCTTTCAGTTTAAATTCCTTCATAGAAGAATAGCTACAAACAGTTATTTATTCAAAATTGGTATCGCCGCTGATAACCTTTGCAGTTTCTGTAAAAAACACCCGGAAACTATTTTACATTTGTTCTGGGAATGTATTTTTGTTCAAGCTTTTTGGAATGAAATTAAACAGTGGATGAGCAAAAGGGCATGTTTTCCGAACGATGTTTTCTCTTTTCAATCCTGTCTAGGTTTCGTTGATAACGCCTCAAATATTTTGTCCCACCACTTTCTCCTTATCTGCAGATATCACATCCACTGGTCCAAATCGATGCGCCTTTTTCCATCACCAGCTCTTTGCATACAGAACTTTGTAACCTGCTTAGAAGTGGAGAGACGCTATGCTATTCAAAATGGAAATTTAGAGAAATTCAATGTAAAGTGGGGAGCCTTTATACGTGAAAACAATTTCAGATATTCTTTTCCTTTTTAAGGTGTGGGGAGAACAACAACAGCAAATTTATGAAATAATCTTCTTCAATCTCTTGGGACAATTATCTTAACTAGTTTAAAGAAAGAGCTATTTTAATGTAACGCCTCCAAAACTAAATGAGTGCATTTTACGGGTACATGTATGTAAGTGTGTGTGTGTGTGTGTGTGCCAAAAAAAAAGATTAGAAAATTTTAACTGATGTAAGTATTGCAAAATAAGTAGTGATTAATGTATGTAATGTGTAATGTAGGTAGCGTAAGTATCACATTGTAAGTGGAGTAAGTAACGCAATAAAAAAAAAAAAAAAAAAAAAAAAAAAAAAAGCCCGAGTGAACGCAAATATGCGTCTAGTTAAAATTAATTCCCCTCACCCAAGAATCCTGAGTAATCTTAAGGTACACCACGTAGGTCCGCAAAGCGTACATACTAAAGTCCTCCTTCTTCTCGGACAAACAAACTATTCTAATGTAGAATTCACATTGCAATTGAAAACTATCCTCCATGTGCTTTTCATGCAAACATCGAGGTTATACAAGGGAAAAACTGACTAGCTACTGCAAAGCAATGTCGACAAAATAACGTCATCAACATAGTTCATAGTCTTACAAGTGTTTTGGAAAACTACACTCCCGCATGGACCTCCAAACAACCGGCTCAGGAGACGGGGAGCTTTCTTGGACTTCTCCGCTCTCTTAAGGAACGCCCACCGTTACAGGCTGAGGACTCTCAGTGTGAAATTTCTTGCCATGAGTTACGTCACGCAGGTATATCTCTCCCCAGTGCTTGGCTGTACCGTGACTTCACTCCCCCTCTGGACAAAACGGTGTGTCCAGTTTGGTACTCCTGCACTGCTTTAGCAAAACTCGGTCCCCTTGTTGCAAACCACTCTCTTGGGCATTTGGCGTCATCCGTATAGTCCTCCCCTTTCTGTTTCGCAACTCTATCTTTATCGCGCACTTCTCCGTATGCGCGTCTTTATCGCGCACTTCTCTTCTCCGTTCCTGAAGAACTGCTTCTCAAACTTGGTAACTTTGTACGAATCTCTCGACCATATAGCAACTTGGCTGGACTTACTCCAATGGTGGTGTGTGGGGTAGTCCTGCAAGCTATGAGAGATTTCAGCAACTCCCTGTGCCAGTCCTTCTTCTCTGCCTGCGCAATTCTCATGACTTTAAGAATACTGCGATTTTGCCTCTCGTCCTCCCCAGTTGCTTTGGGCCAAAGCGGGGTAGAGGCTTGGTGCTCAATGCCATTATCTTAGAAATACTTCTCCATTTTATTCGAGACGAACTGAGCTCCCTTGTCTGTTTTCAATCCTATTGGTATTCCATAAGTAGAGAACATGGTCTCCAAAGCGTCAATAATCCTTATTGAGGTCACCGACTTCACAATTGCCACTTCAAAATAATGACTGTAATAATCGACTACAACCAACAGGTATTCACCTGACGGCAGGGTCCAAGCAGGTTACCTGCTAAGTCACACCATGGCTGTACGCCTCATTGGTTCTGTGCCACGAGCTGACATCCATGACACACCTTACATTTCCATTCAGTGGCTCTGTCAACTCCGGGCCACCACACCTTGGAGCGCAAGCGCTATTTCGTTTTCACGACACCCCGGTGTCCCTCGTGTGCTACAATCTTGGACAGAATAAAATGAGAAATAAAACCACCCCTCCCCCCGAATCAATGATGAACTCGCGGTCTAACCAAAGCGCGCCATTTTTTCCATCATTGAAATGGGGGGAGGGGTGGTCTTAATTTCTCATTTATTTTGTCCAAGATTGTAGGTTAGTGTACCAGCTTTTCAGAGTCAGTCATTGAAAAATAATAGTTGTTACAGAGTTTTGGTGCTGCGGTCATAAAAGCCCTATTGCCAAGAGCAATAAGAGACTTGATAGCACAAGGCTTCAAAAGGAGTTATCATTTGATCTCACAATATAACTGGAGCTAGCCTTGAGAGTAAAAACCAAAAAGAAATAATTTAGCAAGACTCGAAAAATTGACATTGTCAAACCAGTGCGTTTGCAATCATGGCATTTAAATTACTAGGTGTCTGCATTCTACCTTATTAGAATGGGTGCCCTCAAATCAAATTACATGTAGATCAGGGACGAGTCAAAAATAATCTCGATTGCCAAGAACATGTCTTTTGTTTTCTAGCAGCCATTTTGAATTTTCAATACCATGTCACGATCATTTCATGGTCCGAAGTCTGAAGGAACCGAGAGAACTGGCAGATTGTCCCGACACCCAATCACATGCCTAGAATAATAACTGACAAGTGATGAAATTTCTGGGAGAAGGAAAATACTCCATGATTGCACAGTGTAAGATTTCTTTACGATCTCAGTAGTTACCAGCAGTTGGATCTTCAGTGTCTCTTTTGCAATCTTCTTTGTGCAGATCTTTTTGCCCAATAATTTTACATTCTCCGCCGCTGATAGAACCTGGTGAGATGAAAAACATTCAAAATATGGGACGTCAACTGAGTAAAATGTAAAACAATTACCGATGTAATAATAACTGACAGTCTCTAGTTTTTCTTTGTGTATAAATTTATGAATCGAATAAAACCAAACAGACAAGGGCCTAACCCCTGGGGGCCCCCGGGGGCCCTAACTCAAAACTCAATTAGGAATAGAGCTGATAGACGACGAAAACACTGACCGAATAGTGTACCTGATTTCTTGAATCCAATTACCTAATTAAATTTCAATTCAAAAACTATTATACCTTTCCTTGTTGTCATTGTTGTTGCCATTGCTTTTGGTTTTGTTCTAGCTGAGATATCATCCTCAGAGTCGGAGCTTTGTGGCACTGATGCTTCACTGGAAGATGAATCAGCATCTCCTAAATAGCCAGTTTCCTTGGGATCATTTTGTTCATTTAGACCGTCTTCTTTTTTGTTGGTAAGATCTGTTAGGTTGATTAATCAATGATTAGACAAGGAAATGAATCAGTACGTCTTAATAAAGATAGTGCAGTGTCCCCATATGGTTAGCGCGCCAGTCTAAGGATTAAGGAGTCCAGGTCGGAATGTTGAGGTCGTCACTCTAGTGGTCAGGGGCAAAACTCAATCCAAAAAGTCTGGAACTTTCGAAACAGAGTCAACTGGTTTGAAAAATGCCTTGGAACTTTCCGGAAAATCAGAAAGTTGTTAAATTTTCCAAATCCAAAACATTAAACCAAAAATTCTTGAAATTCCAAGGTGAAAATCCAAAGGATCAAAATTTCCCAGTAAGAAATCTTTGAAAATTTGAGTATAGTTGCCGAGGTTGTTCTCTTTTCCAGAAATTGAGGAAACTGATGTTCCATTCACCGCTGGAAATTTGAAATGAAATCATATGGAAATTTCTGGTTGAACGGAAATCGCAGTTAGAGTGCCTAATACTCCATCCACAAGCAATGGGTACCACTGAATTCTGAAGAAAATCTGACGAAAATCTGACCTAACTGCTGACAATCACCAGCGATTAACTAGAGGTGGCTTTTTCTTACCTGTTTACAACTCACTACTTTGACTTTAATTTCTGTGATTGTCTTCATTTTGTCCTCCAGCTGTTCCTTCTTCTCTAATTCGTTAAAATACTTTTCCTGCATTTCAGCTTCAGCCTAAAGACAAAAATTCGTAAATATTACTTCAGTTCAACACGGAAAAAAGCTTTCCTTGTAATGGAAAGTAAAATATTCGTGTCTTTTTGTTGGGTAGTCGCAGACGACACTGTGATTCGTGCTTTTTTTTATTACCACCGTACCCAGAATAAAATTCTCACATTTTCTCAATTGTTGAGTAATAACGAGTGTAAAATTCGTGCAATCAATTGCAAAATTCACGCCTTTGTTGCTATCAATACCAAGAGTAGAATTCACCTTTTTCTAAGTTTATCACCGTTAACTGTCAAATTCACGCCTTTTTCCCTCTTGTGGCCGAAGTGCGCAAAAAGCTTGCCTTTCTTTATGGCTAAGGTCTCGTCCACATTACAGTGTACGCCAGAGAAACGTAACAATCACCGTTCATTTTTGGTTTGTATTTGAGGAAACCTCAAGCAGGGCAGTCTCATGATTATTATGAAGTTCGTTTCAGAAAGGCTCTGTTTTCAAATTTTTTTCCTCCACACGAAAAGGAAAAGTCGCATTTTCAAATTCCTCCGGATTGAAGAGCGTTTTCAAAAAGCTCCGTTTTTGTGACGGATTAGTGTGGA
>OFEP01000062.1_pt1 | contig 11831 bp, 7 predicted proteins | sample 1521161 | NCBI WGS metagenome assembly OFEP01 (sample SAMN04272335, study PRJEB24112) | coral metagenome | biome: Coral reef; feature: Shallow seawater; material: Coral tissue | host: Coral | place: China: South China Sea | collected 2014
TAACTATTTATTATTCATCTATTTATTTATTTATTTATTTATTTAATCTTTATTTAAACATGATTAAAAGAATTGTCAGCTTAAAAACCTTATCAGTCTCTAATTAGTTCCTAATGTTTAATATTAGAATTCCTGCCACAGAACCTAGAATAGTGATTGAATTTTACAATTTGGCCAGTGTCTCTCTCCAAGTCGATCTCACAGGGTCTCTTGTCATGCCTCCAATCTAACCTTTGTGCTTCCCTTACCTATTTAATAACTCTATCCTTGGACTAAAATATTTCAGTTTGCAACTAACGTGTAAATGATCCTGTCCTGGGCTATTTCCACCCCCTCTGGAAGGGACTGAAATTTTCCAGTTTAGGCAAACATTTACAATACTTAAGCCAGAAATCAATTAGTCACCAATTTAAAACAAAAATATACATTGACTGGCTTCTTATGAGTATTTGGTACAACATGTGCTCCAATACAGCACCAATACAAGTTAACTGATAGCTAGAGTAGATTTTTCCTTTTGTTTTTGAAAGTAGACCACATTTTTTTCTTATTCACCATACAAAACCACTCCTTTTCCTCCAAAAACTTAAATAATTTCCTGGGCTAATCCGGAAAACTGTCAGACCACAACAAAAAGAGCCATAAACAAGAATTATTTTACCCTTGACTCTACAAGTGGCCAAAGATTAATTTGATTATTAACAGCAACTGTACAATAACTGTGTGGGCACTATTATGTTTAGGATCACCAATTTTTGTTCAAAGATTCTGCCACCTTTTGTGTGTTTTAGCTGTCCATGTGACTTTACAAGTACAATCATAAAAACACACGGATCTAGAACAATGTAAAAATGGAGACCGAGTGTCTGTTCTTTCTTTTGATGTTTTTAATCCCATGTCATGTAAGCGAATCCGAACGAAACGAGACCAATTTCACATCTCCGTCATCCCTTGATCTTGCAACGAGTGTATATACTCTGCTCCAAATGTCGCCCAACGTAAAATAACAAACACAGGTGTTTAAAAGAAAGAAGAAAGCCCTTTTATATTAGAGTGAAGTCCAAAGAAATAAATACGATTTTTGTACTCTTCGATAAAACTGAAAGAGAAAATGCTTCAGTTGTGTAAAACGAAATATAACAATCGGAAGCATTCAGAACAAAACATTAGGGCCAATTTGTACCATTTACTTTGCAGGCGACCAAAGTGGGTAGACTTCACTTTTGAATGCGTGTCAATTACAAAAGGGCGAAATTCTTCGCGCCTCAAAAGAAAAACTTTCCGTCACTTAAAGAGTTTCGCACGGTCAACCAACACATGTTGTCGTACCAACGGTGCTGAATAAGACCTGAATTAACCCGCCCACGTGCACCACTCAAAAATATATTACCTTTGTCGTTGGCTCGTCTCTGCATCATTTGAACTTCCAACGAATTGTCCCGAAAAGTATGTTCCAGAATCAACGATAGGAACCTGGCCTGAATGGTCGAGATCCGCTTGAGAAGCGTGTACAACGCTATGGTCTGTTCACAATCGTTCCAGTTCGCAAACCACTCCACCAAAGTGCTGACTTGGTCTCGAAATAGCGTGTGATGTGCTGGTTTCATGTCGCTCGCTAAGGACAAACCCTGAAATCGACGTAAAATTTCATTAATCTTTGCACACAAACACGGCCAAAAGCTAGCACGTGCGCACATTCGAAAGTGTCTGAAACACACCTACATGAAAGCAAATTGGGGGAGAAGGAAGGCCTTCCCCAATATTTCTTTCAATACATGGACAACCTCGGTCCGAACACGTGCGTAGTTGTTTGGTACAAGGCTGATGTTCATCAATTATACATCGATCCTGTGTAAGCACTTTTGAATGAACTGCGCGCTTCGTACAATCCGCTCGAATTTGCATACGTCTTTGAAGCAAAAGAACTTCTCAAGACAATCAGACACCAGTTAACCCAAAACAAAACAATTCTACGTTGTTTTTCTCCACGTCCCCTCGACGGCGACAGCAATGTAACTTTTTTTTCTCAACGCTAATTAAAACGCCAGAATGGAAATTAGCAAAAGGAAACCCTTGGGAAATATCCATTTCGAAATGGATTTGTGCAGAAGCTCGAGCGAGCTTTTTGTATTGTACGTGTCGAAACACGGCAAGAGTAAGAAACATATCCCTGGCAATAGATTTTGTAAAGCCTCTTCTAAAATTGCCTGTCTCAGGCAGAAAATATTATCTTCGAGGTTACTTTGAAAACTATTTTTGACGTTCGGAAGTCAAAAAGGCACGACAGTTCTTGTGAAGTAGCACCCCATATGCATTCGAAAGTCCTCCTTTCACATTATAAACAAAGCTATGTAAGACCTAACATCAACAAGTACGGAACACACAACACCTACAGCTACAACCACTTTCACTACGCAAAAACAGCTGTTGAGCTGCAAAAAGGTGCTCAGACTAGACCAAGTCGTCATGAATCCGTGCGTGGCGATAGAGATAAAATGCTTGACACGCACAAGCCCCAGTGAAGCTTCAACTGTAAGAGGTCATGCTCACCTTTTCGACTCAACTTCCTTTCGACGTGTCTGTATATTTGTGCGAATTCGTCGCCATACACGAGCTCAACACTTCCCTACACACCACCGACCACTTCCACGACAGTTGTAGCACCTAATCATGACATGTTTCCCTTTATCAAGTGCACCAAATTAATGTAAAACCCTGACAATTTTCACCTTCGTTCACATGCTGCCTCGCAAGTGCTCGAGGCTCGCTTCGCTTTTCATATGGGGCCGCCTAAGCCAATCACAACAAAAACTATGATGTCATATGCCAGATTGTCACGTGACCTACAGCGCACGATCCACGAGGCGCGATTGCAAAGCAGTCTGTGTTTACCGATTGCGGGGGAGGCGAGGTGAAAACATAACGAGCCGACGGTAACATGTGTGTAATTAAACAAATGAACTTCCCCTTCGATTCCTTATACGTTTCGTTTCGTGGCTTATAAGAGACAGTTTCTACTATATTAAATAAAAATAAATACCATCTTTCTGTTATTTGATGCGCGATTGTGGAGAAATGAGATGTGAATGAAAGAAAGAATAAATAAATGAAGAATAGCAATTATGGAGACGCGCTATTCATCTCCACTCGCCCACAAAAAGAAAGCGTGAAACTAAGAGACCTCCAATTATTTTTTTCCAACGTCTTCGCTACTTAGTGTTTAGCGGATAAATCACTCCAGCGAATTTCGATCGACGGGACACCATTTATTTATCGTTTAGTCAGTATAACTGAACTCAAGATGTACGATTCACGGCGTCGACGCAGCAACCTTTGTAAAATGCATGGTAGAACAATTTTGATGTACGTGGAGATTGTAACGCGCGCCAACTGCCTAAAAACCTGTACTTGGCCGTCACCTGTGATTTGATTAGATTTGGTTGTTGATCAGTGCAGTGAAGTATACTCCAACTATCTCAACCACCTGTGCCATCGAAAAACAAAGATTTTGGACAAGTACTTTTCCGGCAATATTGTTTATCCCTCGTGCAACTCGAGGGCAGTCTGGAACGACCGGCTTGATTAATCTTCTCGGCTGCTGGGCAGTATATTTACAATTGTAGTCGGGATTTTCGACTTTTTTATCGCTTAGCCGCCCAATTGAAGTGATAACCAAGTTCATCCCACGCTGATCCTGGTGATAAAGGCTTTAGTACCCAGTTCACGGCAGTCATGAGTACGCCCGATCATTTGAACAGGAGGAGAAAACACCTCTTCAATCAATGTAATCTTTTTTTTATACGCAGTGACAACACGCAGTTTAGCCGTGACTTCAGTTGAAAGAGAAGCATGTGGTGCGCTGGAGAAACTTACAACCAGGCTGAAACCGGCACAATGAAGAAATTAAATTCTCACAGAGCCGGAGTCCTGTAAAAAAAATCAGGTCAGCTGTGTGTTTCCTCTTGTTCTAATTGATATTTTGTCAACATTGTCCTTTTCTGTTACGCTGGGAAAACATTATTTTTCTAAATGTTTCATTATAACAGCAGCTGATCATCATACTCCGTGATCTTCATCAGAATTTGAAGAATGAGACACCGCTTTTCATTCAGGGGAGCGGCTGTAATCAAGATTCAAAATGCGCTTAGACCTGTCTAGATCGCTGGCTGTTGGCCTGATTATCTTTCTCCGTGTATCCGTCTCTTGCGCTAAAAAGACATCATCAAATATTGCCCGAATTATTCCGTTTGGCGCTCTTTCCTAAGTATCATGAATAAACATCACCCCATATGTAATGAACGCTGTGTCCGGGTTTGAAGATACTGGAACCCAAAGTGTACTGAGGGATAAGCGCACAAACTGAACGCCAAAACACTCAAATTCTAAACGCGCCTTCCCTCTACTGAAACGGTTAAAGCTTGAAGAGGTCTAAAGTGCTCAAATCTTCCACTAGTAATTTATAGTGATTTACTGCTGATTCTCGTGCCAACTGCGGCTTGGTTTTTGCTCGGGACAACACGATCACAGTTGTAGTTTTTGCCGGATTCATCTCTGTGTAAAGCGTGCAGCTGTTGGGAATTTTTAGATGAAAAAATGATAATAAGAGGCCAGTCCCCTTTTAAGCGCCTTTACCGTCTATCGATTTTAATACATCCCGGAATTAATGAGTGCATCGTCGTAGCTAAGTCAAAACATTATGGTTGATGAAAATTTTTGCCTAGTAATTATTCAAAACCTGGTATTCTTTCAGTCATCGGCCTCTGGGAGAGTACAAAAAGCTAAGCGTTAGATTCTCAGTCTTGTGGGTTGGCCCACAAGATAACTATATAACATGTTATGTTTCACAAATGTATTCCAAATCAGCATGGAAAACGCCAGTTGAGTCGCTTCCCCCACCGCCACCTTCAAATGCGAAGGACGTCTCAACGATAACAACGGTCAATAGACATCGTGAAATTTCTCCAGCCCAGGCCAAATTAAGTGTGCAGCCATACAGATCGTCACACTTTAGACACCTTTCAATTATATCTAAAGGCCAGCGGCTTACCTGTAACTCACCAAGTCTGTTGCGCTTTGGAGTTGACACATGCACAACATCTGCTTGTTACGATAAGTAACCAATTCAGGCAATTTAAGCTGGTTGTAAATCGCAAAGACGCTGCTTATCTCGCTGTATTTCAAACACAATGGTTTTCAGTCCAACTAGTAAATACTGAATTGCAGTAACCAAGTGATAAACGGAAATAGCCGCCATTTCACCAGAGGAGTCGATGTTAATGCAGATGCTAAAAAATCTTCCTTGTCGGACCAATTACCCGTTATTCAAAAAATTGACTTGAAAAATGGTCCAATAGCTGTTAAAGATAATAACATGCCTCAAGCAAAATTTAATTCACTCACAGTTAGATTTTGCTGCACTCGGCTTGTCACATAAAAGCTCCGTTGTCAGGCTTCTTACACCATTTTATTGGAGCTCGTCATTCGTCCGTTTCTCAAACAGCAAAGCATACACAATTCAGAACAAAACGTACTTGAGCCGAAACTTAAAACGGCCCATCGCAATTCTTTTTGGCTATGCTTGAAGTTCCAGGAATCAAAAATGTTCAAATAAGTGGAAAGGAAGGCGTCACACACAATAGAGACGCTACAAACACTAGAAACTTCCATGAAAACCTCGCGTTCCTCAGACTATAACCATACAAGTGCTAGTTTTGCTTTTAGCTCCAAAATAGCCTATCCGAATATTTTAGATATTCATTTGTCTGGTCCCACCGACTAGTGAAATGTCTGGAAAGACATCCCGCTGCAGCCAGTGGGTGATATATGATACACGTCACCGTCTTGAAAATAAAATGTCCGCTTTCTATTTCCGGGTCATTGCTTAAATGTCGTCAGCTATTGTCGCACCATTCATAACCATACTTGCTCTGTTTTCGTTCCCCATTCTCTCCATGGTTTTTTATGCTACCTTAATAAACGGTTTTTCAAGGTTTCTTTCCACCAGTTGCACTTTATTTACTAAAACTGTCTTAATAAGGTCGTACCGTGAGCTATTGTACACTGAAAGCCGTCTCTGCGGTGAGAGACATGCGCAGTAGAAATGGCGCCGCTATCTTTTTCCGGGATCAATCCTCAGTGTGCTTCAATCGGATGTTCAATTGTCTGTCAAGTGACACATACGGATGTCCGGTAGAGACTCCCATTGTGAGATATATAAAGAGCAAGATGTGATTTGTTCCCGCTTTCAATAACTGAGTTGATGGACTGAGTCAGTGTCACTCAACCAGCAGTCTTCTTTACATAACAGTGATTGATTGCTGTAACAACTAACAAACAAAACAACCCCTCCCCGCGGCCTTAACACTAACATTAAGCTCCGTTTCTCGCGGCCAAGGCATTAAAACTTTGTTTCTCTTTTAATCACCATTGCCCTTGGCATTTTAATAGAACGAAATGTCATGGTAGACGAATTTTTTGACGAACCTTCTGAGACATAAATTTTTGGCTAAGGTATGTAAGAAAACATAACGAAGAACTTTTCACCCAATCATTGTCGATTTTCCGTTGCCTTGTTCCTGTACGGCTTTCTCCCAGCCCTTGAATTGACGGTCAACTGATGTGACTTATCCGAAACGATCGCCCGGAATTGACCACGTGACTCGACATGATTGACCGCGGCGAAATATTGAGGCTTGGGAACTGGGCAACATTTCCGTACATAGCAGCAAACCTTGAGCACGAGTACCTGCGTTTGAAGGTTTGTTCGAACCTCTCTAATACACCGAAGCCCGTGAGAACATCCGGTTTCTTCGAATCTTGTGTTTCACACACTAAAACGGGAGAAAAAAAAACCGGATGCTCTCAAAGGCTTGGCTATAGGGCTAGGGTTATGACATAAAAATTAGGGGATGGCTGGCCATCGAGGAGTGATTTTTGTATAGGTCTTTCGAATTTTCGAGATCAACTCCTCTATTTTCTCCCATTTTAAGAGATTTGAAGCCACGGTTATGTTGGGACGAGCTTGAAGCCTTGATTTATATCAAGTCAACCTTTTTGAGCGAAACATATTTTTTTGAAAATTCTGATGTACAGTAAACTGACAACCCAATAAACTCGATCCAAATGGCGCGACGAAAAAGCCTACTTACAGTGTGCTAGTGCATTCCAGCTTCAAAAATTTGGCATCCTTATTGAAAACCCATGGGAGTAAAACTACAGCCATCTACACATATTGACTTTCAGAAGTATGTTGCGTGATTTCGGCAGTGCTGTGCTTTAGCAGTCTTGGCTAAAAGCCACATATTAAAGGGTACCGTGACTAAATTTTGTTAGTATTGGCCTCCAGGAAACTTGGCGTCAGCGAGTCTTCGACTGTAAACATAACCTGGATCGTGTCTCTTAGCGTGTTAGGCTTTGATTTAAAATCTCTTCTGATTTTTAATGATACGCGAGAAAGAAAGGTAATCCGCTTAATTCTGCGGTCAACTTTGTACTTTGTACATCACGTAGGTTTAACTTTTAAACTAGCGACTGAATTTGTTAAAACATTCTTGATGTATTACTATGTAGCTGTGTAAATTTTTTAGTTCCACTACAAATGGGCCAGCACAAACTCCACCCTTCAATAGATCGCGACCGTTTTTCTGCTACAAACGAGTTTTTTTTTATACATTAATAGTATCAGCATAGCTAACTGCTGTGACAAGACCTTGAAAATAGAACTTTTCATCGTTTACAACATTGACCCCAAAACTAAAGACATCCAAGGGGCTCATACAAAATGAGCTCAGATGAGCTCATTGGATGGCAGAACATAATCGAGTTAACAAAAATGTGTAGAACTTACTAGATTTTGAAACAACTCCTCCTCGGGAAAACCCCCTGCTCCTACGTGGCACACGACCAAAGCTCGACCGAGCTGGACTGATGGAAAGGTAAAATTCAACTCGGTCGCGTATTTTGATCTTTTGCTCGTGGCTCACGCGAGTACCAAAGTCCACCCTCATTAATTTACAAAAAAACAACCTAATTTTATTTTGAAAAACTCCGAAAGTCGAGCAACACACCTGAAAATTCTACTCGACAGCTAGAATTGCAATGTGACCTTTTAAAACACTGAAATACATGTTGGAAAAATTCTTAGTTTTACTCACCTTCGATGAAAGCCGTCGTCTGGAGCACGTATATGGACAACTCGTTTTAATGTCCGCTCTGTCATATGGCGAAGTTAGAGCATCACAATACGTCAAACAAGACATACTGAGACATAAACCAAGGAATTCAGTCTTCGTCTTGTGAATCAAAAATGTACGTTGTGTTGTCAAACCTTCCTGAAGTCCATGAGAATTGAATTACAGTCGCTGAAACTGGAGCAGATCCAGTAGCTCGTTGTAGACGCAGTTGTGCTTTCAAGTATTAAGTCAGCAATTTTACCGCGTCCTCTTTAACCTCGCCCTTGGACGAAACCAAAAGCGAAATAATTACCAAAACTTGCTAAAATGGCATCAGTTTGGGGCACAAATTAAAGCTGACCCCGCTTTTTTCCGCCCTGACTGACTTGTACACGACTGTCTGGGTTTAAAATAAATTCCATGTGAAATGACTGATATTACTCATATTAAGCATCTACGAATATATTAACCCATTGATGGAAAGAGAGATTTTGCGTTAAGTGTGCTATTTTGAGGAAGACACGAAATGTTAACAAAGAGATGTAACAGAATCGTCCATGAACAGAAATTCCATGCATCATGTACTTGTTATACACCCGAGGAAACAGCAGCTGTAATTACAATGCTTCGACCAGATTTAACAGAAGTTTGATTGTTTCGTAGTTTTCTCAAAATATAGAATGACTTTATACTTCCGTTTAGGGACAAAAATAGACTGAAACAAAAAGGGAAAAATCGTTAACCTTCTAAGCCGACATGGAAATATCATTTGCGAAATCTAAATAGTAGATGGTCGGTTGAGAGACATAACATCGTTTTCAAACTGAAATGTAAAATGTATTTTGAATTAACAAAAAAAAATCAACAAAGGTACTCAACCTATGGCCGAATTAAACGTGACGAAATACGCTTAAAAAGAGCATCGGTCCATGAAACTCACAGAGAAAGTACGTTTCATAGCTGAAGAATTGTAGTTCAACTGAATTTAGCCACGAAATAAACGCATATTAAAGAAAAAAAAGCCAGTTGAAAACGAGAGACATAGTAAACAAGATTATTCCGGAGATCCTTTCAAAATTGAGATTATTTCGTGATAAAATGATAAATATCTCGGACCGAAAATCACTGTGAGATGGCGTTACTTTTCCGTGACGTCATACCTACTATCTTGTGTGGGATTTTTTGCAAAACATTGTTCAAGGATTCTAAACAAAGATGTGATTCATCACGATCGACTAATAGTCGCAGAAATAAATTTTGATTCGAGGCACTTTTAAATCGCTGACTTCCTATTTAGCCTTAAACCTATTATTTAACCTCTAATGTCAGTGTAACTGAATTCAGTTTATCAGCGGTATTTTCATCAACATTGTAGTTTTACTATACATTTCTATGGAGTCCTTGTATCAACGATTCATACAACTAGTTACTCTAATGAAAGCAATGGTGTTATCTTTTTTGTATTCAATCGAGAATTATCCAAAATACTTTTAAGCTTACCATTAGTCATCGAGCGTCTTCCTGATTACGAGGTCTGATCAGATCAGAGTCGAATCGTCGGTGAAATTCGAGCAACCGCGGTAAAGAACATAAAATGAACAGAATATTTCCTGTAATTTCATCAACATTTCCTAAACTGCGTGGGTACATATATATTGTTTATAAAGTGCTACTGACGTTGAATTGACGTCATTGTTTATGTAAATCAGATGAATGGATGAACGATATTTTTCCCTTGTTAAGAACTTTAAGATGAAAATGAGAGACATTTCGGTTTAAAGTTTTCCTATTACAATTTCAGAACAGTTCAAGAAAAGCTGTGAAAATGTTTTTTCTTTTTTGGATATCACAGGAACTTTTAAAGAATACATGGCAACTCGCCCACTCGTACTAAGTATAGCTAGCAATTCAAATAGCAGAAGTTTTCCGCCTCATAGGTAACATGTTGAATTTAAAACTTTAATATCTGCACTCCCAATTTCAAAATTAGAACAAGAATGATATAAAGTCGCATCTTTCCATCTCTCCCTTTTCGAATCAATTTTTATTTTCAGTTTCATACTTGCAACTAAACGCTGAAGTGATAAATGGAAAGTTCCAAAATAAGTTTGACTTTTGATTTGAACTGATCATACGTTGCTGGACGAAAATTATTTTCCATTTTAAAAGAGATATCCTGGAAGTCCTTAAAGGTTCCTCTATTGAATGAACAGCCGTGCAGTATATGAATTGGTATAAATAACTTACGCGATATATCTGGCCTCTGTACGTGACTGACCGTGACCTCAAGCTTCACAGGAATTAGTAAACATGTTTTACAAATTGATCGGTTTACATGTTTCATGTTCCGGTGCCTCTAGCCACAAGCCTCACAATTTATATTTGTGAAACACCCCGCTCGCCAAAATGTGTAGAGTTACGTTGGTGTGGCAATTTTTTTTTCGTAGCCAACATTCTTCATAATTAAGGGGACACGGAAGAAATAAAGATGATACTTTTCAGCAAATGAGCTTAATGAGTGATTCGAATAACTTACTCTAAGCAGAAAAAAACTGTTATTATATGACACCGGACTTTTTTTGCGCTGGGGGAGGAGTGCTTGAGGGCGAAGAATCTACGTAGCTTTTGAGGGTTTAGAATTGGATCATTAATTGTTGTCGTTTTTTCAGGACGATTCGCGTGTTATTGATCTAGTTTGAGGGTTTAACTTTATGATTTTCTTTTGAAGTGGACAGATTCAAGGTTTTTATGAGCAACTGGAAATCATACGATTGCTCTAATTTCTGTTTTTTTTTTCCGTAGGGGGAGGACGGGGTAGCGTTTAACCTTTTTACAATTAACTATAATTTTCTCTTGTGAGTTGTCACGTCAAACATTCCTACTTCTCAGTATTAATTCTTAAGTTCGTCGAGATCGCAAGCTGAGCGATATATCAACCCGGCGCTCGGGATATACTCGATAAATTTCAAAGTGGTGCTGCCGGGAAAAGCCGATTGAAATCGGCCGCTTTCGCGCTCCGCGTTCGCATCGATCGCACGCTCGATAAATAAACGTGGACAGACTAAACGTTCCTGAGTGAAGGGAGAATCAGTTTAACTTATCCACTACGGCTTGCAAAGGCGACTTTCAAGACTGATAGAACATGAAGACAGTTTTTTTGAAACTGTGGAGTCCCTGACAGACCTGACATTTTAAACACTAACACACGCCAGTGTGAGAGAGTCTGTTTCACCTGCTGCATGTTTTTTTTTGGGGGGGGTCAGTTATGAAGAGCGTTTGGTAAGGGCCCTCCCTTCTCCATAAGGGCTTCCGTAGTGTGTGTGTGTGTGAGTGTGGGAGTGTGCGTGTGTTTTTTTTCCACCGGCAAATCTCTATTCTGCCGGGTTTTAACTTCTCTCATAGAGATCTGGGAGTTTTATCATAGGGACTCAGAATTGAGCTGAGAATCGTACTAATCAGCGATATAAGGAAAAATTTAGCATTGATTTAGGCATTGACCAGGTGCTCTGGTCACGGTTTTATTTTAACTGACTAACTGAGCATCGTTCTCAAGGACTTTTCAGTGTCTTTAAAGATACTCTGCCGTTTGCTTCTAAAAGGATCCAGCTGTCATGATATTTCTAGTCATCATTGTGACCATGAACAAAAATTACATTTAAA
>OFEP01000063.1_pt1 | contig 11817 bp, 3 predicted proteins | sample 1521161 | NCBI WGS metagenome assembly OFEP01 (sample SAMN04272335, study PRJEB24112) | coral metagenome | biome: Coral reef; feature: Shallow seawater; material: Coral tissue | host: Coral | place: China: South China Sea | collected 2014
CGGGTTGTTCGAAAGCCGGTTAACGTTAACCCAGGGTTAAACGTTAACTGAAGCACTGTGTTTTCTTGTTTAAAGTTGTTTTTCACCTCTAATGTATGGTGTAGTTTGAGATTACTTCAGCTCAAAACTGAAGGGCAAACAATATAAACAGAGCACCTTATTACCAAAAAGTTACAAAACTGAAATCACAATTCTCGCTAAACCTGGCTTACCTTAATCGGGCTTTGAACAACTCGGGCCCGGATCTAAAGTTAACCAGAGTAAAAAATGTTATTACTGCTTAAGTTTAGTTTAGTTTGAGATCAGTGCAAACTCAAAACAAAACTGAGGCGAAAGAATATGAACAGAAAAGCTCACTGCCCTGAGCTCACTGCAAAGTTACAAAACTCATTAGAATTATCGCTTATTCTAATCTGGATTTGGACAACCCGGCCAAGGAGCTTCGCTTTTAGGCTTGGTTAAATCTACATACTAAGACAGTGTCTGCAATTCTTAACCCGAAGCATTCCAAAGATAGCCAAAGCACTTCCGGAGATCACCCGAACTCTTCCGAAGATCGAACACCTTCGACAATCTCCCGAACCCTTAGTTTCCGAAGATTGTCGAGGATCACCCCAAGTTCGTCAACTGAAGACTTTCGAACATTTTTGGAATACCAAACTCACTGCAGCCTGCGTACGGAAACAACTTGTAGACGAAAGAGACTATCATTTACAACTAATCATATGATTATTCACGTTGAATTTAGGATAAATAAACAATTGAAAATTTTCAGATTGCACTCTCTTTCCGGACTCGTGCAATTTTGATAGCTTTTGAAAAAAAATATTGCTCGTGCTTTGCTCCAAGTTGCACTCAAAATTATAAGATTACCTACGCTAATACAGTGACCCCTTATGTTGTAATCTCATTGTCCACTCTAATATCAATTTCCAGACAGATTGTCCACTGGGCGTCAAAAGATGGTGATTTAATGTAAATCGATATAAATAATGCCTATCAGACATCATGTAATTTGTCGCAAGCGTAAATAAGGTGTTTGACAGAGTGATTAGGTCTGTGTGTATAGCTAAAAGAGCTTCATCGAGTGACGTCATACCGTCTGTAGCTAAGCGCCGGCAGTTCGTGGTGTCAACATGTGTTCTGAACTGAATTGAGAAACATCCCAAAATATAAATTCGTGACAAGTTCTCCTGCCAAATCTCAAGTAAATTCATAAGCCAAACTATACCAACGGTGCGTATCAAAGAATGTAATCAATCCAACGCCATCCTTCAGAACTTTCTATTGTTTTGTCTAATTACAGCCATTGTCTGTTTCCGTCTCAAGAGTGTAGCCTGTACAGTGTTTGAAATAGCCTCTTCCACAATGCCGACGCTTATGAAGCTGCGCAAAACATAATATTTCCGGTAAATCTGAAAAGATCGGAGATCCAAAAAAGAGGAATGAAGAAATGTCTTTCACTGTAGAAGTGTAGTTATGAAATACGAGCTTTGTTATCCGCAATTGCTCATCAGCAAGCCTGGTGAATTCCAAGATTAATTCCTACACAGAAGAAATATTACTCGATCCTACAGTGGTGCCATCTTGAGGTGTAGACTACTTTCGCGTCTAGAGCGTAGATCATCACATAACGCGGCCTGGCCCTACTAACTGTAAGATGATTGGTTGTCAAATGACAGACGTCATTGAATTACCTATCTTATACATTTGCAGTCTTCTTTTAAAAACAGTGTTTTATTTATTGCTTTACTGTTGTTTATTTTGCTTTCTAAATCGTTGTTCATTGATTTGCATCCATTCAGGAAATTTGACACACGAAAGAATGGTTTTTAACGTTTTTGGCCACACGGTGAATCCAGACAGACGAAGGATAGTGTCAAATGATAGTTTAGTTCATGATTTCTAGAATATTTTTGCTGCTTTCAGAATATTTTCAATAGCAGCATCAAACAGACAGTTCATGAAATGCACGCGCGATGCATTCTAAGCAGGAAATGATCGACTGCAAAATCCTTAAAATCCAGGATTAGTGCTAAAGAGACTGTGGCGTCGCACGGATGGTTCCATGGAACTCACACGAAAGGGTTTCTTGGAGTTCTAACAATTTGTTAAAGTAGAAGGATGAAATTATAACTTGAAAGACAAGTCTTCTCCATTTCATCCACGTGTAACAAGACGAAAATAGTTTAATCCAAGGCTCTCTAGAATAACTAAAGACTCACTAAATGACCAACCTCGTTCCCAGGACCTTTTCACACCTTTTTCCAAGCCAGGCAAAGGTCCCTGGGAATGAGGTTGCTAAATAACAGATTTCCCTACCCTTTCACTTGTGAAATATCTGCCCCGCTTACACAACTGAAGCCTGATGGATGAGGTACCAGTTTCGAGCGGAGCCTTCATGTATAGGCCTTTACAGGGAGAATACCCCATCCCCCCACCCCACTCCCAACTTCTGGGCTGCGCTTGGGTTTTATTTTCTCGAAAATGGCTTCCTTGGTGATAACGAAGGTCAGGTTTAGGTCTTAATGTTTAGGTCTCCAGTAAAAACCAGGCTTAAGATATTTCCGAACGGTGAAATAACACGTAAGCACCCAACTTTGCATTTTTTTCTGGTGCAATAAAACGATTAGTGAAGTAAGGAGACGTCAAAACAGGAACTATGCAATTTCCGATCCGGTGAGATTAAGGTACAAAGGTGGAAGGAGAAATATAGTTTCAAACAAATGGTCGCTTCCAAAGCGCATCACGATTGAAATATCTGAAACATCTGACTTGTCCTTATTTAGCCTGTATTGAACTTCCCTTCTTCTTGTATTGTGAAGAAAAGGAACTCTGACATTCGCCCTGCTAGAGTGCTTAGAGCACCAATACAGTACCTTTCTGTTCCATAGATTGTATAACAGAGCGTAAAAGAAGAGTCTGGTAGGGGTTTAACTAATAACTGAGAATTGGTGAAAATTTCAATTCAATGCATTGTCAACTGAGAAATGAATTGTTTTATCGACTGATGCAGAGTATTTAATGATTTACAAGCAACTGATGGATGACATTGAGATCATGACTGATCTGAAATAATTGTGATAGTTAACTGATACATGCAGCCGAGCTGCGATTCCAGCGCCCGATCCATAGGTACTGAATTCTGGTTGGTTTTTAGGCGTTTTTAGTAGGTTCTTGTTCGTTAGGTCAACTGAATTACTCAGAGGAGATTCTCCAAGAACCTTCGCACGGTCTCGTATCACAGTTCCTCTCACGTTATCGACGCATTGAGGGTTACGATAATAAAAAATTTCGATTTAATCCGCCTAACGAGCATTGTAGTTAATACTGTTACTTGCCTGTTTTCATTTCTTATTAATATATGACCCAGAGGGATTGTTTTTAGGGTCATCAAGTCTGATTTCAACTGCGTAACTTCCGGAAGAAGAAAGACGTCTATCGTACATCAGACTACTCGGAAGATAAGTTAAATCTTGTACTTGTGGTTTACCAACGTGATGTAATCATCAGATGGAAGTGAATACATAATAGCTTACAGCCACCCACGACCGCCTTGCATGATTCAGGACGTAAAGGCCACGTTAATCAAAATGTTGATTTTTTTGTCTAGTACTCAAAAACCACTAGGCCGTCTTTGTAAAGACACGAGGGATCGTCGCGGTTATGTACACAATTCAAGCAGCTGTGAAAGGTCAAATTATCGAAAATTGATAAGATAAAGCCAACCAAGCTAACTAAAATGCTTCCGAATCGAATTCAGTCTAAATTGTTCCTTGAATACTGCTTAAAGACTTAAAGAGACGGCAAAGAATTTCATTTTAACGAGTACATTCCGATTTTATAAGTGACGTGTAAGGGACTTCTCGCTCCAGAAACTGTTCTATTTCTTTGGTGCATCAAAAAACGCTATTTCAGGCTTCATCCACTTTTTGACATAACAAAAAAGTATTTTATCGGCGCCACGAGAGCAAGATTGACCTTCCACATTTAACAATCTGCAGAGATGCAAAAATTCATTAGCTCCGCCTATCTATAGGCGGGCGAGTACTTTGCCTTTTTACCTCCAGCCCTACGGTGAGAGCAGAGCACGTCGCGTAACACTCGCAACCATAACCCCGCGCGCCTGCTACGCATGCAGCGAGTCTGAAGATCTTTTAAAGGTAATTTTTCGTATCAGAATCACCTTTGAATTGTAGAATGTACTTTCAAGTAGAAAGCCTGTACTGACGTTTTTCAGTTTCCCATCCGCACGTTTGTTTCCCATTCCGGATTCGGCTTTCACGTTACGTTACTTTTTTTCATTTCACTGACGAGAGAAAAACTGCGCGAAAACTACTGGCCCAAAACGTTATAGAAAAAAAAAGATGACAGTTTGAAACGATAGCAGCAACGCGAGAAAATATGCGAGAAAAAATCAGAGGCTGTAGCTGAGGATCATGATGTCAGCATAATATGATTTCATTTCACAGTTCTAATCCAGCAATCCATGCCAATCCAAATCCTACTTCCTTGATTGCAGTTCTAAACCTATTGATAATCGCACTGAAGTTGTATTTTCCCTAACATGCGATATACAGAAAATGACAAAGAGGAGCTGAAATGACACTACCATAAATAGAAAAGAAGGAACAATAGAAGAGAATTCATAGGAAAACGACGGCCGTGTCGTCATGTCGGAAGTGGGTGGAAAGATATAAATTACTTCATCGCTCCGGAATGTGCAGCCTTTACAATATTCCTATATTGGGCAAACAATAGCAACCGTAACCAGTCGGAAATTACAAGAGTCTTAATATTGTTTTTGTTTGCAGCCAGAAATTTACTTGCACATATTAATATCTGAATCTTCCTTTGAATGGGCCATTTGCACCATTACTTACATCTGTCAATCAAACGCGATCTGTAACGCAAGGCTGTTGCGCACAATCAGCTCAAAATTATTCTAGGTGGGGCTCCCTGGGGGAACCAAGGCAGTTTTCTTTCATAAGTGCAAGGTAATTTCTGACTTAAAACTGCGATTTTTAAAAAGAGGAATGTAAAAGCTGTTAGTTTTGGTTCATGGAAGAGGAACGAAATCGGCATAACAGCCTTGAAGTATGGCTAGCCGGACAAATATAACCATGATAACCCCACCCTAGAGGAAAGCAAGTTGTCGCATTTAGTATCTGGCGCGCTAACATTAAATTAGTCGTTTTGAAAGAAAAGCAAAAATTCCTCATGGTTTTACGTCCGGCGTAGGTTTCTAAGTGATTTCAACGTTTCTTTTGGGTCAAAAACAAGTTTGACATCTCTCAGGGTTAAATATTTCGATTCACAAGGTGATATTTTGATCGCTTGGATGTGTGTGAACATCGATGTGGTGAAGACGATCTGACCGGTGGTTTTGACAAACATCGCACCGTTACTGTACTGCATTGAGTATAGTTTACCGACTTGCCGTGAGTTTATTGGATCGCTTAAAAGCATGGCGACTGCAGAAGGTTTTCTTCAAAGTCCGCTTGTCGTTTGGGTAAGGAGATCTTTTCTTTTAATTCGCTGCGTTCGTGTATTTCACTGTTTGCAAACAGTGTTGATGAAGTACAGGTCACTTCGAGCAATAAACTCGTTTCGCGCGATCGAGTCACTAAGTTTATGTTTTTTTTCTAATAATTTGTGTCATTATTGTAGGCTAATAATACTTTCAAGGGAAGTGCACTCATAGAGTCGATCACCGACTTGGCTGACGGCGTTTTTCTCAACGAAATCATGATGGACATGTAAGTACAATTTTCTCTTCGATTGTCTGACTCATTCACCTTCACTTTGAACTGCGCCACGGGAGACAAATTTCTCAGAGTTTTGTCGCATTTACAGTTATTAAATTCTCTTCAGTTTAAACTTAAGCATTTCAGTTTCTTTAGGGTACTAAACTCCGTTAATATGTTTTTATATTCGCAGCGACCCAACTTACTTCACGTTAACGCGAATTCATCAAAATGTTTACGGAGACGTGAATTTGCGGATGCAGAATTTGGACACACTTGTCAAACACTTGAAAAGATATTACCAGGTAAGGGAGGAATGTAGTGAAGAAATAAAAACAAAACTTTCTGTGGTAGAGAAAAGGAAAAGAGCAAGTAAAGTGATTTTTATTGCGCCTAATTTAGCCCTTCCTAATGCATAAGTTTTGCCGATGTTTGTGTTCAAAGAAATCGTCGTTTTATAATTGAGCTGAATAGTTTTATTTTAGCGTAACTTTCGTGCGTGATTTAGCTGCTCTGCCCATCGCTATTTAAACCTAGTGTATTTATATTTCGTAGACGCTTCACATGGTTCACGAAAAGGTCAAGAGCATAGACGCATAGCTAAGATTTTAAGCCAAGAAATTCAATATTATTTTCATTGGTACATTAAGGTTGCGGTCAGTATCGCCATACGGACTGACAGCGTCTGTGTGCTTGGTAATCTTAACTTGATCGTCTCTTGGGCAATAGTTTATAACTGTAAGCAATGTGGAATATCGTTCTGTGTTGTGATAAAATGTCGTGAGGAGAAGATGACAACTGATTGCCTTGTTTTATGTTGGTTTGTCACGAATGTTTATTGCTTTTGTTTGCAAATTATGAGATATTCTTATGCTGATTTCAAGTCCATTTCAGCGACACCGTTTGCTTGTTTAGCTGTGTTTTTTTCTGCATTAAGTAAAACTTCTAAAATATATTGCTCATATGCTTATCTGCAGCTTTTCTTCTTTGATATTAGTTTGAAAACACGCGATATAATTTTATTGGCGTGAGGCACTGACAGATAGAAAACATTGTATTGTACAGTATGGCTTATTCACGTGCCTTCCTAGCTACTAGCCTGTCGTCACTGTTATTGATTACAACTGATGCAGTTCCTTGACCTCAAAACAGCGCAGACCGTAAATTGTCGCTAACAGTAAATGGTAATTCGTCATCGGAAGAAATGGACGCTACATGTAAATTAAACATCACTTATGTAGTGTCCTTGTAAACAAGAGTAATGTCGGACGTGAGCGAAAAATTGAAATGTTAAAGCACGTACAAGATTGAAATAATTTTGTGATTAAATGCTATTTGCTCATGGCTAGATGAAAAGTTATATCTGGCGTAGTGTTATCAATAATCCTAAGGAAGAATCATAAGGGTTGTGATATGCAAATTTTTGATAAAAATGGCAATGTGTCAACAACTAATATTGGTCTTGAATAGTGGAAAAGCTCTGTGTTTGACTTCGTCTATTGGATATTGCAACTCTTTCGAATAGAATGTGACAGCTGTTGACAGGAAAGTTAACAAGGTGCCGTGGTTATTTAAAAAAAGCATGCATAAGAAGTATGCTGAAATGTCTGTTTTTTTAACTTCAGAATTCTCATGCAGAAATTAATACAGTAGATGTGTACAGGGATTTGATTAACATCATTCTGAAAATTGCTTTTTTTAATTTTGGATGAAGGAGAACAGCACTCTTTATTTTTAAATTAACATAATATTTTTAATTTGGCAAGAAGTTTTAATGACATACATATCTGCATTTTTCTACTATTGGATATCATGACTTAAGTTTGTTTTTGTTAGAGATACACATTGTACAGTGTACAGATGCAGTAATATTAAAATGTTATGCTTTTTTATTGTTACCAATTTTCCATGCCCACATTTTTGGCCTAAGTACGCAAACTATTAAATTGAATTTATTTCATGGTTTGCCGTCTCTACTCGTTGCAGTTCTCATGGGAATGTGCTTGTATTTTTACTGTGATTTTTTATTGAACAAGGTTAATTGTGAGAGTTTTCAAACGTAAAGATTTCTGACAATATTTTAACATGTGATATGTAGATGTGATATTTTGTCACTTTGCTGGGTCTTTCAGTCAACAAAATTGATTGTAATATATCAATAACAACTTATAGACATGACCTTTCGAAACCATGCATTCATTAGAAGAGCACCTTTGTTTCCTGAGAGGTCTGGCAAGACAATTGAGATGGCAGATTTCCTGTGTTATGGAAAGGTGCTGTTAGTGATAATTAATGTAGCTGTTAGATAGTCACCTTTGCAACCTAGTAAAAATTTTACCAGTTTTATATAAATGCTAGGACTGTTTGACTGGTTGTTTGACCCCAATACGTTGGCAAACCAAAGGTGTTAGTCAGAGCACTCCTGAACACATGAATGACTGATCAAGGTGGAGAATTGTGAAAGTAATACTTTGTTTGCTCCAAAAAATTGCTTGCTCAGATAGCTTCATAAGAGTACATGGCTAGGGAATGTGGAAACATTTCCATATTCTCCAGCCAATGTGTGCTTTGACTTACCAGCCACACTCCTGACAAGCGATCACATAACACGCATCAGATTAGAGCAGATCACGGCTTCAGCTCCTCCCACATGAGATCTTGGGATGATAATTTAATTCATAACATTTATTTTTCAACATGACACCAATTTTATGCATATTGCTTTTGTTATATGTTTTGACTATTTTTAAATGTTATCTGCATTTATAAACATACCAGTGCTTAGAGGAATGGAAAGCAAGAATGTTATAAATGATTTTTTATCCCTTTAACTTGAGGCAATTTCTTTTTTCTTGTCATTATCTGTGTATCTTTTATTTTGTATCTAGGTATAAAAAGATGGCCAATTAAATTTTGTCATCTTTGGTTAGAGTAGTCAAAATTGAATATAAATCCTGGTTGTCCCTTTGCCAAATGCTGAAATACCCAGACCTTTGGAATGTTTGGTCGCTTGTTAAAAAATAATCTAATTCTGAAAAAAATGGGCCAATTCTCAGTGAAGAAGTTAACACCATTAGCTTTCCAAAAGAATATCTTGTTGAAACTAGAATGCAGAAATAACATATTTGCCAAGACAACTACCGGAATACTAATACATGTAGCAATCAAATTTAAAATTCAGTTGGGTGTAGTTATTAATAGCTACATGTATGTGTACATATATGTCGGCAGTCCATGGATGCACCATGGGATCAGATGTTATGATCCCAAGCCTTCTATACAAATTCATCATTAATACCAAAAAACAAACTATACAATGTAACAATTATTAAAAACTACACGTATGACAATGTATTAAAAGAAGTCCAAAACAGGCAAATAATGTTTACAGAGTGAACGTAAATAATACATGTGTATTAAGTGTTGCAAATGCTAATTTCGATCATTGGGAGCAAAGAGCTCTTTCAAGCTGCATGTTAAATTAATGATATTTCCAGATATGAAACTTCCTGTTTGCCTCCTCTATAATAATTTTCAAATGTCTAAACAATGCTTATCCAAATACTTTTTTTTGCATTTCCAAAACAATACCCGAGTCGTCCAGTACCTCATGCGAGCCTCTCTTTTCATTCGTTCTCCTTGACAATAGTCTTCATTGTTATCAGGGCTGGAGGCATTGTCCAGGGTTGTTATCTATTGTTTCTACTACCAATGGTATTGCCGCTTCAATGAGGTGCTGTTGGACCCAAAGCAATATTCGTTTATTATAAGGAAGGAAAATACTTAAAAATAAATTTTTTGTCATGTACACTGAGAAATGCCAATTCTTTAATTTGCTATTGAATTGGTAATTTATCAATCAAGAAATTCAATTGTTATGCTTGTGGAACCTATCACTAATACTAGTTCAATCAATCAGGGTTGAGTGTACTCAGCATGCTTTACATAAATCCTAATTTCTGTATATAAAGGCATGTCACGTATGTTAATTTTTTTCACATTTTGACAATGATGACATGAGGTCATTGAAACATTATGTGGCATTTTTTTTATCATAATTTCCCTTTTAAAAATTGTATTTAAAGCATTTAAAGGGTCAGCCTAAATACCTTATTCATGTTTGCTAAGTTTGCAGTGATTAATTAGGGGATTAGTTTTTAATTAACCACATGCAGAGTGAAGTTAACTTCACAGTAAAGAAGAATGTTAATTGTTGAAGTTCAGAACATAATAATTTGTGTATGAGCTTTCATGTAGTTGTAGTGTTCAGATTAGACTTCTGTCAAAGTTTACAGAATCTAGTATGCAAGAGAAATTCTATTAAACATGTATAAATGAAGGGGTGCGTTGAAAAATGTCCTAAGTTTCTCTTGATCTTGTGTCAAATTCTCTTTGTTCATAGAAAGAAGTGGAAAGCAATTTGCTAGGAAAATCTTCCAGTGTATCAGATGTCACTTAATTTAAGTCTTTTTCTATGCTTCCCTTCAAATTAAATTTATATGCAGGCACTGTCCCTCAAACTGAGAAAACTTACAATTGTTTGTTGAGGGTTTTCTAAAACAAATAGTTAATAAATGATTACTCATTCATTTTTTGACCTTTAGAAGAGTATTTACTAAGTATGTAGATCACCCAAAATTTACCTTTTAAGCCTCAAAAGTCAAATTAAAAATTATTGGGAATGATTGTTGACGATTTGTTTAAAATAGTTTTCAAGAGGCAGCTGACTAGTGGTCATTTGTTGCAGTTCAGTGAACATTGATTGCATCAATAAACAACACCATTGTTGAAAGACAAAAACAACCATCAACAGCCCTGTTCATGCCAAATGAAACTAATGGTGCATAAGTTAAAGCCCTGGAGTCATGTCTATAAATATCTTTCCTGTGGGAAATAAAAGCTCTAGAACCTTTTTAACATAAACTCTATTTAATATTCTCTTATATGTAGATGAGAGTGGATAGCATCTTTTCTCGAGGATTGATTTTGTTGGGTTTAAGCCTACTCCTACGCAATAGCGGTATATTGGCCTGAGACATCATCAATGATGTTGTAGATAAGTAGATGTCTCCAGAATGATTTGAATGTATATTTTATTTATCATTTTATAAAGTTTCGTTGTTGACTCTGTACACGCATTCCTCTGATATACTGAACATGCCAATACACACCCTACTTAAAACCACTACATCTTCAAAGATTGTGATTTAAAAACACATTCAGATATCAGTGATATCTCTTTGAAGTTATACAATAAGCAGTTGTGAAATTAATCCTGAAAAAAATCAGGCTTGAATGTGATTCAACCCCATGACCTCTGACTCTACCAACTGAGCTATCAAACCAACTGGGAGATGGTCCGACACGCATATCTGGTTCCAACTTAATTTTTTTTCAGGCTGAATTTCACAACTGCTCATTGTTGTGTGTAGAATCGGGATGATCAATCATGTCTTCATATTTTTCTCCCCTGGCCAGTTTTTAAATAATTATATGATCTTTCATAAGTTAATTTGTATATTTTGGTTTGAAATGTTGTCAGGGAAGTTTATATTTGATTTTTTTCTGTATGATAGTTAAGTGCATGCAAGACAGGAAAACAAGTTGAAGGCATTGTTTTCATACCAAAACAAACTTGTAAACTTGACACTTAAATACCAACATTTCGCCGTGTCCTGCATCAAGCACAAGAACCGAGCCTTTTGCTTAACTATGTAATGTGAGAAATTCACTGAATAGGAATTACAAGAAACTATGCAGCATTACCTTTATTTTACAATTATTACAGTGTAATAATTAATAACAATTCTTATTAGTTTCAATGTGTGATTTTGTTATTCAGGTCATGCCTGTTGAAAATCACGAACTCGTTGTAGGTATGTAAAGAACTACCAATCAGAAATAAATGCTTCCATTTTAATTTTTTAGTTACCTTTGCAAGATGTTGGTTATTTAAGTTAGCTATACATCAGTATAAACTTTGCTTAAAAGCAGGGTTTGTACAGGTCCTGGAAAACCTGTAAAAGACCTGGAATTTTATTTTGGTATTTTCCAGGACTGGAAAGTCCTA
>OFEP01000064.1_pt1 | contig 11786 bp, 6 predicted proteins | sample 1521161 | NCBI WGS metagenome assembly OFEP01 (sample SAMN04272335, study PRJEB24112) | coral metagenome | biome: Coral reef; feature: Shallow seawater; material: Coral tissue | host: Coral | place: China: South China Sea | collected 2014
ACTGCCCTTCTTGTGTGGTTATTGATAACAGGTTTGTAAATTATTTGTCAAGTTTATCACTATTTGCAGTATTGGAAGTGGAACTAGGGTTCCTTGAATCAGGGATCCATATGCACAGTTGTCTGGTCTTTTGTGTTAACTAAAAAATTGTAATTGCAAATTCAATATTTCATGTTATACAAAAATATACATAAAACCCAAAAATGAACTACGCTATCTTACAGAACTCCATTCCTTTTTTGAAAAACTGTTGAAAAAAAAAACAGGCTAAAACAATTTTTATTCATACCATCACACATGAGTTCCAGAGGTGAATGACTTCCGTGAGACTTCAAAGTCAAAAGTATGGGAATATTGAAACCCTACTCTATAAATTTGAGGATGTTTACTTTGAGTCTTCATGCCTTTGTCCAAATTCACTTAACGAAATTGTTTTGATGTCGTGGCTTTCTTGAATTTCGGCTAAGACCTTAGGAAAAAGTCATGATTTAAGAGGCAATATTGGCAGTCAATAAAATGTGCCTGAAAGTAAGCCGGCTACGAGATTTGTTCAAAAGGCAAACGTTTCAGTAAGACTCGCGCAAGTTTCTCTTGCACAGTTAATTTATATTTTGAAAACGTTCAAAAGATGCAAAATTCAAGCAGTTTGCGTTGAACGGTCTTCAAGTTAATTGTGTATTTCTACAGGAGTATCCCACTTGTAGCTTTTTAAAAGCACGAAGTTAATTTAAAACTCGGGATTACGAACATAAGTTAAAGATAGCAACATTTCCTACATGAAAACACATCGCAACACTAGTTACAGGATCTACTGATACAACAGGGGTGACTTTTTTACTTGACAAAACCTTTAACTTCATAAAATATTAGCTGCTCAAAGCAATACGCAGTCAAAAATACAGTTTAAAATAACGATATTCCGTACATGAGAAACGCTATCCACATACGCGGTTTTGTGGCTTTAAGTGTGTACAGGACATGCTTAAATCAAAGCACAAATTTATTTGTATAAAGATAGGAAAAAAAGCTACCTTAGAACCGAGCCAAAAGTTAACTTAATTTCGCGCCAAAACTTGCAACGAGTGCTGCGAATGTTAGAAAATAAATGTTGGATTCTGTGTACTGGTCTTGAGATATTTTACACTTCACAAACAAACTGCGGAGATTCTTTAGGGAAATATGTTTTTTTTTTCTAAAAATTTCTTGCCATTCCTGCCGAAAATCATAAGAAGCTATGATAAAGCGACTTATGCCAAAAAAATTTACACACAACGATAATTTTGTCGAATATAAATTAAAAGAAAACAACTCTTCCCTCAAAGAAAAACAACAACGCTACAGCGGATGTCATTTTAACAGACAATCATTCGTAACGTTAACATCTAACGGGGAATTGCCGGTAGAAAATACAGTCAAGACTTCTGTTTTTCCTTAAAGAATAGCCTGTTACGACGAGAATCAAAATAAAATTGTACTACTTTGAAATCACTTGTCGATCCATATAAGCTTACTAAAACAATCCGCCGCTTCACTGATTAACGCTGCGATAGAAAAAAAATCTTTATTGTGCAGCTTATAGGAAAAAAATTCCGTGCGATTTTTGTTTCACAGTTTTCTCACACTCCGGAAACATGATTTTTTTTTCCGCGGAATTCGCGGGCAAACAAGAAGTTGCCGTGACTAAAGAACTTCCGATGTCTTATTGACAAAACAAGATGAACGGCGTCGAAGGTTTGAGCGTAATTTGCAGTCAATTAAACCTCTGGTATCTTCCAAACATCCCGCTTCAGCAAACATCTAAAAATCTTATCGATCACGGTATTCTCAAATTGCTCAAAAACAAAGCAGTAAATTCGCTGCTGGATCCGTAACAAAGGGACGTTTTTGTCATCGGCGGAGATGAAAAGCGTCATCAATACTACACTGAATATAAATCCTTGTACTATAGAATGTAAATTAGCTGTTTGCGGGCTTTCCGAAAATTTCGTTGACGGCTTTGGCAAGTCACGCATAACTTTTCAGCGTGGAAGTTACACTTCCGTCGATCAAACCAGTTCACCGACGGCGAATGGTTTATTTGACACTCCATGTTATCTATAAGAGACCACACGGCAGCGACGGAGTTTTTAAGCCGCGCTCCGAAATTTCTACCTGAAAAAAGAGCGGCTTAAATTTCGATAACGCAGTAATCGTAAATGCTCCTACTCAAAATCAGTCGATTCCACAAAGAGCCGCGCGGAGACACTGTCCCTCCCGCTGCAGTAAAATGGTTTTCCTTCCAAAAGAGGAATAAAATAATAAACATGAGAAATAATGGGAGTCGTGTTCAACACCCATCGACACGCAAACAGTTCGGCTAAGCGTTTTTATTTTTATCAGGCTAAATATTTACTTCATTTACAAAGATCATTCGACGTAGAGAGCCGCTCTAATAGCAAAATCACGCGAATTAAAAGACTTTGATACAACCAGCCGCCAGAAACAGGGGTTCTTTCGCAAAGAATAGCTTAGAAGAACATCTGAGGTTCACAGCTTTCTTTCTTGTACACGCTAAGCGCGAGAACTACTATACTATACGGAGAGATATGCGGATACGATAATTAACTTTGCGAACATCACATTCGTAACTGCGAAGGAAATGTCCTTAGATGATATTATGTCGGCTAAAAAGACACGCGGCCACTCGCGATCGTTTAAATAGCGCAGAGCTCGCGGAGCTCGATATCGATTCATGAAACAATGGTTCAAGAACTGAGCTTTTAGTGAAGTGTTTGCTACGCACAAAAGATTGTCACCAACAATGCCGTGCAAAATAATAATCTGGCTACAGATACTCGTACAAATCCACGGCTCGGAAATGTGCCCGGCGGAGCAAGAGTGTGCGTATAGAATGCTCCATAACGATTTGTGTACAATTTGACACCGAAAACGCGGGAATGTAGGGAATTCGCGGCAAGTCAGTGGCCGTAACACGCGAACAAAGCCAACAAACATGACCAAGATTTCATTATTCATGAACATGCAATAAACGCAAGCTTTAAAAAAGCGAAACCATAACACACCAGCCGGTGCGCTCTGGCTTTTAACAGCGCTTTTCTGGAAGAGGCGAAACTCTACGGCCTGTCACATGACAAACGGATGTGGTCTGTTATGTTACACTAGAATATCTGTGATGAAGATACCTTCTTGTCATCTCTTTCCTGTCCGTTTTTGTTGCGATTTTCCGCCTCCGCGGCTGGCGTTTCGTTGTCTTCCAGCGCTTCTCCTTCTTGTAACTCTCTGCTCGCGTGATCTTGTGTCGCCGCTGGGTCGTGCGTAGCGTGTGAGGCGTGCGATTCACCGTCCTTGCCGTGCGTGCGTTCCTTGTTGCCTGTACGATCAGTCGTCATCGTTGATGTCTCCAGAACTTGAACCAATGAATCGCTCATTATACGCCTACAATCCTACAACTGATCGAGGGCCTCTTCATTCCAGTCGCCCTGAATCTGAAAGGAAACCGAAAAGAGCATTGCGTTAGAACAACTCAAAATTCAACTACGGCGGTCGAGAACCCACTTCAGAGCAGTACAAGGTGCTAGATTTGTTGCCGTACAAGAAGACTTGTGTGATACGAACGTGCTTTCAAAATGCGTCTTGTTACTGATTTAAGCTTTACTTCTTGCCGTGATATCTAGCACAAATTCGCTTTCCTCTGCGGAGAGCAGTGTGCGTCAATTTGCAACGTCCCCGAATGAGGGATCTCTGTCTCTAAAACTTCACTTTCTGTGGCTTGGCGAAGCAGGAGCGACTTCAAACGGACGTAAACAAACCAAACACACGTGGCCACGGATGGCTTTCACTGGGTGAACTCTATGTTCCGATCACAAAATGGCTTACCTCCTTTCAGAAAATAAACTACAACGAACCCGGTGCTTTTACCCGTGTTTTGAGTATAAACTGCCTACTGCAATCACATCGATCGTTGCCCAAATGCCTCTACAATCTACAATGCCGTGACGCCATGCGATTTAGTTTCCCGCCACATGCGCGCTTCATGTAAACCTACTCGCTAACCTCTGAACGTCAACTACATACATGAAACACGCAAACTCCTCGTTCGTGAACTCGACCGCCAACAAATCACAAATTGCTACCTTTTCTTCAGCCCGTGAGCACGTGACGCCGCTCAGCCAATGAGAGACCCGGCGGGAAAGCTTTACAGCGGGGACCATAATCGGTAAATGATTTATCGTAAAGAGAGGTAGCGCCATCAAGACGGGAGCCCCGCTGTCGACGAGCGTGGGTATTTATAAACTATCGCCGTAGATGTCTCTGCCATTGTGCATCGGAGAAACGAGAGGGACGAAGAAACGAACCTTTTGTGTGATTTTCTGCATGGCTTCACTAAGCACAAAAGTAGAAGCGAACAATGGAACCCTGTCAACTGTCAGTAAGACTTTGTGTTTGACAAGCGCACAGCCAATGGCATGGTCGCATTCGGTTTGTTTACTTGTCGCTTTCTTCACTCGCAATGTAACAATGGATAAGCTATTGAATGAACCCCTCACGCTTCGAAATGGCTCTAAACACGCGGCTTGATTTGCTGCGAGGTATTCGCTGCGTGAAAAGTTCGAAAGTGAATTACAACCGAGCACGCCTTAGGTGCAACTGGCCAAGCGTCTAGTGACCGATATATAAACTGAGTTAGCACTTGTGCTAATCTCATCATAGTGCATGGGATCTGACCGTGACAATTGAAATCTACCTTGTCTTCAGTTCTAGCGACCCGCAAAACTCTTGTTCTCTTGTAAGAAATTCGCGTCAAATCGTTTAGACTCCTCTTTGAAGTATTTCACTTGAGATATTGGTGTGCAAATGTCAGAACGATATCCAAAGATCTATGTCTTCTTTATATCCTTCATTTCTGACGGTAGGATCGACTGAACTGTTCCGAGATGTGTAGCGGGCGGTGAAATTTCCTACCTCGTTCGTTCTTCACATTTGACAGGGAGAGGATATGGGGCTTTCACGGGTTAAATGGGACTTTTGGCACAAAGCCGGCATTGAGAGGATAAAAATCTCTGGGTGGCCTTCTAGAAGATCTGGTAAACAAAGTTAAAATAGCTACAGAGTATTATAAGCCAGAGAGATCTATAACAAATGAATGAGGGGGCATTCAGTATTCAAAATATTTTAGCACTACATCGCCCCACGTACAAGATGTAACGAGTTTCGCGCTGCGCAAGTGACATTCAATTTTACCTTGACGTCGCAGCGGTGGGGCCGGCAATCCCTTTCGAAATATCCTTGAGAAACCAGCAGGAAAATATCGAGAACACGTCCAGAGATAAACCGTTAGATTGCAAACGAGAACAAAGAGCGACCCTTTGGAATCTCTCGCTACGCCACAGTGATTTCGTGAATAATTGATGAAAGACTCTCTTAGAAATCGTTTGATTTCCATTTACCACCGTATAAACACACATTAAATATTTCTGAGGTTGTTCTTAGAAGCCTTAGTGCGGATTCAACGAACAAGACTGTCGTGAGAAGATAGTTTTAAGGGCAAACATACAAATTGTTACGTTACCCTTTGTGTGAAAAAGTGGAAAAGTACGCGAAGTACATGACGAAACAAGAGAACTCGAAGAAATCATTTAAAAATGTCGTGATTTCGACACAAAAAGAATGGCTTTTCATGGAACCTGTAATAGTTTTCACGCCAGTTATAATTAGCACGCCATTGTCCCTAGAATAGTACAAAATCGTAAGACAGTATCACAAAAAACGAAAGTATTTCTAATGCCGCTTTCAGTTGACTGAAGGTTTCGTGGGAAGATCCTTCTTCAGAGGGGTTTATCAGCAAATTCTGTAACGAACTGGTTTTGCTAATGAAAGGTCGATTTTAAACAAGTCTTGAGTTTGACACCTTAAGTTGATGTGTTTATCCTTGTTTCGCCCAAACAAATAAAGTTGTTAGAGCTCACTCACTCGTTAATTTTTATGAACCTGTTAACAGTGGTTATATTTGCCATGCGAATTGACCTTCTCTGTCAAAATTGCTAGAGAATTACTAGCAAAATCATCAACTGGAGGTAACCTTAATAAAACCCATTGTAAGCTAAATGTACCAATAGTTGTTCTAGAGAAGTCTTTCTCAAGATTTTCGTCCTTTCCACGACGTTATCCAGTAAAAAGCTGTAAAGTCGTTTCAACCAATCTTTCTTGCCAATTTTGTTCACAAAATACCAAAAAGAAGAACCCACAGTCGAAATTAAAGACAATCTCAGAGCAAAACAAATGAACCGCTCTTTAACTTGGCGAAGTATCAAAGCACACAATTAAAACATCGTAAATATCTTCGTCATTGTATTGACGCTATTGAGTTGGTGCAACTCCGTCCAAAATGCTTCTTATTCCTTATGTATCTAGACAATTTAGAAGATAAATATACCTGTAGGCTTAATTCTCGATTATTAAATTCGGTAATTTGGAACGAACCTTTTTTCTAATAACAGCATTATTCACTTAATAACGAGCGCTTCGTTCTGAAGAAATCGAATGTCCAACTGTAGACCTTTTAATTTATAATACTTCATTGCAATGAGGGAAAATGACAGATTTAACTTCTCCCGTTTGGAAAGCGATTGCTGATCAGCCACCGAACCTCTATATTGGGTGAATTAATATAATTGCTTCAGGGATCACAACCTGTTTGGAGCTGTATCAAGTTTGCTTGAAAGAGCGATAAAAAAAGCCATAAAATTAACTTAGTTTAACATGTGAAGATTCCTTGACTGTTTTATACACCAGTTGCGTCATATACTAAAACTCTGTTAATGTATCGATAGGATAGGATGTAAAAAAGCAACTTATCAAAACTCAAACGAAGATATAATCGATGAACTGACGATTTCACAACGACAACAACCTTTAAAAATGCTTGAGCAAAATTGCAAAGCTGTACTTTTATTGATCATGATGCCATTCGTCTCATCCTCAAAACAGAGCAGGCAAGTAAAAGAAATTTTCATGATCAGTTTTAAGTGCCAATGAACAATGTCTTTGAGAGTTAACCCTTTTCCAGTTATCTCTGTTGTTAGCTTCATAAAGGTTTTCGAGCTTTTTGCATCAGTTGCGCTATAAACTAAAACCGCTCTGTTAACAATGTATCGATAGGATTGGATGTAAAACTGAAGCAACTTATCAAAACTCGAACGAAGATATGGTCGACGAAAAGACTTCACAAAGAAAACAATCTTTAAAAAAGCTTGAGCAAAATTGCAAAGCAGTACTTTTATTGATCATGATGACTTTCGTCTCATCCTCAAACCAGAGCAGGCAAGTAAAAGAAATTTTCAGAGCATTTTCATGATCAGTTTTGAGTGTCACCGCTGAAGGATGTCTTTCAGACCTTTTCTAGATATATTTGTTATTAGCTTCATAAAATAGCTCATCACGCTAGGACATCAAGAAGCCGAGTTGTCAAAGCGCAAATGAAGATGTAACCATTAAAACGATTTCACAACAAAAGCATCTTCAAAAGCGCTTGTGTGAAACTGTAAAGTTGTTTGTTTATCGTTCAGTGCTCTCTGTACAAGTAAATTCACAATCTAAATTTTTCATCTCACAAAGAAAAAAACTATCTTCATCTCACACAAAAAACTATGTCTTTGGAATCAAAGGGGGGAGGTATGTAAAAGAAGTTTGAAATGCTCTGAGACAAAAAGAACTTGTCCACTTTGTCCCGATATTGCAGTCTTCACACTGCTTCACAATGCTTAAAACTTGTCAACTGAAAGCCCCGAAACATGTACATCATTTAAATTTCATGATATAGCTCGCAAGAAACTCTCCTTTTTTGTATGTGTCGAGATACGTATCAAGCTACCTTGACTTTACACAATAAAAAACGCATTCAAATGGACAACCCTGCAACCTAAAACTGCAATCTACACTTTGTGCCTGTAGTTGACAATGGAAATAACACATTGTAGGCTGCTACAGCTCGTCGCATTGGTGTTCGACTGATTTCTACACCAAAAGCTCCGTCGATTTTCAAGTGCAACGCCGACGGTGCCAAAACAAGGACAGACCCCACATTGAGCTCGACTAGACAATTCAGTCACGACTCCATCATCGATTGAAACTACAGAGTACATTCACGCGAAAAGATACTACACTGACATTGTCACCGAAGCACTCCTACTAACGCAAACATAAGCCAAGTTGACTTGCAGCGATTCTGCATTTTGCGATTAAGATCACAGTGCTAATGCACTTCTTTTAACTTGGGCCAATTATGGAGGCCTAGAAAAATTCTGCTTCATGGCTTGCGTGTCGAAATCTGATGAAAGTCGCCAAGAAGGAAACTTTTCAGCAGTGTATTTCACCCGGGTAAAGTGCAGAAACATAACGTCTGGTTTTCTGAGCAAAAGCGACCTTTTGTCATTTTTTATGGCAGAAGAGTTTTCGCGGTGCACTATAAAAAACACATTTTAATGCAAAGCGATGATCTTTTCATACTATCCAAGTGCTAAAATAGATAGGACTATTTGTGCGAAATGTAACCAAACAAGCTTGGCCTGTAAGAAATAATGTCAAAGAAGTGTTATAAATAATATCGTTGATAACCTAGGAATTTTAAAATAACTTGGCTACGGGATTCTGTCAGATGCCAGGGACTTGTGCTGTGAAAAAAAAACAGGTTATCATGAATGTAATAGCAGAAATATGAAGTGAATGATGTTTGATGCTTCATACATAACTAAGTATCTGTACCAGATTGGAACGTATTAATCTTTCATGTAAAATTCAAAAAGTCTAGCTTTGGATAAACTTATATATGTCGTAAAGGGAGATGTTTCAAATAGTCGGATGGCCCATGGCAAAAAATGGATTGCCTACCTCCCTTTGGCTTACAATTTTTTCCGGGGTGTAACACAGTAGTATACAGCTTCTGCCGCAAATTGCAGGAGAACCTCTCGTGAACTAAACCAACGATAGACTTCTCTTTTCAGATGGACCTAGCTTATATACAAGAGGCGATTTATCGTTTTTTCATCATGTTTGTTTTAAACCAAGTATATTTTGCATAAAATAGAGAAAGAAAACTTAATATGAATACATATAACTGAAACAGGACATGGACGAAAGTCAAAGAAACATCACCCAGACGAAATGGTCACGGGATCATTTTTCGAGCCAAAACATCAGTACGAATGCTTATTTGAAAGTAAATTCAGCGACTGGGCTTTTAGCACCTGATTAAGTCGTCAATATAGGTGCTGCTTGTATGATTCTTGGCAACAACGTAAGGTTAGAAAATACACTGAGTTGTGAAAACACTGACCTCCTGAGTCACCTCAAGAAAGGATCGTGGATCGATAATTGAGCTACAAAGTTTTAACTTAGAACAACGCGGTTTGTTGTCGAACGAGGCTCCTTTTTTTGTCGCAAACGCGACCAACAAAGTGGCTCTTGAGTTTGGTTCAAGCACGATGCGAGCTGGTTTCTCCTGCGAGCGACAGACCAGTGTCACCTATCCACGTGTTTGAAGCCACGATATCAACAATTTACTCAGCTTCTCAGCACACAACTAACTACAATTTTCAAAGACGTCGGTATATCACGAAAACACTTGACTCTTAATTTTAGAAAAAGTCAACGAAAACATTGATCTGAACTTGAAATGTTTCCCATAAAGAGTGAACGCAATAATAGTCTTAACTCTTTCTAGAGTTTCAACGCGCTTCTGGCACGAGAGACAAAGACAAAAAAAAGCAAACGGTACACAAGGGCCATTTTGAAAACTCACTCATGCAATCAGTGAAGGCAAACTTGATCCAAATTTAGTCGCTTTGAAGTTTTCCCATGCGTTTGTTTGAGGCAAATACAAAATCTATGAATTTTCGTGAGATGGAGGACTTTATTTCCTCCGTCTTTGTACCACGCGGAATCAAGCCACGAAACTGAAGCACGCTCGTTTTAATTCAGTGATGTGATGTTAATTCGACACAGCATATGTAATGTCCTGTCCTCCGTTAAAGTAATTTACTTAGTTCGCTTACTTGTTAGTTAACAATATTTTCTCTCGAGTTCTCTCGCACAACTTCATCTGGCATTGATCTGCGTGTCGCGTGGTCTGAACTGTAAATGTGTCGGACAAAAGAGTGAAGCCAGATAACCGTGACAGAGAAGTATGCTTACCGTTTGCACGAAATTTACCTAAACAAACTCAAAATCAGCTCTTCACAGACAGAGAGCCTTGCACAAACAAAGCACAGGGTCGTAAAAGCAGCCCGCAAAACAGCCTTTTAATACACGATCAAAACTTGAAGGACCCTCTCGGGTTAACACACACGTATTTGTTTTTTCATGTGAAGCTGCATTCTAATCATATTTGGCGAGAACATAAGTAGTGTTTTCTGTCGGACATAAACATCGTGTTCAATCCGGAAAACTACACAAAGTGATTACAAGAGCACACACTGTTAACAAGGGCTAAAGGAAGCCCCTCGCTCGTAAACAGAATCACCGCAATTTTCGCGCGTAAAAGAATGAAATTGACCGAAGGCTATAAACAATGCAAGTCACGCTATGAGGAGTAACAAAGTTAACGTCCAAGTGAATAAATTGATTGTGTTCCTCGGCGAGATCGCCGTTGCCTGATCAATTCAATCAATGGAGTTAAATGTACGCGCCACTCAACCATCAATACGACCCGACCGTCTTCGCAAAACAGCACTGTGAGCGTGCGATTGAAAAAGCACTTGCTTTACAACGCCATTCGTTAACATGAGTACTATACAAGATGTATTAAGAACACTCTCTCTCTCTCTGTCGTGTGCTAATAGGCTTCCTTTCTCAAACAATGGTTGAGATCTTTGAGAACCCGCACGCGATCAAAACTCATTAGTCCATGGTTGCACCGTTCATCACACTCGTACGAGCCCGAAAGCTTCCTTGCGACCGCATCAAAGCGAACTGAATTTTTTGAATCAGAAACCCGAGGAAACGAGAAGTGTATCTAATCGTAGGTGCACTTCTTGGCTCCACTTCTATTTCAGTTCAGCCTCACAATTTTGCGCGCTACTGACTGCACTTGACAAACACAAACTCTTTCCCCAAAAAAGACTTCAAAACGAGAATCAAAACGAACTATAAGCATTGGTTATTTAACGTGTTCAAAAGCGAACCGAAAAAATTGACCACGGCAAGACCTCACGCAAGATGTTATTGGCACGATTACCCTAGATTCCACAAGAGATATTTGTTTACCTGTGCGAGCTCTCTACCTAGAGTAGAATCACAGCAAAAGCTGGTGGCGGTGGATCTCCGGCTCAGCGCTAAGAGTACAAGTTGAGGTGCTTGGCAAACGCGAGTTCACGTTCCTCGCAACACACTCTGATCGACGATAGAGCAACAAGGAATCAAGCAGGCAGGCATGCGCAGGGAGGCACCAAAAACACGTGCTCCTGAGAGTGGAAAACATGTTGCCGTGATCGATTTCATTGAAATGGACATAAATTTAAAGCCCGCTTAAATATCAATATCATTACCCGAATGAATGAAAGACCTTCTACTCGGCCTTAAATCAGGTTTTTCCAAGAGAATATAGTGAGGCACTCATTTCTCACTTGTAATCGTTTACGTAGAAAGAACAAACCGATACGGGTGTCAGCTCGTGATCACTGTTCCGTAAGCGAAAATGAAGTATAAATAATCGGTGAATACAATAAATAACCTCGATATAATTGCCAACAGATTCTCTCTCATTTTGCAGCGAGGTGTAATTGCACATATAG
>OFEP01000065.1_pt1 | contig 11755 bp, 2 predicted proteins | sample 1521161 | NCBI WGS metagenome assembly OFEP01 (sample SAMN04272335, study PRJEB24112) | coral metagenome | biome: Coral reef; feature: Shallow seawater; material: Coral tissue | host: Coral | place: China: South China Sea | collected 2014
TTGTAAAGTGTCAGTGATGCAATCGACATCATAATGTTGGGGTACAACACGATCACGTGAGACTACAATAGACTAGAAATAAACTCGGCACTTTTTTGATCAAAAACTATGTTGCGCGCATCTTTGTCAAATCTGATCGAATTTCTATAGTAATGATATGGCCCGGCTAAACGAAGTTGCTAATTGATCAGATAACAAGTGTTTAGAGTTAAGCTCCCAATCTCTTAGCTTTCCCGCTGCAGGCGGACCACCATGTTAGCCAAGTTAAAATGAGGAGAGTTTTTTTCTGGAATGGGTTCGTGGGCGCTTAGCGAGACCGGAAAGTCTGTCTTTTGTCAAAATTAATGGTCATTAATTCCAGCCCAGCATTTTTTGGCTGATACCTGTCGAGATAACGATCAAAAACTCGAGTAATCTTGGTATATACTGAACCATAATTGGATGCGAAAGGAAACCACAGTTCAGTATTACATAAGTTGTGTGCGGTCTAGGACGAGCTGGTTTTTCTAGAGCTATCAATTGATGTTTTTATAAGCCGAAGCAGTCTTGTCAGAAGTAGAAAGTTCGTTCCTGAATACCACATGGTGCCGATTCAAGACAAGCAGTTTGGCGGTCAAATTTCTGTTTAGGATTCTAATGCCTCGCTGTCTCTAGTTTGTTCCGGTTTAAATGAGCTGAAAACGAGCGAAAGTGATGTCGGCTGCTAATTGTGTTATTTTACAAAACACCTATGAATCCTTACACGCGACTAACATTGTACAACAATTATATTACTGAGGAAGATCTGAGGTATGTAATGTATCATTTCTTTAATGATTTTTCTGCTTTCTAACAAGCATCGAAACTTGGAAACATTCAATCAAGACCTGCAGTAAAGGCCTCGCTAAAATTCAACTTGATTATCCACGAAGGAAAGGGAGCTTTTTTTGCAACCACGGCAGTTTTGAGAAGAATTTAGGGGGCGTAGGCCAGATTCCTGAGGGGCTATCAAAATACATTATCATCGTTTATAAATATGCTTTCCTCTCGGAAAACGTGCGTCAATCACAAGTGTGATAGTTTAAGTAAAATTCTGAGTATACTTAAGATTATTGCATCGATAGGTGTTTCATTAGAAAGTTCGGTCAACTGTTTACAAACGTTTGTATCTATTTCTGTCTCATTGTTCCGTGGGGGTTGGTAAGTGTTGATTTAGGGGGGTGGAGTGGGGCGTAGCTGTTCAGTTTTCTCTCAATATTTTATTCCTAGAGGAAAAATTGCGCTTTTAAATTCGAACATTAGACTAGCGGTTTTTGGTGCCACCTTTTTTGTATTGTGATTTTCTCTTGAAACTTGTCAGACATGTCGGCCTATGGATATCTGCAATCCGATTTTTAGATAGGATTAAATGACAAAGCGGTTAATAATATCTTAGTCAGCATTTCGTGTGTAAAACTGACAGTTTTTTTTCCTGTAGGATTTTCACTGAGGGTTAACTAAAAAAATCATCTTAATCAAAACTGGCAGAAATTCAGGTTTTCCTTTGTTGAGCAAACAGAACAAAAGAAATAAACGGAATAATTGCTACTCGTGGTCTATTAAACCATAGCCGCTGGGTAATGGAACCACTTATTCGTGAACATGTTAATTACTCATTTTTCCCTTGAGAAATTGTTTATTTATTCATATACACAAGAAAAAAATAGTAACAGAAATTCCACTTTGCGGCAACATGACACGATCTTATTGGGACAAAATACAAACAAAAAGACAAACAAAAAACAAACCAAAGTAAATCACACAATTCTTTTTTCATATCACTGATAAACAGGCTGTGAAATAATTATCCCAGTCACAAAGCGAATTTACTTGTTTACATTTGCAACTTTAGTGTCTCTTGTTGAGGAGAGTGGTGCATTGTTAGAGCATCTATATAGCTAGTTCAAAATACTAGTGTTTTTTACACGCGTTCTTAAGACGCGAAACGTACGAAGCACGAAAGAATTTTAAAAGAACAAAAGCCGCCATCTTGCAAAAGCAATACACAGCGATCGTACTTCCCCTCCGGAGCAGTGCATATCTCTTAACACCCCGGGCTTGTCAAGAATGGTCAATTTATTGGCGCGTGGCACCTTCCAGGGTGGTCTTCAAACGTCACGGCCTGTTTTTTAACACTGCTGACGTGCTGTTGACCAATTAGAAGCCGGTAATGACCGGATTCAGGCTGTAGATGTTGGCGTTATGTTTGTTTTAATTACTCGCGATTCATAATTTTTCGCTTACGCTGGATTATTTGAATTGCGAAAATATTTGCTTTGGAAGGCTATCTTACGATTTAGAGGCTCGTTGTTGCGGCTTCTGTTCCAAACTGCAGGAAACAAGGATCAGACTGGGAAAACCCAAGTCGAAAGGTCACGGATGTTTGTATTGTTCTAATAACACAACAACCAATCGATTGCAGCTGCTTATCTTGGTTTGCCAGACATTTTTAAATCCACTTCTGCGTAGTTCACGGTTTTGTTAGCTCGATTTTGCAATGCGTGTGCTCGACTGTCCACGTAAAAGCGCCGCTGAAATTTGCCCACAGTTCGCGGGTGGTCTCTGTTAGCAAGAAAACCTTAAGGCATTGATCAAAGTCCTCGCGCGGTCGCTCAACTCTTACGAGACAGAAAGCACATGACGGTGACCCGCTTGAGCGAGTGCATGGGAGAAAGAATTAACATGGAATCCCACGCAGTCACTTAGGTAATGATCCCAGAATAGACTGACGGATAACGCGAAAACTATTCGCTGACCTATACATAGATATCTGCTTGACAGCGTTCTGCCTCGTCTGCTAATTCGTGCTTTAAGTTTTTGTGCAGCTACGAGATGATTGTGCATACGGAATGTTTAATGCAGTTGTAAGGCGAGCTCTATGTTATTGACGCCGTTCGGCAGTGCTAAGTATCCATTTGTGGCTGCAGATTTAACTCACTCATCGATTTATCACCCGTGACAATCAAAAGATTAGCAAGGCAACTCACTCACTCGGCCCTCAGGTCGGCTGCGGTGTGCCTTGTCGCAGATTTCTTGCGAAGAAATCAAAGTGATTTGTTTGTGCGGCAGTGGGACCTTGCACGTAACGCGTGGGAGCGAGGTGAGTGAGTGTAAACTTCGGATGAGTTTCACGTTTAGAAAACGAAACTAAAGAACAAGATTAGCGACAATAAAAGACACCTTTTGTGCCCTCTCGTTTTTTCGGAATTATCTCTCTTTATCAGTTTTTGTTTCCTGTTGGTAACATAGGACATAAACAAACCGATCGTGTGAAGAAGTCGCGCTTCGTTGCGTCGTCGAAAAAAAAATTCCCAGCTATTAAGAGACCACTCCAGAAATGAACAGTGACGGGAATTGTTCCCTAAAGAATTCACGGGGAGTCCCCCCACCCATATGTACGCATGATTACGCTGCTATGCTCTGTATCTACCTGTATCGGTTGCATCACCGGTGACTTGACAACAGTCTGGGCTGCCACCTTATCAGGTCTAGATTTGAATCTGTACAGGACCATGCTCAATGAATGACTCATGGACTTGATCGGCTGTTTTCACTGTTGTGCCTACCCGACTGCAGCTTTGAATTTGAAGAAATTCTCTGATTGTACACGGCGGGGAATTCGGTGAGTAGCGCCAGGTCAGCTCTTTCTCACGCGCGCGTCTTACAAACGTAGTTCAGCAGTGTTTTTATCTGCTATCTCGAATTATCTAGCGCATTCGTTCTTGCCGCAAAGGAAACAGTGATATACAGAAAGGGCCACCAATTTAATTCAATCGATTTTTAGCCTGGTAGGGTTTTTGGCATTTCCGAGTGAAATCAGCGTAGAAATTTCGTTTCATCAAACGCAGTCCATTGTGTGAGGTTTCCTGTATTGGTAGAAATAACGAAAAATTAGCGATAATATTACCGCGATGGTGCGATAATTGAAACATTTGAAGACACAGAAGCGCGACATATCGACGAAACAGTCAGATTTCAATGGTTATCGCTTTCATGAGGTAGAAACTGTGTTGTAGTTGATATATTTTTGTTATTTTTCCGTTGGTATGCTTTGTTGCGTGGACAAGCCCATACACGTCCTTCACTCGATTGCTGGAGCGAGAGGGGCCATCTGTGATCCCGGGGGTTGAATTTCTACGCAATAACTATCGGCCTTTGACTTGATTTTTGATGAAACCATTGTCTTCAGTTGGCAAGTCCGTCTCAAGCGCTAGCGAAGCACTTTGAAAGAAGTCCCAAAAGAGTTCGCTATTACTCTCGGAATCATACGTCAAACCCGCAGGGATCGTCTGCAATAACACTTTGTGTATCTTTCAAATCAAGCAGCCGTGAAAACTCAACGTATCAGCGCGAGCCCGTAAAAACACCTCGCGCCTTGCGTTACGTTACGCATCCGAATTTCAATCGAGCTTGACGATCCGAGCTGGTGGAGATCATAAAGATTGTCTTCCGCTTTCCACTTTAACAGATGATGACAATTGACAACTGGTCCGTTAAGGAAGTCCATATTCACGTAACCAAAATTTAATTGCGATTATCTGCATGGTCTTTCAGGCTGAGCCGTAAGAGAAACGAAGCACTGCCATCACACCGAGGACTCGAGTGGGTTTTACCACACTCCGTGAAGAGTACACTTTAATGAGTTGGGCACGAAACTCATGCATTTGAGATACTTCATTCGGCATTCACTGGCCGCATTTTTGAAAGGAATACAGCGCCCAAACCTTGGAGTACTTGTGATTGCTTTTCTTTTGGCTGCGACACTGCCTCACGTGAGTAATATACCATTTAATATTATTGTCAAGCTTGCACTTGCACTCCCGTTCCATTTGACTTGACATTAATAGCGGTTTTGTTGGGTTATTTGCGTTTAATTTTTTAATCATAGCTGTTCTTAGTTAGCGGTCAAGCTCGGATTGTCGAGATGAATAGATCAACGTATAAGAAATCAATGGATCTACAACTTTGAGATATCTTCCTCATAAATTAGCCTATTCAGTCATTTTTCGCACCTTTTATCGACAGCAAGATTTTTATCTACCTCAACCCACTAAAAACCACGCTATGACCCTTTCATTTTCCTCTTGGGTCGTGTTTAGAGAAACCCTCGCAAAACCCTTCAAAAAACTTCAAGCAGTGATTTCTCTTAAAACGTACTTCACTAAAGAATGGAAAACAGCAGCGCGCGCTGTTGGAGGCTCGCGCGCGATCGACGCGAACTAATTCCATTTGGCGGATATTTCGTTTGTATTTGGAATTTCCTGTTTTTGAAGTACAAATTTTTATTTAAATAAAACCTGACGTCACCCAGGCGGACCAGCAAATATACAAGATCAGTAAAAAGTTATTGTCTTCAAGGCACGTTCAACACAGAATAGGTATAGTAACTGCTATGTCTTATCAGTCATGTGCTTCTGAAAGCATGCAACTGTAGTGGTTATCTCGAGTTATTGACTTACTTAGCTACCCAAGAAAAAATTCCTTTTAGTGTAAAAGCTTTCTGTTTTTGTTTTCTTTTTGTGGCTGTTTTTGTTTTCTAATAAGGCGACTCGCGTACTTCAATCAACACTTGTTAGCACGGCAGAAAGACTAAAGAACAGGCAAAAATTCTTAGCGGGATAAACTCCGTTCTAAAGTCCTCTTTAGTTTCCACCTTGATTTTACGCTTAAGAATTGCCTCGTTGTTAACCTTTGACTTGGGATTATGTTTTACCATTCAAATTTAAAAAAGAGAATTAATAAACTAAGCGTATTTTTTTCACAAGGCTCGCAAAAAAATACGCTTATTTTATGAGCTGGCGCCATTTTGTTCTCCAATATTCAGCAATGCTCAGTCAGGGTCTTCTAGAAGGAATGATCGGCTTTTTTGATAGCCTCACTCGACCAGCTTTGGAAAATATATAGACGGCCTCTTTTTTCCCGCCCTAAGTTATTTATTTATTTATTTAAAATTTTCAGACTCGGGCATCAGGAATGTTTGAAGTCCGATTCTTGGACTATGCAAATCCTGGGCAAAGAACCGGGCAGATGGCATGCTGTAGTGGTCAAGAGGTAGACGGGAGCTGCCCGTCCCCCTGCAGCACGTTCTTCCGAGTCTGTGTCAGGCCTCTGGCAGGTACCGCCGGCTGTATCTTCGGTGAGAAGAACTCGGACGTACTGGGAAACAGTTCGTTTGCAATCCCGTCCAACAGTCTGCTGCAGATTCCGGGGCCGGACAGTTTGTCATGGCCGGTAAGACTAAACTTAGCATTTGCAATGGCCTCCGGAACAGAACGTGATTTTCACAGTATTTGACATTGTTGAAGTACATGTAAAAATATCATTTGGTCACGCTGCTTTTGAACCCGCCGCACCCTTCCGGAACGAAATTTGGAGCAATGACACTATTTTGAGATTTTGATCAATGTTGTCAGTAGTTTTCCATCTTCTTTTCCTGCTTGAAACCATTTAATGCAACACAATATAGTTAGACCTATTTCCGTTCCGTTGACTGATAGAGCGTTTCGATCTTGTGTGGGAATTTTCAGTTTCGAAGTTCGCGCGATTCTTAAGTATCACTTATCATGTGTCTCCTGTTAAGACGTTATCATTCTATTTTTGCGAATAGCTCAGTTTGGCGGACGTTTAAAAACAAGGTGTTCCTATTGGAAAATGAAACAGTTACGGTATCGCTCACTCAATTCACGTATCAAAAACGTCTGTGGCGTGTTGATCTGCGTTTTTATCACAGATAGCACAAGGCTGTGAGCGATAAACGAGTGAAGGTGATGAAATGCAATAGAGACGACTGGACCACCGGTCGAGTCAAGATGTCACTCGCTCAGGAACGTCCATGTCTGTTTTTGTCCACCTTTGAATCAAATTAGATGGCGGAACTGGACGAAATCTACGATTCCGTTTTGACAAACGGAAGGATGACAAACTTGTTGTCTAGCAGTCGAGGAACTGGCGAGGAAATAAAGCCAATATATACTGAACAACCGTAACTATAACTTCTCGTGTTTGGATATCAGATACAGAAGTGGGATCGTAACTGGCTGCGTGAAATTTAAAACTTGAATCTATATTTTCGATCCTTCAAAGCTCATTTCCTAGAAAACAGGGAAATCGCTTTGTTTAGGAGAGCAAGAAAAAAAGTTCTCTTTTGACATTGTCACCCCGTGGTTCTCAAATGTTGCTCAAACGACATAAAAAGCAATATTTTTGTGCTATTTTTAAACTTTGTGTTATGGTAAAAATTTAAAGTGATAATGTTCAGATAGTCCATAAGAGAAGTGAAAGATCAAGTTATATCGACGACAAATTTTGCTTTATCTTTCGTGACTGCAATGTTGGCACCAAACCGCTTAAGAATAGTTTTCGCGAGCATTTTTTTTCGCACCACGATCCTAAAGCGCTTTTAAACTTGGTCGCATTATGCTAGCAAATATTGGTGCAAATAAAAGACCTGTTACTTGATTGATAATTATTCAGGCACGTGCCACAGTTCTTCAGGAATAAGCCTCGCGATTTAGTAGTAAAGTGAATTTGAGTGCCATCTTCTAAAGTTCTTTATCGAAATCCAGAGCTTTTGATCGTATTAGACGTCTTCCTCAGACTGCGGCGCTCTAAACCCATGCAAACATGATTCTCTATTCTCCGCGCGTGTAGAGTAAAGGTGTGATGCATATTATATCTCTACTAATTATTCTTGATGTTTTGCCTTTTTTAGGGGTCATTCTCTCTCGTCGTGTCCGCAAAACATAAAGGTAAGATACAGTTCCTTATCTAAGCGTGTCAAACTTTAATTATATATTTATCGCGAAGTTTCTAGACAGCAGATTGCTCTTAGCGTTGAATCATGGAATTTCGAACTAAAACAGTTCTGGTATGTCGTTCAGTGGGGCTAATAAAAGTGTTTTTCATGCGGGAATGATGGACCTGCGATAACCTTGTAGTGCCACTAGACGTTTGATGACTGCGTGGATTAAAATAAATTTGCATCCCATCCCATAAGTAGGGTCACATCGGCACGCGAGAGGTTATCTCTAGCACCCAGATTTTATGAGCGGTGTGATCATTATAGACCGTTTATGTCGCTAAGAACACCACTCAGAATATCAAGCTAGCGCTCTCGACGACTGGAATACTATTTCATTTCGGGAGATGCGTAGATAACAGGCACACAAGGGAGGGAGTTGTTCCAAAGAAAATATAGCGTGGGCGCATGGCTCTTCGTTGGGTTGAATTCTTTTCTGCCCTTAGGTAAAGCTAACAATTTCGAAAAGAGAACTTCCATTAACGGTTAAGTACACTCCGATGGTCTTCTGAAAATCACACAGGTTGAGCGTAAAAGAAATGGTGCAGTATCATTTGTTTTGAGATGAACCCCGGGTCGAAAAGTTGTTTATCTAATTTAGCCAGTGTTGACTTAATTCGCATGCTAAACACGCGAACTTTACCCCCCAAGCTATCCTTCATGTGTAGGTAAATGCGTTCTTTTAATCATTGAAATGTATCTTGCAAAGAAAATTCCTTGAGATATCAATTTTATACCAAATCCACACTTAGCTTTCTTAACCCGTATGATCGCCCCACGTCGCATCGCGATAATGGCGAGATTATGATACCTGGACAAACGTGATCGCAAAGAGAAACAAAGAACCGCAGCGTTTGAGGAGTCAACTGAGACGTAGAAATGTATTGATAACCTTTTGTGTCATCGCATTGTTGTACTGTTTGGCGGGGCGTGCATTGCCCGGCCGTATCTCCGAATCGATAAGGTTAATCCTCGCTATTGCCTCGTTATCTTATCTTCCATCAAAATATTTGGCTTTAGCTTGGACAAGTCTTGAGAATGGAACCGACTCTTTGTTAGTTCGTTTGCTATTTTCAGGGCGCGCTTAGTTGTCCGTGTGCGTCTTTGAGTGCCAAGCTTGGGAGTTGGACAAGTGTTCATTTCTCAGAGGATAACGCTGCCATTGTAAACAAGCACTTCAGTTAACAGACAAGTTTGTGAGAGATAACTAAAACCCACTGCCCTCCTTAACCCCGGGTTTTCGTTCTAGGAGCTAACTTACTGAATTTCCATCGACTACAGCCAGCCTTGTTTTTTCAGGTTGCAATTAGGGACTTCTCTGAACTGGTTATCATTCATTACCCTATCCTAACGTATTTACTTTTGGCATGGTTAACCTCTTTCTCTGTTACATTTCCGTTCTAAGACGTGAACTAGTGATCCGATAGTCTAGAATTTCTAAGATCATTGTTCAGACAGAACTGGGTTATCCAGCTTAACTCGATAGCCTTAAATGGAGCTTTAGAGCATTATCCAGCTCAGGAAAAAGGCAATTATAAGTTTGAAGAGATTTCAATTTCTTTGGCGCCTCAACGGATCCAATTGCTTTTCTCACCGAGCAGCGTGTCTACGCGAAATCAATCTAGCTTTAGCTACTTAAAAGCTTATTCTTAGTTAACTTTGTTCCAGCTCAGGAAAAAGGCAATTATAAGTTTTAAGTTTTCAATTTCTTTGGCGCCTTAACGGATCCAATTGCTCTGTACACCGAGCAGCGTGTCAACGCGAAATCAATCTACATTTAGACACTTCAAAACTTATTCTTAGTGGAGTTTGTTCCTTCCGTACTTCAATTTCACGCCAGGCAAGATAGTCGAATTATTTGACATTTGAGTACCTAATGTTTGGAGATATGATGTTTAAACGGTGGGAGGTAGATTCCACAAAACAATTATCACTAGAAATTCACTTGCTACAATTGTCAAATTTGGAAACACCGCTAAATATCATGCAGATGTTCTGTTTCAGACCCAGCGATAGTCCATGTAGCCAGGGCAAATATCATTGTTATAAATTAATGGTGGTTTGGCCCGCTTCTCCGGCTCGGATCAGAAAATTTGCTCGGGCTATGCCCGAGCCCGAGCAAAACAGTTTCTTTCTTTATGATGTAGTTAAAAGGATGTAAAGCAAGGAAAAAATCAATCATGGATGAAGTGGAAATTTCCTTGAATTTCATCCACTTTTTCAAGCTTTTTGTTTCGATTCGTTTTCTTTACACCGTGGTCGCGCTTTTGAAAAAGAAACCGTCGTTGTAAGGTCTCTGGTGAACTGACGTTCTCTGGCGCCAAGTTTCCTAGCAGCAGGAAGTTATGACTAAAGTAGATACTTTGTGAAACGATTGTTTCTGCCATTGTGTATTCACAACACAATCAAAAACCGGAAGACAGGTTGATCGAGTCAGTTGTGTCACCTAACATGTGCGCGTAACGTTTGCAGTTACTGTATTCCCATAGCTTGTTAAGTCAATTGTCGAATTTTTGCTACTGGTTCTGTGTGTGGACATATTTATTCAGCTGCCACGGACGAGCATCACGCCCATTTATTTTCAAAGTGTTTGTGCATGCTCACGTTTTTTTACTGCATGAACAGTATTGTGTTTCTTTATTCCGTACGCGCAATTACTCCCTTTATTGCCATAATATGTTTTAAATTGAATCCGTATTGTACAGGCCAGCAGCTTGTGTATGGATGCTGATAGCTCGGGGAACTGACAAACGTTCTCCTTCTCCTTTATCATCTGGAATTGGTTAGTTTTTCAAACAATTACGTAGCATTCACCCTCCAGACCTGAGACGACATTAGTGACTTCAATAAAATGCCATTTTAGCAGAACTGCCACGACTTCAGTAGCTTCTGCTAGTTTCAGCTTTGTTTCCCGCCGGCTTGCTTCTAAGTCAAGCAGCTAGACGCCTTCCAGTCCCCGTGCTGCAATCGAGCTTTCTTTCTTTTCTCATTATGCTGTTTCTTGATACTTGATTAAGGACTGGCGTCTATTCGAAGGCGCCAGTGATCATTTTCCACGAGAAATCTGGCCAAATAATGGACACTTCGTAGTATCGAGTTTCCATTTCTAATTTGAAACGAATGTTATGTAAGTGCGATTACAATCGTATTTTACAGATTTCAAGCCGACTTGATCTCAATCCCTTTCCCTTAAGTTAAGCATGCTGAGCGGCTGTTTTTCACCCGCTCGCTTGCACTCACTGTAGGTGCCGTTGCTAATCTCTTTGTATTGCGCTATACTCTGCGGTACAACTGGTAAACGTAAACAGCGGTCTTCCCGATATCTCACAATGAAATTAATTAATCGACTTGCTCTCAACCAATCACAGCATTGGCGCTTTCTTTTCAATCAATCAAGTGCTAATTCTGCGCAATTTTTCCCGCTCTTTCTATCCATTGGTTCCACTTGTCAGGAATGAACATATCTCGAGTTTTGATTGGTGTGTTGTACTCGGTAAAGCCGACAACCGCGTTAGCTACATCACTATGTCGTTCATCTCTTTCAGGAGTTGCCTCGTCAGTGCTAATTGAACAAGTCATTGTTAAAAGACAGTCCTTATTGCCCGGTCCGCAGTGGCACAATGTCAGCCATGTGGGTTCAGTGGCTAATATAACGTTCACGTATCGAGTCATATGCCAGCAGAATTATTATGGAGACACGTGTTCCAAGCTCTGTATTCCCCGAGACGATCGGCTAGGCCATCATACCTGTGACAGCAACGGCACAAGAGTTTGTTTACCAGGATGGAGAGGACGTTACTGCGATGAAGGTACCATTTATTTGTTTAAGGGAGTCCAGCCACTGTATTTTGAGTTTTTTTGCCACGGGCATAACTTTAAATTGAAGAAAACATGAAAATACTGGTTCACTAAGACAGAACAACACCAAAGAGATAATAA
>OFEP01000066.1_pt1 | contig 11717 bp, 10 predicted proteins | sample 1521161 | NCBI WGS metagenome assembly OFEP01 (sample SAMN04272335, study PRJEB24112) | coral metagenome | biome: Coral reef; feature: Shallow seawater; material: Coral tissue | host: Coral | place: China: South China Sea | collected 2014
AAATATAGTACACCTTCAAAAATCATTCTACGTTGTGTCGGTTTCTGCCTTCATATTCTAAATTTGGCAGCTAGATTAAAGCAATAGAAAAACAACGAAATTAAATCTACTTGTGTGCAGTTTTCCCTAAAATTAGTAAGAACAAGGTGGTGTAACGCGAAATATGGCGCATGGGCAGAGGCTAGTGTCCTTCGCAGCCGTTATTAGGGTCGTCACGCAACGTTGCGTGACGACCCTGATAACGGCTGCGAAGGAGACTACTTGTATTGACACGTTATTAAAATCAGTTGTTCATTTTGTTTGGTTCATGTTATTATGACGTTCATATCACCGAGAAGAAGAAGTGAAGCACGTTTTTCCAGTCAACAATAGAACATGTCATACCTCCCGTGATGATGTTAATCACAGGCCCTACGGACACTCGTTATCCGGGCTCGTTATCTGTTAGAATCGGAGGCCTTACATGTTTACACTGCATGGCGCTACAAGAACTGAAGGATGCATGGTAATAATGATGTGGTTTACAAGTGTACTTAGTTAGGACAATTAAAACAATAATTTCTGAGGCTCTTCTCGCCCCTTGTGTGACTTTGATTTACCGCAAAGATCTCTGTGGCTTATATAAGAGATGGAAAGGTAACGGTTTGCTGGAGAAACGGCTAAAATACATTTACATAGCTATAGGTGATCAACCTGACCTGGTTGTATTATGAAAGTTGTTATTCGCGCCCGCAGATATCGCGCCAGACTCCGGCGCCATTGCCATCAAGTTGGCATTTTAAAAGTCGTTTTACGTGCAAATTGGGAGTGACAGCAACTGAAAGGCTATGATCCCCGCTATGATCCAGTGAAGAGAACCCATTAATAAATAATTTGTGTTTATGTGCAAATTTTTAGGCTACCCCAAGGGCAAAGAAAAAACAATACCATTGAAGAACGCTCACTCAGGGAATTCAAAGGACTGAACAAACTAAAAAAAAACATCTTTTTCAGCAAATAAAAAGTTACTCATTCTTAGAAGATACTTCTAACAAAAAATTCCCTGCAATGCGCGGAGAGCTATTCCATTCTGTGTTTTGTTTTTCATGTCTAAAAAGATAGTAATCGGTTCAAATGAACGTGTAGTCACGTGGTAGTTGTTTGGAAAAAGACCGGCCGGTGGGTCATGTCATAAACGATTGGAAAACAATTGGTTCTAAATTCTTGAAAGGATTGTGTTACCCAAAGAATACACTGTAAATGCGTCCATCTTTAAAATACCAGGTTTGAATTATCTGAAGTTAAGTTATCCTCGCTCTTTCTCGCGAGCAACATCGATTATGTTTTCTTCAATTATTTATTTTAGAGGACGTGACCAGTCACTTGCCGGCTCACTTCTTTGTCTGTGACTGTAATTGTTTTTGAGATTACGCGATTTGAATTAAGACAATGGGTAAATACTGGCACGGAAAAACAAAGTTCTTCAAGAAATCACGCCCTGTTAAGCTTATGTACTTTTGATTGTTCTGTACAAGATATGCGAGCCACGAAGACGTGCAAGCCCTGATAAACCGCAGAGTTTAAATAAACAGCGCTGCTGGTCCGAGTTTTACAAAACCAGAAAAATATCAAGCAAGAACAGATATGAACAGTTTTTACTATTTGAAAGTTCTAGAGGCCTCTCACGCACTTTGAAGAACAAACCCAATTTGCGAATTCTATTCGAACATTGAAGTCTGAACGAAATTTTTGTTGACTGAGTTCTGGGTACATCTGGATCAAATCTATTTCCAACCGGAAGTTTGATGTGTCTGTTTTCACACATTGTTCCCTGAGAGGTCAAGACGCAACAAACGCTCGATGATTGGTCTTACCAGTTTTAATTTTTTCCCCTGCTACTTGTGTTAGCACTTTTTTTGGTCAAACCGCGAGAAGCATGCAATATATTTATGAAAGTTTCACGTTACGAAAAAAGCTAACATGTCAATCAGAAGTCATGTGACATGAAATACTGAAGAGTGGAACTGATCTGATGCGATCGGCTGATGGGGGTCGTGCAATTGTAGATGATAACTGATAGAGGAGTCAAAACAACGCCAAATTACAGACTTTTCAATCAAGTTTGAATACGATTGACTCGCCAGTGTATAAGAATCTTTTCTAACAAAAGAAAATTTCGACATAAACAATAAGGTTCAAACCAACTTTGGGTGTATAAATATTTTCGCTTACTTAAAAACTAAAATTATAAAAGTTGCTAGGAAGCCACTCAGATGCGATAGAATTTTTGTTCAGAGTAGTTATTATATTAAGACCACCATTATCAACTGACATTTCCTAATTTACATTTTGAAACCTGTTTACGTAAAATTGTTTAATAGTCGTCCGTTTTCTGAGAAATAACACAATTTCGTCTAGGAAGTGAAACCGAAAGTGAAAAAGCAATTCACGGGAGTTTTTCCAGTGTTGATAATGCTTGTTTTTCCAGCCGGCGCGATAAAAACATTTACTAGCGCCGAGTAGCTATTCAAAACGCCGGCTTTACACAAAGCTAGCTTGTGTATTGTTAAGCTTTAACCGGAAACGACACACCTCCTTCCTGAAGCCAATCACATGAAAGCTACTGAAAGTTGTTTACTTCATTCACCGCATCTAAAAATTCGCAAAAACGCAAAATTTGGCGCGAACTCCGCGCGATTTCGCAACCAGTCTCCAAAACCAAGCACTGTGTATTTTAAGAGAAATTTTCATGCAAAAATACTGCCGCAAAATTGTGGGACATGACCAGAATACGTTATTAGTATGCACGGGTCATTAAAATTCATTGAAATGTCAAGCAAAAATAAAGTGATTGATTGAAGACAAAGACGGACAATATTGTCATTTGGAAATTGAACCAATCACACAGCATGTCAAAGGGCAAAGGCGCTGAGGACAAGTTACGGAATCGAGATAAACAACATGAGCGGCGCAAATTTGTTTTCATTGTTGAAAATAAACGGGGCAAAAGCAGCCTGTTACAAAATATTCTCAACTTTAGTCTTGTGGTTTCGTAAATCTAGATTTCTTGGCTCTGTTTTTCGACATTCCAAACCGTTGCTTACCGGTTTTTTCGGCACGTGCGAACTCATTGGCCTTCAGCCAGACTTCTGTGATCACGCGAATAACAGCGGAACGGCCTGTCTGCATTTCCGCTAGCAGCGCTTTCCCGATCGTATACTTTACTGTCGAAACTGAAACAAAACTATTAATCCTTGTAACTCCATACACGCTTGACACAATTCTTTAAATATCGGAAAGTACATGACAATGACCACATAAACTGTAAAAACCCCCATAGCAAATTTTATTGGAAATATTTTTTTCTGTAAACTTCCAGGTATCTATATTATTTTAACTCGATGGTATTTCCATATGACGATAATTTACCATCCTTGAGACAGGTTATGATAGTTTTCTTTATAGTATATATATGTTCAACCATGAACAAGTCGCAAAATATTTTTGCACCATGCATGTGTTAAAACACGAATCTTCGATTCTTCTTGTATACGTCCGTCTTTTCTTTAATCAATGTAAAACGACTGAATCTCTTCTTTCCGCTCGCAGAAGATGTCTTACATCGGTTGACTGCGATTATAAAAAATATAATGATTTTATAAAATATTTAATCTATATACATGTTCTTCATTTGTCTCAAGGCACGCTACTCCGTGCGCTACGAACGTGCTATAAATATAATATCTGCATGGTGCTGTAAAATGGATAAGTTCTGTCCGTTTAGTCTGCGAATCGTACGCAAGCTTTTTTCCACCGGCATTGTGTGCACCACAGATGTCTGTTTTCCATTCCATAAACCTTTCTGCACTTCTTACTCTCGCCTCGGACTTTTCGTAAGGGAGTATGGTGACTTGGGTGGTGCTGTACTCTCGCAGGAGGACTGGTCTTGCCGCTCGATGCTTTTGCCGCCGGTGCGTACGATAGATGGGCGAGTGTCTGAACATCCCAATTGAAGCGAGGATGTTGAAGTGAGTCGTAACCGCTTGGGCAAGTTTCAACGCCCGGCTCAGTCCATGGGCTCTTCACCATGTCAAAGTGGGATTGAGTTGGTGTTGGAGACAGCGCCAGAGGCGACGGGAACACACTGTCGTTACATTCATCCTCGTCTAAATCTATTTCGTTAAAGTAAAAATCTTCTTCTCCGTCACTATACCCTTCCTCTGTTGCACGTTTAGGCCTGAAAGACACAATGCGAAAAATCTTCGTTTGATATAGATCACTGTTGTGGGGTTCACTTGGCGAGACATTCTTTGATAACATCCGAAATTAAAATCAGCAATTCCAAGTTAATACAACTATTTATCGACAAGATTCTCGAACGTTTGCAAGAATAATTTACAAGTCTATCCGATCGGCATTAGGAATACGTAATTTTTATGATTCGTGTAGCAGGGTTAAATGTACAATTTTCAGAGGCTACTAGTAGAGGTTATAAAAACAACGCTTGCGAATACTCATAATAGCCTGAATCGACGTCAAAGCGAAGGAATCATTGTATAAATCTTTTCATTACAGTCAGCTTAAATGAATAATTTCAACACGAAAGCGTGACGAAGTTAAACTGAGTTTACCCAAGATGGATCGTTCGAACATGACGAATGATTCCGGGGGCGGTTGAAAGGGTTTTCCCGCATCCAGGCCATGTACATTTGTACAAAGTCTTCAGACTTGAATTCGACGAAGTTGACGCCTGTTGAGACAATGCAAAATGATCAATTTTTCGTTGCAGGCTTCCCAGTAACGTGTACAATTCTATGGGATCTGGAAAATGTCGGAATACGAGAGAAGCTGAAATCGCCGGAACAAATACAAAACAAACAGCAACACGAGACGGACATAGCGTGCACATGCAGCACATGCAATTTGAAGGTGTGAAATTGCTCGCAGACGACAAGACCTCGATAGGATTAACTCTTGCTAGGAACATTTCTGGCCCATTGTTAAAATCCGTAACAGTTTAAGATAATCTGCGGCGAAAATCTGGGAAATAAGCCCTGATGCTGGCTTTCTGATGCAACTGTTACGAGGCTCGCTTATAACCGCCAAACCAGGAAGGAATGTAGCTTATATCGGAACGATGTAAACAACTAATTCTACCACTTTCGCTTTAAATTATTTTAGCCCGGCGTTGTATTTTCTTACCTTCCTCTTCCGAGAGTTGTCCTGCCTCTGGAAATCCACTCCAATCCCCTCATCAACGGGTGAAGGGGGGCCATTGATGAAAAAGTTTGAATCATTTGGGTGAGCGGAGAAAGCGGAATGGACCGGCGAATTTCCCGGGCTTGGAAACGGTGCCATTTCGGAACCAGAGTCCGGCGTTGGCGGAAAACCGAAGCAAGTCTCTTCCACTGAAAACGATACAATAAAAACATATCGTTAGAAGAAAAATTATTGTAGAATTTACCTATTTAGATCGCTAATAAGGAATATCCACGTTGTGAGAACACCTCCGAGTGTTAAAAGGCAAACTGACTTGTGAGCGGGATCCTGTCTGGAAGACACAATGAATCAAATAATCTCTGTGCTTAAGCTTACTTTGGTCCATGTCTTTGAAAACTGGTGAGATAGAAAGGGCGGTCAGTACAAGAGCTGCCATTTCTTCACTCCTTGTAACGTTTTCTTGTCGTTTGGTACAGCCCCTGTATAAAAAGGAAAGAGGTTTTGAATTAGATAAAGAACAGAGAGCCTTACAAAATCATAACAAAAGAATATAAAAAGATTTCGCTCTATAGAACCTTAAAGCAGAAATAAATCTCTTTTCTATTAGCCGCAGAATTCTTACAAAGTAGCATAATGAATCCTAAAAAACAAAAAAAAACTTAAGAATCAAGGTGTAAACTTTTGTCTGACCGTCGACCCGGAGCCTACTTACTCGCACGACTTTATTCCATGTGCTTTTATTTTGCATGGGACTGGACATGACACGGTCGATTTGGAACCGTTAACACAGTCAGAATCCACCGTTGCTGAAGAGAACTTCTCTCCCTTCGTAAGGTGGATCTCATTTGGTCTTACAGCTACAATCCTGTCTTGGGAATCTAAAATTTGCACCAAGACTTCGTTGAACTCTGACCGGGTTTTAAGCACCGTTGCACTCAGTTCTCGATCCTTGTACGTGATGTAAACATGTTGTCCACTTTTCAGGGACGAAGCACCAACTGTGCTGAATCCAGGTCCAACGACATCTCCTTCGTCCACCTCAGCTATGTAGTCATCGTCAAAGAGAATGGTGTAAGTATTTTCGCCGGTAGGTTTGCTTTTCACTGCCTCAATCACGCCGGAATAAAAGAATCCATCTTTCCAAGGTGCACAGACACGCACGCCAAGAAGGGAATTTTTTGGTCGTCTTCTGGAGGAAAGCATAATTTTTTTCTCGGCCGCTACCGTACAATTCGTTTATTTTTGGTCCGAAATTAAATATTTTCTCCCGTCGGGACCGGCAAAACGCTTGTCGTGCAAAATTCGACGAAAGCCAGTGTTGTTGTTTTTTACGGGAGTTCTTGGGGGTGTACCATCCTTAGAGGGATTTATAATCTATCACACTATTTGATTGGTCAAAACTGCCTTGACTATACTACGGTGTTTTCTATTCGTTCAAAGCTATCACGAGATTACGTCTGATTGGCTAATGTCAGTCGCTATTTTTAAACCCATTCAGCAGCTTTGTTTACAATGGGAGTTTGAAACGTGTCGACCTCACGTACGCATCGTTCTTTCGAAAAAACGATTGTATTCTTTTTATTTTGGCTTGAAAATCGCTTCACCGTATTAGCATGGCGTCTCCTATCCGACCAGATCTTGAAAACCTGCTGCAAATGCGGTTTTTTTCTTGCACGGAAGTAGCACTTTGAAATGCAATCGGAGCCATGTGACAAAAGTTACGGCTGTTTACGATGTATGCAAAAATAAACTCTACTGTCTGATTGGTTAGGAACAACATGGAGGTGTCAAAAGTCACAAAGACAATCCTTGCGATTGGCTGACATCTTTGGAACATTTGGCCGCCATGTCGACGCCAGGTCTTTTAATATTATAATAGCCAATGCAGATAGCTAGACAGGACAAGGTTTTAAATGCGATTTACGTTTGAAATCAAATTTTGCGGTTGTTTTTACACAGGGACAATAGTCTATTTTTTTTCTAGTCACACAATGTTCTTCCGGCCTTTCGTTTGGCCGACGACACAAGCAGCACTTTTTATTTGTTTTTTTAAATCTAGTTTCTTTTCACTTTGTGAACAAGTTGATTTTCACGTATTTCAAAATATTGGATAGCCAAGACAATCAATGCAACCGATATTACCTTAAACTGAAATGCTTAAAAACAACCACAACTCTAAAAGAATTCTAATTCATAGTGGACAAATTGTTGCGAATAGTGACGCCTTCACCGACATTTCCTAACGCTTCAGTAACAGATCGAAATGTTACGCATTTTTGAAATTTGGTAACCTCTGCCCCAAAACATATGATATGCTAGACTTTGTTGTGAAACTATGATGATAAGCAAGAGAATTAATTGATCACATTTCGTTGGTTTTTCTGAGATCTCTTGCTTCGCTAAGCCGGCCGGCACGAGACCGAATTTTCGCCTGAGGGGATGTAATTGAAAACGTAGAATAATATCAGTCAGAAGCTTGGTCGTGAAGGTTAAAACAATAGAAAAGAATTTGTGAAAAGCATCAAACGAAAGGATATAGTTAAGTCTCGTCTCGTGATAGTCCATGCTAAACTGCTAAAATGAGACCAAAACAATAGGGGCCTAGAGTAAGTGCTAGCCAGCATCGCTAAGTATATAGAAGGTTTTGTTAACGGACAGCTTATCTTCCATCTGTCATTCTGAAGTGATCAGTTCTAGAGATTTGAAGTAGATCGTATATCTGAGTCACGTAGCTAATTCTTCCCTACTCCCACCCTGTTGCTAAGAAAGGCCTGATACTCAGGTTATCACAGTGCTGCAATAAGGAGCTTTTCTACTCGAAAATTATGTTGTTTACCAGGTCTTGGAAGAACGCCTATAGAAAAAATAGCTACACAAAATAATTATCGATCATGCAATGTTGAAAGCATAGTTAATGTAAAGGCTGGAACAAATTATTACTATTATTATTTTTGAAAAAAATAGATACATCCATTTATTTCAAATGATATTGACGCTCTTGACGAGATGGAATCAGCTAAAGCTATTTTTAATTTTCAATGTGGCGTTTGTCACGCGAACGCTCGGGTAAGTTTTTAATAGAAAGAAATGCAAAGCGTGTCAAAGTGAAGTATTTATACTGGTATAGGCCCGATCGCAATATAGACCAGGATCAAAACCAGAATAAAAAGGATTAAGAAAATTGACGACGACTTTGAGTTCGATGTGCTTGTACAAGTTGATCTGTAAACTCTGGCCTGCATCCAACATTGCCCGACCAGCATCTGAACGGTCACGGCTGGGAAAACACGAAATGTCTCTTGGCATCGAAAGCATCCAGAAAATCTGTTCCACAGGAGCAGAAGAAACAAATATATTCCATTCAAAACGAAAACTATACGAAATGCTCCACTATAAAGAGCAGCGGTTTGCCTGTACATGGTTTAAAACCCCTGATATTGCATTATTATCGAGTCAAGTGTTGTACATTTATTAACAACCAACACCGCGTCACGTACAAATACTAGATTCGCAAAATCTTTGTTTTTAATAACTTATTCTGATTTAGAACTTGCACGGTAACAACAGTTGGTAGTCTTAGTTTAGCTGACGCTGGTTTCTCGTGATTAATCAGCTATTTTCAATTTGGTTTATCGGGGAAGGTTTAGGGGTTTTGACAGTGAACGGGGATGAATCTCTGGGGGAATGTTACGGGCGGGGAGTAGGTGTGAAGGGGGCGGGGTGGGGGCAGGGTGGGGGGGGGGGGGGGGGGGGGAGGGGGGGGGGGTGGGGGCGGTAGCTGGGCGCTAGCTAAGCGTGACTGATCTAATGAGATCCAGTGAGGTAAAATGAGTGGGAGGGCGGAAGATGTGGAAACAAGGGAAGACGTGTATTATGGGGGAAGGTGCAAGGAGACGACTGCATGTGGTGCGCTGGAAAACATCATGATTATGCAAGAGGATGCATAACCGGACCATTGTTTTGCAATTTGAAAACAATCATTTGCCTACACGTACACGAATTAACCTAATCTGAAAATACGTTTATCTCGGTAAAATTGTTCTGATAAAATATCGGTTTTAAAATGGTACACTTTTTAAAACATGTTAAAATTGATGCGCTGAGAAACAGCAATGGCCTGAAATATAAACAACGACCAGAAGTCGAAAATAAATCGATCGACTTGTTTTTCCTTTCTGCTTTCTTAATCTGTAGGACAGTCTGTAGGACAGGTGGACAGATCTCGAAGCTAAACATGTTTTCAGTCGTTTTATTTTAATATTGCGCTCCTGTACAAACCTTTTTTCTACGGGTTTTCTACATAGTTAAGTCTACACTAAAAATATTCTTTCAAGCGCGCCCCAGGCCAAGAAAGCGATCATACTTGCCGATGAAGGAACTGATGTAAAACATAATTCAAATGCTACCAAAGTTGCGTGCTATCGAGTTGACAATTTTTCATCCATCTCCGAAAATAGCCTAAATAATTCCAGAGATCGGGCAGCTTTCGCGTGTATTCAGCCATTATTTATGTACGAAGGTCATAAGCTGTTCTGGGTTCGTCACGCGATTTAAACTAATTGATAGTCTCTCATGTGGCCTCGAGATCATGTGTGCCAGGTTTCCTCGCGCTTACCCAAGGCAGCTTCTATAGTATTAGTAGTTCAATGAAAATACGATTTGATTGAAGAGGAATTCTTTTATGAATACACCGAGGTTCAATTCAGTTTTCACATTGTAATGCTGTCTGAATTACACAATGATTTTCAATGAGTTCGATCCGACTGAACGAGTATAGCTCAAGACAACAATACACTTCACTGCATGAAACTACAATGTAGATAAAACGTACGATAAATGTGATGATTATTTTTTCGTGGTTTTCGATCGTCGCCAAATAAACAGTTTTAACATTATAATCATTACTTTAAGCCGGCATACCTATTTTAACAGAATTGTTGAAATGTGGAATTAGATACCCTTAGATACTAGACTATGAAGAATGAAGAATGAAGAATGAAGAATGAAGAAGCTTTTGATGCTTTTACAATTTAATATTCTTTTCATTATTACATATTATTTCTTTAGATTAGCTACATGGTGATCTGTCTCGCATGTAGTGTTGTACTCTTTCACAGATAATCCTTATGGCCTTTTTTGTGTATATAAAGACTTATGTGCCATTAAATTGTGATAAATAAATAAACAAATAAATAAATTGTTTAATTACCGTAAGGCAGCTAACTGAGTGTACTACCTTTAGTAATTAAATGCGATGTTGTAATTTAGGAGGAAGAGCTGAAGTTACTGAGTGGAACTGAGTCCCGTCAGGACCTCTGGATTGAGGATCTAAATGCCTTCATGGAAGAACTAGGCGTGTATTTATTCAAAATATGCCAAGATCAAAATGTATCCATTGACACAAATGCAAGTTCCTACTGAGTGTCTGGCAAATTCACCATGCTTTGTTTCTGTAGGTAACATAATATCCGTAACATTTGTATAAGCTCAACATTGTTTAAGGCTTTGTACTTTTGCACATCGTCAGAAAGTGGCCATTGTCCAATAACAAAGCCTTTACAAACATATTGGACCCTTGCATTTGGAATACTTACAGCCATGTTCTTTGGGACAGTTGTCTTACTTTGTTTTTTCAATTTTCACTTGTTTCCAGCGATTATAACAACAGGAGAGGGAAGACCAAGAGTGGCGTGGATAGAAAACAGACGAAGGAGACAGATGGCAAGAGCAAGGAGGCAGCAGCTAAGAAAGCAGAGAACAAGTCATTGGCATATAGACTTGCGCAGCGTCAGAAAGTGCCCAATTCATCGTCATCCAGGAGTGGTACTGAGTGTACAAGTCGTTCTGCAGCAAGATCTAAGAAGCAAACTACACTGGAGATGTTCAGTACAACGAAACCAGCTGACAAGGCAAAGAAGGCAGATAGTGATGGTGATTTTATCAGGCAGTTTAGTGATGAAGAGGATGGGCCGCCACCTTTGAAAAAGACAGCTCGATCTACTGCTCCTGAAGTTTAATGTGCAGCGTTTTGATAGGAGGCTGTGACAATCAAAATGCAATGTACCTGTCAGTTTAATACTGTGGAAATTTCTTTCATTAAGCATCCAGGAAACTCCTCATAATGCCTGTATCCCGTCCCCAAAACTTTACAAATACTGATGAGCCCAGGGACTTATATTCAACCAGTTCCAATTATTCATGTCTACTGTCTTTTTTTTGGTCGTCGCAATATTCCCTAAACTTGTCATGGTGGAAAAATAATGTATAACTTAAGGTGCACTCATTTGAAATGATCACAACAGTGCAGAAAATCCTGTGGGTCTGAGCTTATCTGAGCGTGTACAAAATCTTTGTGCTATGAATAATAAAGAGGTTACTTTTCTGCTCATTTGTTGTTTATATTGAAGGCTTACGTACTTAGTTGTGTGTGTAGAAAAAAAATGCATCCTTGATTGGCCACGTCCAGGCATGATGAGCCCGATATGCATTATGAGTGGTTGCAGTTCGTGATCACGTGC
>OFEP01000067.1_pt1 | contig 11642 bp, 5 predicted proteins | sample 1521161 | NCBI WGS metagenome assembly OFEP01 (sample SAMN04272335, study PRJEB24112) | coral metagenome | biome: Coral reef; feature: Shallow seawater; material: Coral tissue | host: Coral | place: China: South China Sea | collected 2014
GACTAAATGATGCTAGCATAGCATATGGTCGTTCGTTCGTGCAATAACACACTTATTTTATAGAGAAAAAAGGAATACGAACGCTTATTGAGCCAACAGGAAGAGCGTATATGCTTAACGGATTATCGTAAAAAGAGTTTTCAAGTTTGAATTAATTGTCTAAAAACCGTAACTCTAAAATATTTCACAGATGAGCATAGTTTCAAACCGGCTTGTTATTGTCACATCAATACATCAAGAAATCTTTTTATTATCGGGTGATCCCAAAAAACGGCTGCTGAGGAAACTACGAGATAACTCGACTATTTTAATTTCTTGGTAAGAAAACAGAGAGTCGGCAATGTGGTTTCCTCTCTCTTCTTTATCGGATATCTTACCTTTTAAATTTTCCCCAGTAGTTTTGACTTCCTTTGCTTGCTTATTTACGCTTCCTATGCAAACGGATACTGTAAAAGGAAGCATCCACTTTACATGAACGTGTAAACCACAGTCAGTAATCTTTTTTATACTGATCACTTGAATTCAACCCCTCAGCGTGACGTTTGCGTGGGTGTAACAACACCTGACCATGCCCTTTCGCGCCCACCGAAAACGAAACAAAACACGAGATACCAGAGGTCGAAAACACTTTTGTTTGAGTGCGTTCATGTTTGTATTTTTAAGTCGGTTTATGAGGCGCGTACAGGCGTGGTTTGGGTGTGTAGGCGTTTTTCAGACGCTTTTGTTAATAAAATGACATTGAGAAAGCAATTTGTATGTTATTTCAGATTTTGCCGCAAGAGTAATTAGATTAAAGTTAATAATGGAACGAGGGTTTGGGGCAAGTGTTCAGTCGGCCTCCATCTTAAGCTCTAGCTGCTGGACTAATACAAGAGAAAAATTTTTCATCGGCAACCATGAACTATAATATAAGAGCGGTTATCATGATGTTGATGGGTGAAAATGAAAACACCAGAAAAACAACTAAGGGAACTTTTGTCAGAACCGTCAAAACTCTCAGATCCAAAAGATAAAAAGGAACTCCACTGTCAAGTAAAGGGAATTTTAACGCCAACTATAACCCCTTTAATCACGATTGTATATGTCAATTACTGATTCGTAACATTGTGAGTTATGAACTTGTTAAAACTATTAATTTTTCAATGACCGAAATTCGTTGGAAAAATTACAGCAAAATGTCTTTTTACCCGCTATCAAAACTGTAACAAGCACAGATGAAGTTCTAAATTGCTAGCAATAATATAGCCTAACAGTTAATGAGAACAGGAAACATCTGCTGCCACCAAGATGGTATATTAATTAAAAGGACGGAAATTAATACTTATGTGCATTCGAATTAACCCTGTAGCTATATTTATAAACTTAAAGATAGGAAGTTTGCAACGGCAGGGATTAATTCCTAAATGATTCCCCGATCTTTAAAGTAAATCGTGGCGGGCTTCTTTCATATATTAAACTAATAAGGAAGACTGAAAATGTACTCTGAAGATCTTCACACGAACAATATCATCTGAAGAAAATGAAATATACGCAATAGCACAAAGAGAAAAAAGTTCATCTTTAAAGTAATTAGTTTTTGAATGCCAATGAGTAACTATTGTCTAAAAAAGAACATTCGCAGATAACAAGACGTACAAAAATGGAAAATTAGAGTTCAATTGCTACATGCATAGAGTGAACAAAATATAATATGGTAACAATAAAGTAGAACTAGGTTATAAAGTTCCTAAACTCTGTAAAAGTAGTCCTTGTTGTTTGAATGAAATTCCACACTATCTTTTCAATTATGAAAAGGTTGACATTTCAGGAAAATGTCAATTTTGTGAAAGGTGAATTAATGATTGAAAATATTTGAAATTAAAAAAAATAATTTCAGTCTGTATTCCCTGAAAATAATGGAAGACTTCCAGTTGCTGGACTGCAAACAAACTTATACATTTTTCCCCATTTTCAAAGCCCTTTTTTAATTATTCCCTATGGAAATTAAGAGAGAATTGAAAGGGAAATATTCAATTATCATTTGCATAAAAATTGTCCCATAAAGCTCACATAAAATATGCCTATCTCATAAACACAAGTCAACAAAAATTTAAACTTCTTGATGCCAAAAATCCTTAAACATTTAAACAAAATGGAGAAATTGTAACAAAGGAAACAATCTCAGATTTATTTCTGTTAACCATAATAGCTTTGCAGCTTTCCCCTTTCAAAAGCAAAAAAAAACAAAAACATCTGCTTCAACACTTTTTGATTCAGGAGCTAAAAACGCTACAGATTTGCATTTGGCAAAGCCATATAGCTTTTCCAAATGGCTTGTTTAGGGATCACTTTTAGAAACCATTGTTGCAATTTCGGGGCTCTTAAGGTATCTAAATATACATAAAGTTGCCATTTCTGGAATTTGTATGGCGTGTTCCAGTCGTTACGAAGAATAAGAAAAAAGAAGCGTAATGTTTACCTGAATATATTGTTGGGCGCTCTGAAGCAACGCTAGAGTGGTAGCTTTCTGATGCTCTGGCGGTGAAGGAACCAATTCTTTAAGTAGTTCTAAACAATCCCTAAGATGAGCTCGCCTAAAACGAAAGAAAAGCGACGATGGAAATGCGTTTAAAACCATAATATTTAATCATCAACCTAATGAAACCTGCTAGTCGAGTGACAACAATAGTTTCCTGGTGTTTTGAAACTCAATCCGCCCACGAAAGCTCGTCACATACGAACTGGCAAAATTTTTCCGCCATTCTTGAGATGGCGTGATTTAATAATACAAGAGAAAAGTGGACTATTGCACGCTTTCGACAATTTGTAAAGGCTTACTACAAGCGGAGATGTAAATATGCTATTTCCGCATCAATCTTAACTCCAGAAATAGACAAATTGCGTTTTTCTACCTTGTCATGTTTAGCTGACGAAAGGAGCAGAAAATTTTTGAGACAGGTACCAGGAAAAATAATTGCTTTTACCATAAACATTCACGGAAAACCAGTGGCGAAATGTTTGGCGCCCAAATCAAGGCGAGACATCTGCAGCAAAACCAAAACAATTACCCAGCTATGTATATGTATATGAGATCCAAGTTTAATTTTTATGTTTTCACAAGACGAGTGCAAGATCGCATTTTCTTTCCGTGAAAAACCAAAATGTTTGATGCGTGCATACGTATTCAACTTGGTATGTGTTTCGCACGTGCATTCCGTTGTTTTGGTGGGCCACGTGGCAAAATAGAGGAACATTTGTTGAGCGGAAACCTCCAACCGAACTACACAACTGACAAAAAAAATAATTCTTCGCCTTGGAAATCGTTTGCCTTGCGAATTAAACTACTTGCTGGTTAAAGCTTATTCTAGGTTAAGTGGTTGGTGTTGTGTACTTACCGGTTTTTCTCCAACTGGTTATGTGTCGTACGGCTGGTAGGGTTGACAGTAGGTTGTATAGAAAGTAAAAAGGTGCATAAACAGAAACAAAAAAGCTTGTCGTTAGTCAGCTACCTATAAAAAAACGCCTTATAAAGCATAACCTACCAAGGTATCACTAGAATACGAAAAATATATGCCCTGACTACACAGAAACTGGACAAGGACACAGAATTCTGTGAGAGCGACTATCGTGTTTATAAAACATACATGAAGCTTCAGGGGACAGAAAGCAAGGCCGCGAGTGGTATTCCTCACGAAAATCCAAAGCCACACTTGACGGACATTGAGGAAGGCTCTACAGGTACGAAACATTGTCAACAAAAGGGTTCTGTACCGAAACGAACTTTATAAATATAGCCCACGCCGTCAGTCTCGGGGAATACCCGGGGAGCAAAAGCGAAGGTCCGCGCAAAGGGAACGAGGATGCTTATTTCAGCAAATCAATTTCAGGCGCGTATAGAGCGGCAACTGACAGTTCTTGTTCATTTCACGTTGGAATTCACACGCCAACACGCCTTCCATCGAATTCATAATACTCCCAAAGATTGAAAAGGCCGTTAAAGTACTTCACATCTGCTGTGTACATAAGGTACACAGAACAAAACACTGGGCGCCATAATCTCGAGCACAAAACTTTCACCACAACGCATGCGACGTGGCAGAAGGCAGTAAAATAGCACTTAAACCGTGAAACGTACAGCAAAAACGTCATGAATCGCTTACCTGTAACTCGGTGAACGTTTCGTTGGCTTTCTATCGCGTTTGACAGACGCCTGACTCTGCTTCTTCGCTGTAGTTTGGGGCGGAAAGAGGACATTAGCGGGGCGTGAGAACATGTGCCACAGGTTTTTCGCAGAGAAACGAGCAAAACTTACCTTCATCCCTTTCTTCGATGATTTTAGCAGCTTCTAGAAGCTGTTCGATATTCATGGCTTTTCTCTGAGTGAATATTTCGCGAGCCAAAAACGAAATTCACGAGACAAATTTTTCTCTGCATGTGCTGTACGCGGATGGTAAATATTATCAAAACGAAAACAAGATATGTGTCACGCGCCCAAACGTCATGGAAATCACACGCCAATCTGAACATTTTGATTGGTTTAAAGACAATAGCGAAAGTCACGAGGGACTAGAAGGAACGCAGAGAACCAATCAAATGAGACGAAACATAACGTGTAAATTCACATGGGTGCTTTGGTGTTCCACGTGGGAAGAGTGGCAACTCGAAAAGCTAACACAGAAACGCTCACGACCTATTCGCAAAGGTGTGCAAAAGTTTTATTTAGCAAAGAAAATACTTAATTGATCGTCCTTTTGTACAACATGTCAAATTTTGACAGCGCAAGCGTATTAAAATTGCCTCTCGCGGTTTTGGACTGAAGGAATAATTGTAAATGTGTCAAAGCGTTGAAAGGCCGTTGTGCCACTGAAATCCAACGGTGAGATCAATTCCAAAGGGAATGGCAGAGACGACTAGACAATTAGAACACGTCTTTCGAATTTACGTTTATCCGGGGCTTGTTTGGACAGGCAGGAACTTGCCCAAATCTTCGCCCACTCAGTCTGATGAACGTGAGATCTCTCGAGAGCTCAATTACGTAAATAAAAGCAATAATCGACAGGGGAACATTTCCATAGTCGAAGAAGGCACGCACAGTTTTCGTGCAGCCAGTTTAAATTTTCTTTTATCCCTCCCTTGGGATAGCTACAAAATCTCTCTTGGCGCGATTTACCGGTAAAAACCGTTATAAATAAAATTCTGTGCAAGATTGTCAAATGATCGGAAGCTAATTTGTGTCAATATTTGAACTTTCACTCAGTAGAAACCAGCCTTACAAATTTCTTTCTCTATAAACGTTGTAAATGTTTTTTTTTATGTTAATTTGAAGTGAAAATTCATAAAGCGATCCTGCCAAATAAACAGACTTTTCGTTTTGTTTGATGTAATTATATATATTCCTAATGTGAGGTCTGTGTGTGTTTCATATTTTGTACATCGGAAATGTAATGGATAAGTCATCCCTCTCATAACGCAATAATCAGAAATAACAACAAAATTATATCAGGAAGTTATTAGAAAGTAGCTTTTGTATTAAGGAACTAAGCATCTCACGGTCATGCTTTCGTGTCGGACTTGTGAAAAATATAAAAGCGTCCATGCAAAAAACGCTCTAATTGCAGTACATGTCGTCTTGGCGACTCTGAGAAAACCCCTACGCGATCGACCATGTCACTTGCTGTCAGCACTTGCACTTCAAAACTCTGTGATAACAATAGTTTTGACTAGCGTGTCAATGTTAGCGGTTTGTACGTGTTTTGGAAAGACCTTGCTTGAGCGTGAGTTTTTACGCGTTAAAAATGTTTTTGTCGGTCAGACGGAGTTGTTGCTTCGGCATTCACAATCAGTGGGATATTTCAACGAGCTATTATTTTGCGCTATTTTTGTCTTTGTATTGGTTGAGCTATTTAAGCCTATGACCTGTCTAGGTGATAACAAAAGAACTCACCAGTGTGCGAAAGTTTCGATCTTTTCACGCAATGCCATATGTAGTCCATATATTTTAATATATAGAAATGCAGAGGATGATTGGAACATTTATTGACCTTTTACATTGGCCATTTATTTCACCTTGGCCTACCTGATAGCCTGGGAGGCTGCATTTAAAAATTTATGTGCTAGCATTTCTATAGAGGTTGGTCTCCCGGGGCGACTGCGAAAGGGTTCGATTTCGTTTCCAAATATATTTCCTGATTTTGTTTTCTGATCTTTTTTTGGTCATCAAGTTGTCCTTTGTTTCTCTCCGTTCCTCTCTGGAAACAAATACCTTTTCTCCTACTCATATCCATCAATCCGATTATGCAAAAATACGCCACTCAACGCGAGAATATTTTAATGAAAAGTATGTAAACAAAAAATTAGAATTTTACAAAGCAGTCGACATTGTTTTCTGGAGACAGTGGGAAATCCTTGATCAGGGATATTGTTATGAATACTTCTTATGTTACACTAAACAGATCGAACTTGTAGCAGTTTGAGAGCCCACAATGCCCGCTCCATCGTGTTTCCAAATTGACGATAAAACTGAGCAAACCGAATGTTCAAATGAAACATTTAAGATTGTAAGGTTCGTACTAACTTATTTTTTCGAGCTTGTACTAAAAGGGCTTTTTATTTCTCTGTATAGCTGTGTCATGTTTATTTTTCACTTCTGACGTTTTGACCTCGTTTCAGTGCTTTGGATAACTGTTTTGAAAGTGGCTATATTTAAAATACTTGATTTGAAATATTGACAGCTCAACAGAAAGTGTTTAGCAGGACTGGACAAATTTCTAGATCTGCTAGAGAATAATTATCATCGGGTAACAGCTGTTAAGTGATACATCTACAATTTTAAGATGTACAAACCAAGCGAAGCGAACTGAAGGGAAATTTACCTATCTCATTAGCGATATGTATAAATTAGCATTTATACAAAAACTTTTCTTTCAGTCTATATTGCTCCAGAGCTTTTGTATTCCCGGTTCTCCCTAAAAGATCAGCATATTGTTCTAAGAACCCAAATTAATGGTTCTTTTAGATTACTGTTTACAAACATAACTTCGGAATCAATATCATCTTCTTTTAGAGATCCAGGGCATGGAGCCCTGACTCTGACTTTGCATGGAAACAAGTGCAAATTCTGTCCAGGCGTCTGCTAAATGTTTTTTATCCTAATCAAACTACAACGCCGAAAAATAGTGGTTATCAGTTGTATAATGTTGCGTGCACGCGGAGACAATTAAGGTTCTTTTAAATTCATGCACCGACTTTTTGCAATTATTTTTGTGTTCAGCCGAATACCAATCAACGAACACTGATAAAATTACTGGCACGCTATATTCATTGCAGAATATATGAATCATGCAATACTCATGGAAGGTAAGAATTTTGTTTTATGTTCTAACCCTGTAATCGTGAGTTTCATTGACGGAAATGCGGATTAACGCTACCAACTCAACACCGGATATGTTTAATTAACAATTCGTTCACACAATAAAAGCCTTGTTTGTATTTAACGTACAGTTATGCTGAAAAGCACTCACACCACTGAGCTAAACGCTGGTGGCGATGTGCAACGTAAAGAAGGTTAGAAACAGGGTGCATACAAACTTTGGATGCACTTCTTCGCCGCGCGCGGGGTCTTGAGGGTTATAGGATCCAATTGAGTTGACCTCTCTTCCACCGTTTCTTGGTAATATATCAGGCAGAGGTTTCCTCGTTTACAGCCCGGGTTTTACGGTCGTTTACCACCTGAAGGGGGCCTAAAAGATCGTAGACTTTTTTCCATCTGCGCCGTATTTTCAGAATACAGAGTAATATGACTAACAATGAGCCAAGAGCGTTAGGTCGCTAAGCGCATTAGATGTCTCGTGATCATTTGAATCAATATTAAAGTAGATGCGCACCTACAACACAATACTCGTGATTTCTCATCGGTTGTGAGAGATCTAGATATGCGCTGAAAATATCAATCAGTAATTTAGACATCGAGGCAAAGCATGGGGCAAAGAAGGCTGTTCACAAATGTCTCAGACGAGGATTCCAGTCGCCTTTTTGAAGTTAGAAATATTTATCCGTTTTTTCCACATTTTGGGGTGTGGAAAAGTGTGATAATTAACGGCATTGTACAGGTCTGAGGAACATTCAACCATAGCAAAAATACACCGTTTCTATGTAGGCCTAGGTCTTGGGAGTTTGGTTTGGTTATCCAGCACGTGCAATACACAGGATTCTCTTAGCTTTTTTGAGTTTCGAATTTATTTCGGATGATGACACAAACCGTACGGGTGCAAAAGGCCTCTTCATGTGAGCCCGGTCAACCGGGCTCGCTGGGTTTCCAAGATCTCTCCTCGCTACTCTCCTTCGTAAAAATTTTGATGCGTTCATATGAAAAGCCGGACTGACCCGGTTACTGTGATAACCTTGATCTCCGTCGGGATGACAATTTTTCCATATGAACACTCCAGCCCGAGTAACGGGGACGAAACTTTTTCGACAAAGTCGCTTCGCATTCCAAAATGGCATAATTTTTGTCCTGAAATTATTCACTTTGGAAGCATACGAATTAGTTTTATTAGTAAAGTTCAAGAGTCCACAAGCTGCGACATCCGCGAACGATACAAGTTTGTCATGTTCCACTATTTTGGTTGTGTTTCTAGGATTTCATCCCGGTCGACCGGCCAGCCCGGTTACAGGGCTCATATGAAGAGGCCCGGTTTCAGATTTCTGTAATCGAATCGCGGACAGACTATAACCTCACTTATATTTCGGCAGTGACAGGTTTTGATGTGCTTTTGAAGTCGACTCACATGAAGCGTAGAACGCGCGAACTACTTGATTACAGAAAACAATAGCCGTTGAACTCTAGGCCAATGTCAAATCCGGTAAAAATTGGAGATTTTAACAAAGAACAATTGAATTTGGAAATGTTTTTGTTGGAAATTGGTTTTAACTGAGTGTGATGTTTGAACTTGGTTAATAAGTAAAGGCTGTATAATGAACGCAGTTTCTGTGCTAATTTTTAACTGTTTCAATGTGTGATGTGCGCAGTGCCTACGTGTTCTTCAGCACTATTAACCTTTGCATAAGTTATTCAGAGTGAATGAATCACGAGGGGACGATGGCACGTTTCCCATACACTCAACAGACCACTCAAGTCGAAAAATGCTGACAACTCACTCAATTTATTTGCTGATGTCTAATCTTAACCTTGACCTCTCTTTTATTTATGCGATAAAGTGAAGTCGGTTTCTTTTCACTTGTGTTATCTAACTTGTGGATCTAAGAAACGATTTCCTAGGAAGAACAACTTTTTTTTTTCACGTAAACTTTCAAACACTACATGACACAATTTTCTGCGCCAATAATATATTGTTTTGAATTCGTGTAAGTATTTCACTGACCTTGGCCGGCTTCGTACATTGCCAAAACACTATCAAAGGTCTTTAGATTGACAGTTTCTTGGAGTTGCGAGTACAATATCAAAATGTTACATGTGACTTCATTGAAAAACGATGTCCTCAAAGCCACTGAGCCGGAAAACAGGCTTCTTTCTTTTCCTTGTGATAATTTTAATTCGACTGCAAAAATCATTTTTTGACTTTAATTTATAATATTCGTCACGAAGTTGTGTTTTTAGACTGGCATTAATTGCATGTTAAAGCAAATGTGGACGAATGGAGTACGTCTGAAAAAGTTGATTAGGACAAGCGGAAATGGCAGAGCGGTTCTAAGAATGTGTTAAATCATTTTAGAATTGGACAGTTAACTCTGTGATGCCCAGAAAATTGCTCAGTTATCACCCGTCTAGCCGGCAGGTCTGTCTCTTATCCCACTTTTTTTTTTCTTAAGGCCAAGCACGTACTTTACAAATGTATACCTCACACCACTTTATTTTTAAAGCGAGATCGTGCGCACGGACACGAATACAGACTGACCAACATCAGAAGCCAAGAGTCCGACGCCGGCAGCGGTTTAAATATTGCAGGCCACACCCTACTGAGGCCGGGTGGGGTGCGGCAACAGGAATACCGACTGAAACCTCGTGATCCAGCAACTAAGCAAACTGTGCCTTAATTATACAATCGCCACTTGTTGGCTTGAATGCCAAGCTGTCTTCTCGGCACTTACAGACAGAGGAAATAACAGGAATTCAGACTAGCACATGACTATGGTGACAGTGATCGAAATAAAAACCTTACTACTAGCAAAAGTTTGTAGGTGAAATTCTCTTTGAGTTAGACTACGGGCAGTGCTTCTCTCCCCGTCGTCCGGGACTCGAAAGAAAACCACCAGAAAAAAAAACTTGTTTCCTCGAAGTTTATGTACAGTTACGCTTGAAGGACCAAACGAAAGAGGAACATTAGAGAAGATATGTGCAAAAGTTTACACTGAAAACCTCTAGTGTTTGCTACTACTTTTTATCGACCAAAAGAACTCTGAAACAAGACTGCACGTCGTAAATCGACGAATACAGAGTGACTTCATTCTGTATTCGAAAGGTCGTGTAGGACAGAAAGAAAGTTCGGCCATTATTTCTTCTCCCACTAAGCTCAAAAGCTCAAGCTCAAAACTTTAAACCAAGTCTGATGTAAATTAACACATTTATTGAAGGGAGCGATCAAGCGACACTAGCGTTTTCAAATGAACCCTAATTAGGCCCAGACAGGGTATCTGGGCAGTCTATATAAAGGCCATTTTCCGTGGTCATTTTTAGCACTTTACTTGTACAGTGGAATCTTTCTAGTCCAAAAGAAACTTGCAAAACTGAGTAAACCACAAAAGAAGCTGATAGTCCGGGTACTCAAGTCCATAAGTCCGAACCAAAATTCTAATTTTATCACGCACAGATAAATAGAAGGAGCCTGCGAGCTTTTAGCCAGCTGACTCTCAAAATGGCGGACACCGTTCCATCTCTTGGCTATCCAAAGTTTTCCCTCAGTGAATCACGATTTGATCAGGTAACCATCGTCTTTTTTACGATAAGTAATCCTATCGAGAAAGATTTTCGTAAAGCGTTATAGATATCGATGCCATTGCGCAATCGTACGATGTTCCTTGCAGATCTTTGCATGTACTTTGCTTTGTTTCCCAGTTGTGTTTTTAGAACTTTAGCTTATCGTTTTCGTCTACTTCTTCTCTAAGACAACATATCTAGGTAGATATAAACGCTGTCTCGATGTGACAGACCCTAGAACTTTGTTTGTTGGAGAGGTAAGCCCATCTCATTATTTCTGGTTTGTCAAAAGTATGGTCCTGGGGGGTGGTATTTCCAGAAAAATTGGGCGAGGGGTGTACTGCCCGCTGCCCGTTTCCCAAAACCTTTACCCTCTTTATGACCAAAATCGGCCATTTGCCCTGCCCTATTTATGACCTGTCCAAAAACTTGGTAACCCATTTATAACCATTTGTGGCTGGTACAGTGTCCCTAAACGTAATTTATGAAGACATTTGGTTGAAGGTCTCATCGAAAAAAGTATTGTTTTCTAAAAATATACCCAATTCAAGACTAGGATGCAAAATCCATTTATAACATAACTAAAGCAAAGCGCACTCTCTGATTGGTTAATTCAGCATCTACTATTTGCCCATTGGTGTATGCTGCTGACATACTCAATAACTAAAGCAAAGTGCACGCTTTGTGATGTAGCTCAATAAAAAGACTTCTGTTGTTCCAATGTCTCAAT
>OFEP01000068.1_pt1 | contig 11561 bp, 4 predicted proteins | sample 1521161 | NCBI WGS metagenome assembly OFEP01 (sample SAMN04272335, study PRJEB24112) | coral metagenome | biome: Coral reef; feature: Shallow seawater; material: Coral tissue | host: Coral | place: China: South China Sea | collected 2014
TGGTGGGAAACCTTCGTCGTCTCGGTTTGTGCAACGTGTACCCCAAATCTCGTTCCAGGACTTCTCGGGCACGTTTGACGGTGATCTTATTGGCTTTGGCGAATCGAGTCAGACCTCCCAGACTGCCTGGTTTGAGAGGATCATGGTACCTCGTCAACAACGTACGCGTCGAAAGCGGTTTTCTCTTCTTCCTCATAACATCCAAAGTTTATACACGCAGGATCTCCACAGATCGTGACGAAGGTCTCTGACTCGCAGATACGCTTCAAATGAATCGGGTTGTCTTTTCAACCACATGATATAACACGCCGAGCTGGGGTGATGCCATTTCTGATCATTTCGGCAGCGCGGCCTGCGGTATAGAATTCAGCGGTTCAACTAACAAAAACAATTTTTTTTTTCAAAATGGCGGCTTTCGTCGTTCAAGTCCATAACGTTGTGGACGAAGTTATTAGAACATCTAGACGTTCTGATAGGGATACGAATGAAAAGATTGGTGGCGAGCTAATGCAGCTGACCAGAGCAGTTGTCAAAAAACACACCCTTCCACGAGTGAATGCTTATAAGTATCATCTTGCACAACCTTCACGAATGTTATCACGATCAGTCGTGCACTGGAATAACACAATTTTGCGGAGGCTCAGACGAAAACCTAATAGTTCATGTCCTTGGACAGTGAAATGTCAGCGACACATGCCGTTAGAAGTGTTTGCCTGTTTCAAGGCTGCTTCACTTACAGAAGAGGGCGGAGGGTTTTTGGCTAAGAATACTAACCATGTAGAAGAAATTAAATTCCACGATCGAGCTGCTTTGCGGGACTTGCTCCTGGAATTTGGTAACAAGTACCGAAGATGCCTTAAAGAAGACGAGATCATGTGTAAAGTAGAAAAGGATGGTTCTTACAGCATGGTAATCATTAAGCAAAATCACCCTGCCACATGGCATTACTCTAAAAAGCTGGAAACTATGAGGTTCACTGCAAGATATGGCCACTATAACAGATTGGGTGTCCCACAGTTTACTCTGTAGGCAAATCTTTGTAATTAATGATGGTAATAGGACTGAGTGGAGTCCAATTTGGTCTGTAATCATACGAGGGATTGACAAAATCCAATTTGTTAATATTACAGACTGAATTGTATGACACGATGTCCTGCTGACAATTAATCATAACAATTACATTACCTCACAAAAGTAAAAGTTTTATTTGAAGAAGAGCTTTTCCATGTAATAGTCATTTTAATATCATAATTAAAAATCCACAACAGTCACTGGAGACAACCTCCACAGCTTTACAAAGTCAGTCTCTTGAGTTGGTTACCATAGTGATTGCAATCAATGTTCTGATTGGTGGATTTAGTGGAGAGGACTTAAAATGATTGGCTCATTTAGCTGTCCGATTACAGCCAATTGTCCAATTACACTGTCCGATTACAACTTTGTTGATTAATTAGAGCAAAATACAGCAGTTAATGCACCAATCACATTTGAGGAATTGTAATTGTTATGATTACAACTTGTAGAACATCGACTGTACAGCCAAACCTGCACTAAATAGGGAGTAGCTGAAGACAAAATTTCACAGTTCCCTTATTTCCTGGAAATTAACACCTCCCTTATATTAAGCAGATACTAGAGCACTTCCAGAGGGTGTCCCTTAATACAGGTTTGATGATATGTTGTTACTGCTTTTCTTGTTATACGCCTTTGAATTAACTTTAGGGTATTGGTGTTATTGCCTACTTAGTAACTGAGAGGAAGGTCTTTGTACAGGAAAATCTCATATTCAGGCCTTGCTGTATTCAGTTGATCAAAGGCAGAGGTTTGAGATTTTCCTGTTAAGACCAAACTATTACAGTATTAAATAATACAGTATATGGCTTTAAAAAGAGCTAAAAGTTGATTCAAGGGGAATTGATTTAATCTGTAACAGAAGGCAGTACAATCACCAGCCATACATTAAATAATGTACATTGTATGACACAGGTTGCAATCACAGTTTAGGTGAATGGCTTTTAGGTGTATGTACATTATCAGCAGTGTTACTTTGCCTGCCATTTTCAAAGAGCTGTAGTTGACAGACTGTGTCAAGAAGGTTCATACCATTGTGGATTAGAGTTTTCCAGCGTATAAACAAAAATATCCAGGATCCCAAAGTTGGAAATTTTATATCAATTTTCGTTTGAACAAGTTAACAAAGTTATAGTGTATGTAGAGAAATGTTTTCAGAACTTTCTCATTCGTTTTTTTCTCGATATCTTCATGTAATTACAAACTGCATTTCATGTAAACATATGATCCAAAAAAGTGTGAACCATGTCAAATCAAGACCAGCTCTCAATTATCATTGTATGTCTGTGCATGCACTGATAATGTAAGCTGAAATAATCTGCCCGATACATGAAAACACAGGTTTTCAGTAATTACCACTACACAATATTCTTGAATTGAAAAACAATATTCACAGATTTCTGTAACAATTTTATTTGTAACAGTGATCAAAATACTTTGCATGTGAAAAACTAAGTGAAAGCTATTACATAACATTGTTCAATCTGCCCAAGTACATGACAACATAGGTTTTCAAAAAGTACCACTACATGTTGTTGAATTGAAAAACAATGTTAACACATTTCTGTAACAACTGTATTTGTAGCAATGATCAAAATACTTTGCATGTGAGAAACTAAGTGAAAGCTATTACACAACATTGTTCAATCTGCCCAAGTACATGACAACATAGGTTTTCAGAAAGTACCACTACATGTTGTTGAATTGAAAAACATTGTTAACACACTTCTGTAACAATTGTATTTGTAGCAATGATCAAAATACTTTGCATGTGAAAAACTAAGCTAAAGTTACTACATAACATTGTTCAATCAAAATACATTACTTGTTAAGGTAAAGGTGCATGTTTTCCATTTTGTTGTTTTTTTTTCCTTAATTTTTCCCAAAGTAACAAGAACTACAGAAATACTATTAACACAACTCTTAATTCAGCAAATTCCATAAAATGGGTTAAATGTTGGGTGGTGAACTAATTCAGCTGACAATTTTTTTTCTAAGCTGGTTTTACTGCATACTTTATTACTTACTAGTTCTACTAAGTACACCAATCTTTTCATTGATCTATTCTGCTGTAACACTCAAAAGGGTTTGTAAACCTGCAGACAGCTCTCCTAAATCTGCTGTTTTGGCAACTTCTTTGTAGATAAGAGAGGAGCAAAACTTGCACTTCTCTGCATTGGGGTCCTTTGGATACCCACAAAAGCAAAAGCTGTTACTGTTGATACATGCAGGGATATACTGGTCAGTACACTTTGTATACCCAAAGTGATGTGGGTCAGCCCTTCTAAGCCAGATGTTTGAAACAAAGTCATGTTTGAGAACAACTTCCCATCTGGATGCAAGACTAGCATGCTTTGCATACTGCTGTAATCTTACGTGCTTCGCCTCCCGACCTTGCATGCTATTCACTCCCAAACCCAATTTATACTTGTTATATAAAATTCGAGTGTGATATGGGACAGCATAGCCTATTGTCCAGACAGTAGGGCTCACACTCTGAAGCATTGTGGAAACAACATTAAAGAATCTAAGACAATGATTTTCTAGTTCAATCAAATCTCTTTCTTGTATATTTACCCTAGAAAATAGTGACACTGCACCCCTTAGTTCTAAAGCACAATGGGCAATTGCACAAAGCCTCATTTGGGTTTCAGGTGAATCACCCTCACTTTCTAAAGCAGCAACTAGGTACATAAACTTGTGACATAGTTTCTTAGTTTCTTTTCCAGTAAATCTGTAGTCAAAACTCCCTTTTCGACCACTGTTGAACCACTTTTTCACTTTTTTCAGTAGCCTTCCTGCCCTTACCTCTGTTTTAAGTGCACAAAGATACTTTGCAAAACATGAATTTTCAGGAACATCAGTAATATCTTTGCAAGAAGAAGGAATGTTAGATTTATCAAGACTTGTAGACAAGATGGTATTGTGGATAAACTGCCATGCATTATTTGCATTGTGAAGGGGCTCTGCATATCCAACATCAACAAATGGACCAATTAAAGGTTTATGTTCTTGCCTTGAATTCTTTCCCTTGATGAAATTAAGAACTTTTGTTCTCTTTGTCGATTCAGCAAGAGAAGTCTTAGAAAGCTTTTCTTTCAGTTCATTAACAGCTGCAGCTACTTCTAGTCTTTCTGAATAAACCCATGGGTGCCATGTATTTTCAGGCTTGGGCCCAAGAGACCCATTTGTAATGTGCTTGTTGTCATCATTAACATCACCAAATGAAGAAAAGTAGTGAGCTGCATTACTTAGTTCCCCAGAGTACGATGCTAAAAATTTCATGTCAGAGGGAAACAATTTCAATGAAAATTTTACTCTGTGATTTCTCACTAAAAATGACTCTTTTTCGATTGACTGAAATTCATGAACAAGTCTCCTGGCAAACCTTTGCATAACAATGTGATTTTCAGAGCAATTAGCTCCAGCCAACAGGAAATTTTCCTTTTCACTGGTAATATGACTTCCACTATTGAGAAAAGATATCAACCAGGCTGTCGCTTCGTCATCTTTTCCGAACGGAGCACCGTCAGCTCCACATGCGACATGAAAGTGATATTTGTCATCACTAAAATGTAAAATGTGTGACTTTTCACCAAATGTTTCATCAATACTAATAAAGAGGTCTGCCAATTCAAGCAAAATATCAGTCAGCTCTCTATATGCCCCATTAACCTGCTGACTTTCATCTAAATCCTCATACAATTCTGACAAATCATGAACTGTAGCTGCATTCCAAGTGTGATTGACATATTCCCTTACCTTATCATATGTCAAAAGCTTTGGGATTCTCACACCCTTCATTATTTGAAATGCTCTTCTTTGTTTGCTAGTAATGCTACAAGACATGGACAAATTAGACCTGACTGCTTTGTACTTTTCCTTGCTCATTAAACCATTACTGTACAGTACTTTCACACTTCGCATGCTGTTTACATCACTAACTTCAAAGTCTCCGACAAATTTTTTAACAACTGACCCTATAACTTTATTCACAACTTTTTTAGAGTTTGAAACATAATTGAGTAGTTGTTTTGGTGTAGATTTCTTTACCAGAGTTAACCACATGCCATCTAAGGCAGGTTTTACATTATCTGATGTTCCTCCATGAATTTGTTTACAACCTTGAAGGGTTTCATCCCTTCTTCGCCTGCCTGAAATTTCACTTGCAGGAACTGCAAATCTCTCTGAATTTGCATCACATAGTTGAGATGGTTCACGTTGCCTCTTGAACATTTTCCTCTTCCCTTAAAGGAAATAAGATATTGGTATGTTAATGTCAGTATTGTACCAGTTACCAACTGTGTCTGGATAAATTAATTTAACTTTCTCATAATGCAACTTGAACAAAATTGACAAACAAAACAGTCAAACAGCTCCAGCTACAGATTACCTGATTTATTCTTAATGATGTCTATTTATCTATCCATTTATCTGTTTACAGATTCCCTATTTTTTTTAATGTGATACCTGTTTATCCATCTATTTACAGGTTATTTATCTACCAATCAATATATGTATCTATTGTAGTATCTATCTCTCTAACTTGCTGTCTCTGGGGTCAACTGTCTCCTCTTGCGTTGGTAATTGTGAGAAATCAGGAAGGATGTTGCAGCCGTTTGTTTGCTTTTAACTCTCCTCACCTGTGTATTAAAATGCACAAGTCGCTATACCAAGTCTATAACTTCTTCATCGCAGGGAAACTTTTCAATAAACTGTATCACCAAAGGCTAGGAAATGATGCTCAACTGAACAACTAAATGCTAAAAAATAATTCACAATTGGAAAACTGGTCGATGCCAGTCCCATGACTTCAAGACAACACAAAATGATATGTACTGGTGCAATGTTACATGTACCTTGCTTGTAAGAGAATTGAGCTTCATCCTTTCCGTTTCCAGGGCATCACTGACTGTTCTTTTCTAGAAAGGAAAACAATTTATCAATGCATTTCCTGTGAAAAGTATTCCCTTCTCGGTCTATGAATCGCAACTACCTAATTTTTAAAATAATACCATGGGCCTAGTTTAATGGCCTAAGCTCCCACAAGTCTCCTGAAGCTCAGTGGTAGAGCATCTGAACTAAGCTGTACTCCAGTTAAGACTGAACTATGATATTATTTCCAAGTTTCTGTGTGACAGTATTGACTACATCACATCACATTCATTCAGTAAGCTGGAAATTACCATCTTACTATCACTGCAAAACTACCTAACGAATTTACCCAGTTAAACACTGCCCCTGATTAAGCGCAGCTATTTGAGGGCAAAATTACTAATAAGTGCTACGCTCGAATAAGGACCCTACATCTTGAAATGTGGTGCTTATTCAGGGAATACATTGTATAACTTGAATACGAGTATGATACATTGTTTAAAAAAACTTCTGCCCTTTGACTCATATCAAGGGGACAGTAACATTTTAATTTTGTAAAACCTAAAGAAAGCCAGTGCAAAGCACAAGCCCATCTTTCCCACCAAAATAAGGCAGTAAATGACTTTTTTTTGTTTACTGTTAACATCTTTGCTGTCATGTTTTTGAACTATGATTTTTTTGATAAGCCTGCCGAATGATTAACACTGACTGCAGTGCTTAATCGAATAAATGTGGTATTCAAATATTAAAGTAATATATTAAATTGGATTAAATGCAGAAATTTCAGAGAGCTACTATTAAATGTCTTATATTGTATTCACCTGAAGACACTCACCTCAACTATAACAGCATTCAACTTTTCTTTTTCCATTTGCAAGGACTGGCACTCTAACAAGTAATCTGCTTTTACATTCTTCATGGCATATTTATAATCACCAATGGGGAACCTCTTTCTATTTTTAGCTCTTGGGCTTTTCACCCGCTTTGCTCTTCCTTTTCGTGCCATCTTCTCTGTAGCCACGTTGCCAAAATAATCAGAAATAGCAACACACCAACCCGGCGTGTAATTAAGCAGCTCGATCGTAGAATTTAATTCTTCTACGTGGTTAGTATTCTTAGCCAACAACCCTCTGGCCTCTTCTGTAAGTGAAGCAGCCTTGAAACACGCATACAATTACATCTCTGTCGAGTTTCTATGGAGAAATACAAAAGTTAAGTAACCAAATGAGCTATTTACCACGATAATTTAATTCACTATCATTCTGACGGGCAAAATTAATTTCAAATTAAAGGAAACCCAAAAATAATGGCTATCTAAGGCAGGAAAACATCAAAGAAGTTATGATAAATCTTAAAGGAAAAAGGATGGCTAAGGATGGAGGAGATTAAGGCAGATTACGAACAACGAACCTGAAGATACGCCATACGTACAATGACTAGTCTCGAGGCCTATTTAACACAACAGCAACTATCCACGCGGTACAATTTTTCATCGACACTGTAAACCAATCCCATACAGTTTAAGCAACAACAACAACTTCAAGCTTTCTTCCAGGAACCTATCATTTTCGATTGGCGATAGCTTGCTCTTTCAGCAAGATATCCACAAAATACTTCAGAAATCAGGCCATTAATGAAAGAAGCGGTATAGGAAGCAAATGTACAAATAATTAACCTAAACAATATGTAAAAACCTTAAAAATAGGCTCAGAAGAAAGCTTACCTTGCTGTGTAACTGTTCATCTTTGTCAAACTCCACCACGAGGTATGGATTTCCCACAATTCCCCTCGAAAGTTGGAATTACTTAGCATAAATTTGAATAATCCGCCATTAACATGAGCCGCCATTTTGAATTTTTTCGCGACACTTCTGACGTGACCGAAATCGCGGGCGCCGGAGCTCTATATATCGAAAGTGCCTTGTCCAGAAATACAAACCACAGTAATCAAAATCAGTATTGGGGTATTATTTCCAAAATATGAAGCAAGATTTCGAAAGATTTGTAGATAAAATAATGGAGTGTTTGCCGTCGTAGTGAGAAGCGTGTTGTAACGCTTTGTGACTAGCCTTGCGTAGCCGGCCAAAACTGACGTATCAGTTCTGGTTTATTTTTACATTTGATTGACAAGCTATCTGTTACGGAAATTCCTTTTAACTGTTGAAAAATTTAAATGGAAAACATATAAACTGAACCGTGCGAACAGATAATATTCGCATTGCCTTGTTTAAACTCAAAGTAACCTTATCATTCGGGGTAAAATCGGCGTCTTTGGCCCTTGAATACAGTACATTCTATGAGCCCTCTTGCATGAGAAGCTGTGAAGTTGAAACATCGCCTTCTGTAGCCGTTGAACATAGTAAATCAAAAACATATTCATGAACTACGCACATGTGGTTTGCCGAGGTCATTCGTGCTAAGTCCAGAAGTACTCGGGAGTCAAGATCGGCAGAACTCATTCGTATTCTAGGGTTACACTCACTCATTCACTCAACACGCCAGCATATGTGGCTTCGCCTCCAGTAGGAGGCAGTCGCCACAAAAAAGGAAGGAAGATTTCCACACAGCCCTATACATGAATTCTACATTATTTTGTGACTCAAACTCTATTCGTTTTCAGAAGAGGGTTAGTATGACAGTGATGCATGTATAATTAATGTATGGGGCTACGTGGAAATATTTCCAAAGGAATGTTAATCAAATTTGACCCCTAATGTTTGGACCAGTTGATTCCACTCCCATTTGCCTTTAAAGGAGTTGTTTTTGAGTTTGATTCTGGTTCACGCAACAATGCGCCGGCTGTTGCATAACCTATTGCGTTATTTGTGTAAAACTATATTCTGAATGTCGACACAGTTGAATTTTGCATGCCAGCGATCTGTAAGCTTGCGTAGAGTAAATAAACGTCAAATACAAGAAGATTGATTAGAGCTGAACTGTAGACGTTTGTTCTCCGGAGAAACACGATGGCGACCCATCTAACAAAGATTATGCTCTTTGCATTCATTTTGCCTTTGGTTCGTACAGTGACGGTGACAACAAAGTATGGAGAGATCAAAGGTTTGACGGCTTCGTACCCAAATGCTTCTGGTCCGTTTAAGTCTGTCAGCAAGTTTCTCGGCGTTCCTTTCGCCGCTCCACCGATTGGAGAGCTCAGGTTTAAAGCTCCGCAACCGCCAAAAGAGTGGCCGAGCGTTCGGGAGGCTAAAAACCATGGACCTATCTGCTGGCAAAGGAAAGCGTTGGAAGCATATTTCAAGTTATTCACTGCAGACGTCTCGTATAGCGAGGATTGTCTGTATCTCGATGTGTACACCCCGGATGTCATCGCAAGTTTACCAGTGATGGTCTACATTCACGGTTCAGCGTACGAACTTGGCACGTCAATCACCTCTGCCAGCGACGTTTTGGCCCTTCAAGGTGTGGTGGTGGTCGTAATCCAGTATCGGCTGGGTCCATTTGGCTTCTTAACAACCGGCGATTCTGCGTCCCCTGGCAATTATGGGATGTTGGATCAGGTGGCAGCCCTGAAGTGGGTCAAAGAGAACATCAAGAATTTTGGCGGAAATCCCAATAAAGTGACCATATTTGGAGAGAGCGCTGGAGGATCGAGTGTGAGCCTCCATTTACTGTCGCCGCTTTCCAAAGGTCTTGTCCACCAGGTTATTGCGGAGAGCGGTGTAGACCTTTCTCCATTTGCCGTCCAACCTATATCCTTTGGCCTGCGTTTTGCTAAAGAACTTGCAGAGAAGCTGAACTGTCTAAGCAGTGACCATAACGTTATGGTGAAGTGTACGCGCGAGAAAGATGCTACAGAGGTAGAAAAAGCTGCTGAATCGATAAGAAATAAATTTACCGACTATACCACCTGGGCACCTGTTGTGGACATGAACTTTCTTCACGACACGCCTCGGAATCTACGAAAAAGCGGAAGTTTCATGAAATTACCACTTATGGTCTGTTTCACCAGCGACGAGGGTTCTTTGTATCTTGGTGATATGGTGAGCAATTCCCTGGACCTTAACAAAAGTGTAAACGGTGGGGTGAGCCCATCTTTGTTCAAATCTTTTCTAACAAAGCTTGCACATGTTCGAAACAGTGGGTAAGTAAGTGAATGTGAATATACGAAATCATAAATTTGAACTGCAGATTAGAGATGTTAGTGAAAATGAAAGATGTTGGTGAAAATCGCCATTATAAACACTACTTGAGCAGTACTAAAAATTAAAGCTTAAGCAAAAAATAAAATCAGACTCATGCATGCGGGACTCGAACCCATGACCTCTATCAACTGAGCTAACATACCAACTGGGAACTAGTCATTTTGTGAGTGTGTGATAAACCCGTAAGTTATTTGTTGATAACTATCGTCTCTATGTACGGTCAAATATTACGTGACCATAAGCTATGCCAATCGTTATCGAATTTTGACCCCCCTTGAGATTAAAACAACTTATTAGTAAACTAGTAGTAATCAAAGATTAGGAAGTGCGTTCTGCAGGATATGAAGTGTGATAATAGAAAGTGGGTTTTTTGAAGAAAAGGAAATGGAAACTTAAGGTTGACTGCGGCTTTATTCTTTTATCGGGAGTTGTACACAGTTCCCTCACACTTCGAGGAATACAGAAAAGAGCCAATGTACAGGCATGACGTAATCGATGTACAGGACAACGAGGCCAAACGCTGCACGTGTTATTTTCTCTTGCACGTGTTATTTGGCCACACGTGTTATTTTCTCTTGCACGTGTTATTTTCACTTGCACGCGTATGAGGTCCAAAGCCCCTGAAAAAACTTAGAGGGGCGGCCAAATTGCAGAAAAAAATCTCAATTTCTCAAGCCTGCAAACCAAATTAGGACTGATGCGTTCTCTCGTTCCTCGAGAACGCAATTATTTATTGCAGATCCTCAGTTCTCCCAATGTTGCCCGAGGTTCGAGTTGTGCTGATAGGCTTCGCTTATGTTCACTGAACAACTTCCGCTCACTGCTAAGAGGATTGGGTTTTCAACCTTTTTTAGAACTTGAATTAGGGAAAACAATTACGAAATCAATTACAAATCTAATGCAGTGGTGAGCGATTTGCTCCCTACTGTCGCTTCGTTTTATCTTATTTTTAATCTAAAATTTTAGACACAAATAAACTGTAGAAAACTTACCTGAAAAAAATAATGCGTGATTGTTCACCGCTTTTTGACCACATTTGTGGCCAGCGTCCACGTGTCTTCGTGTTTGGTGTGCTAAATGGGAACGCGCCCTTTTTTCAGTATTTTCAAGTGCAGTTGGGAAAATTACATTGGGAAGTTTTCACACCGCGGTGAAACAGTTTATTAATGATTTCCTTTATAATTATGACTATTTAATTGGCGATTTACATTATGGTTTATTTAACTTCAAGTACGACCTAACCTTCACTATTTTTTTCTAATGTTAACACTAATATGGGAAAGTTTCATTTAAACCCTACTGGGGTTTAAAAATTTGATCAAGAAAGGAGAACCTAAATGAATTCTGGTAGTTGTGGTCAATGAAAGAAATACGGTGAATGTTTGTTACGAGCGGGACCAGTTCCTTTGAAAATCGGAAATATAATTAAGAAATTAATTACTGAAGGCTGGAA
>OFEP01000069.1_pt1 | contig 11527 bp, 5 predicted proteins | sample 1521161 | NCBI WGS metagenome assembly OFEP01 (sample SAMN04272335, study PRJEB24112) | coral metagenome | biome: Coral reef; feature: Shallow seawater; material: Coral tissue | host: Coral | place: China: South China Sea | collected 2014
GCGAATCAAGATCTTCAAAACAATGGTCTTCTGTAACTTTGTAATGAAAAAGTCTGCAAAGGCACCAAAATGCACTCAGAATGAGACAGCCTTGCAATGTTTGGGTAGTCTTATTTCTCGTGAGGAATAGCCAAATAGAATAATACATCAATCGACTGAAGTAACTGACGATGAAAAAGGAAAAAAAAAGGACACATGTTTGCTTTAAGCGAATCACGACCTTCAAGCATTCTTTGCCTTCATCTTCCATCGTTTTACGTTGTCTCGCCTCTCTTCGAAAAGTTATTTGACACTAGAAAAGAAAGAAAACGTACATGTTGAATCTACGAGTTAACTTTGGCACGGCTTAAACATTTGTAACTGCAATTTCCGTTCATCTAAGTAGAAAAGAAAACGGAAAGTTGTTCGGGCATATTTAAATGCACGTAACCCAAGGTTGCAATTGCATCTGATTAGTCGTTCTGTGATCTGCAGCTTTAAGCCTGACACACAAAAATGAGAGTTATTCCAAGTACTTTTTCTTGCAAATTTGATTTCCAATCAATTTGCAATCATAGACGACGAAAGCCCCACAGGGCGAAAGGCTTATTCACACTTCCTATGTATTGTTGAAAAGTGTTGATACGACTTTTAGATCGGAATTCTCGTTAGCCCTCAATTCCATTTCTTCTCAACAGTAAGCTGAAACTTAATCATGTTTTATCTTCAAATAGCTTAGTTTTTATTGATCACTAAAATTGGGTTCGCATCTGTAAATGTCACTGATTTCGCTTGACTAGCTTCAGCGCCGTCAATCTTGTTGTACTACAAGGCGTCTCTTCACTCTTCAAACGCTAATTACAGATAACTTTTGTCACAAAGTTCTTGCAAGGAGTACCCCATCTCCATGCTTGGTTCGCGGAAAATTCGTGATACTCAGTAAAAGAAATCCTTTTCTAGGAAGGCTCTAGAAGTCTAATTACTGAAATGATAAAGTGGTTTCCGCCGTCAAGAGGGTTGGTTTGAGAAACCGGCAGAATGCGGAAACGTGAAGCTGTAGCATTGGACAAACAAACCCGGGGTTTGTAGCCAATCAGAGCCACAGTTTATTCAGTAATGAGCATAAATTTATTTTGGTCACTCAACAGAACGTCCGTGTTTTGGCCCTGGGTTGTCATAATATAAAAGAATACGGCAAGCGAAGGCAGATACATATCGCAGCGAAAAATCCGCAAATCACTCTCCAAGTCACATTCAAGGAAAGACCACCGTTCGGTCGCAAACACAACACAAAACCAATTTGAACTCTATCCAAGTTTTATATTTAGAACTGACAAGAAATAAATTTCATCGGCAACAATGTCTCTGCATTTAAAATTGCACATTAACGAAAAAAAAACGATGCGAGTGACAAAGGCCGGTGTAAAGGAAGTCGATTTGGTCCCTCCCGGTCACCGGCCGCAGACACAACATAAAAACTAATTTGAACTCTGTCCAAGTTTTCTATTTTTAACAAGACCATAAATTTCTTCACCAACATTTGTTAGTAGGTTAAATCACACAGCAAGAGTTAAGTTCAATGCCTGAAAAAAAAACCGAGTGCTGGTCTCAAAGGAGGAGGAATTCTGAACAAATATACATGGCTGCCGAATCTACTTTTGATTAAAATACAATTATTGTAACAATTTTCTTTTGGTGGAATATGAAATGAAAGTATTTCATAGGTGAAAATTGTATATCTTTAATTTGTACTTCGCTAATACTCAAATGTCTCGCTTATAGCTCAATTTGCGAGAAAAAGAATGATGGAGTTTTCGTAAAATGTGAATATGAATATTCAAGTAATTTATCTTATCTCTGGATAATAGACTGCTGTCTGCATTACCCAAATATGTGCATTTGAACATGGTGAACAAATTTATTTCATTGCCCTTCAAATTTCCGTAACTGACACAGTTTTCCTTTGATCTGAGTCAATTAAAATTCAAATTCCTTATGCTTTTTCCACAGACCAAACATCCTCAATGAACAAAAAAAAAGCTTTTCATGAAATACTTCAGGAAAACAGGATTTGAATATAGATGAAAATTATCATGACTTCCCTCAATTATATTTTTAGCCCATAACCTGCTGAGAATTATGAAAATAATCCAGGATATCATATTACATCAAACTTGCATTCACAATTTTCAGAAAATACATATTGCTTTGCTAAAATGTGGTACACATATTGACTTGGCAAATCAGGGGATGCGAACCCACTAATTAAGGAAACACCAGCTGTGTCGTCAGTGTCCATTTCCTTCTCCTGAAACCATTTATTGATTGGAAGATGTCTAGACCAAACACTCCTGACACGACCTACCAAGGAGCTATAAACTAAAAATCTGACATTCCTTTATTATTGCAGATTGGACAAAATAATATAAAATGTTGCAGCATGATGAATTGATGTTACATGAAAAAAAAAAACAGCATATCTTTACATACGTGCCTTTGAATTTTTTTTCCTTAGATGGCATTTTAAGGAATTTTCAAACAAATAATTTTTAATTTTGTGGCTGCTAATGGCCAATATGCAGCTTGAGGCATTCATCTACAGAGTGACGCTCAGGAAATTTTGTATAACAGATTGAAGCTTAAAAATTCAAAGTCAGGATTTCCTATAAATTCTACATGTAATTAACCATCATTCTCAAATCTAAAATCTGTTATACGTATAACCAACACGAGAAATGAGGTACAGATCATGTACATTGCAAGGCCATGGATGAAAATCTAGAAATGTTTGAACTGCTGTTGAAAAATCACTAATAGATTGCATTGAAAAACCACAGTCATCTTGTAACCATCATGTTTTTCCCACACTTTTTAGTTTAAAGCTCACTTTGTTTCACAGATGGACATAAATCTATTAGAAATATATTTAGCCAATACCAAATATTGAACCCTAATCCCTGGCAAATTTACTGGAAGTGGTTCATTTTTTTTTTTTTTACTTGAATGACAGACTATGCCTGAGTGTTACAAACATTCCTTATTCTGATCTCATTACAAAATTCTACTTGTGGCAAATCTCATTAAATCTCATGAAATCAAAAAGCATAGCTTCTACAACTATTACTGATTTTAAAGCAATCTTTTCCAAATTTTCTGCTGTTTTTCATCAACTCAGGTGGTCTGTACAAAGCAAGCAGGACTATGTGTGGTTTGTATTTTAAAGAAAACAAGTTAAATGGAACATTTTTCGTATAAAAAACTCCCTAGGTATCCATTAACTGATAATTCCTACAAGTGCAACACAAAAATCTGTGCAAATGGTTAAATGTTTCCTAATGATTCTCAGCTTACAACATATCTTTAAACGTTACAGAGTAGAGAATATAGGGAAACCTTAGCCTAAATATTTATTCCCTATCCTCAAAATCAATTTTGTCAGCAAGTAGTTCACACACAATGCCAGATTAATTTTAATGAAATGAGTTTTTTCCCAACCAATCACATCACATCATTTTTCTACACCCAGCCCACTGCCACCCTGTCAAAACTGATTCATGATTAATTTCATTTTTTCTTTTCTGAGTTCATAACACCTGGACATATTTTGGTGAAATGAACCACTTCATCAAAGCAGCTGTTTTGGAGAGAAAAAAAGATTTCTCAAGTAAAGATCTGATGCAGAAGGAAGATTTGAAAACCTGACCTCCAAAGAAATGTTCACTGTTCCATGAAATATTAAATCACAAGGAAAAAAATAAACTAATCATTTATGGCATCTTAATCTTTGATGATCTATGTGATAAAACTTGTGGCAGTGTGTTCATCAATTTTTAAAGAGATGGTTACCTGGTTCATTTTCCTGCTCTTGGGTCCTTCCAACCAGGCTTTCGACGTTTTCATCCTTTGACCAATGTTTGCTACCCCACTCGAATCAAAAACCTAACTCCCTTCACATCTTTGCACAAAATCTACTGCCTTAATTAGAAAACTGAGAAAATAAACACAAAACTGAAAGTAAATTGAACTCCAATGGTTTGCTACAGTCACACTTGTATAAACTAGGAAATTTGCTCGAGTGGATTTACTTTAGCAAATTCTAAACATTTATTCCTTGGGCATGATAAACAGACGAGAAAAGAAAAAAATGCAAGAGAAATAACTAAAATAAATACGCGTGTCCCCAAGGAAACTAACAATTAATATTTTCGACACAAAAGTGAAAGCAATAAGTTTTTATCTAAAGAATGATTCTCGAATGTTATCTTCTGCGCTCTTCCCAATCACCAAAATTTAGAACAAATGAAATTAGTAATTTTATCTGTTTTTTTCAGCTATCTTCTATAATAGCGCGCAGAGGGCGAAAAGAGATCAAACAGAGAAGAAATATTAAGAGACAACACAACTCAAAACAAAATAAAATTCAGCAACACAAAATACACTGAAGAAAAATTTAATGAAAACAAAATAGAGAAGATCTTGAACATGCTCGATCCAAAACGGAAAGAGCGATCGCACCAGAAATAAAAAATACAGCAAAGTAAATAATAAAGATTCAACCAAAGAAATCGAGAACCATAGCTATTATGCCGAACTGTCAAAACAGCTAGAACTCGGTCTCACAAAATGTAAGAAGGTTCTAACGAGAAATAGCTCGAATTACCAAACAGTGTACTTAAAGTAAGATCTGGCCTAAAATATATAACGAAGTATTCGGTCAAAATACGGCCGATCTCTAAGAATTCCAGTATACCTCATACAGACATACTCTATTTACCTTTCTAATTAACACACAAAGTCAAAGTAAAATCTAAATTTTTCAACTATTTTCAACGGCAGAGAGCTCTTCGCCAAACGGCAATCAAAGCTTTTCTGAAACTAAACTAAGTTCAAAAGATCAAACGAAAACCTCCAGAAAATTTACGCAAAAAGGGCAAAAAATCAAAGCTTTGGGAGCGAGCTTGATGTGGGGCGGAAGGAAGGGCGAGACGGAGGCGACTCGCCATCTTTCTTGGAACTCTGGCTGTGAATGTTCGGCAACTGATTCAAGTTAGTCAAGGCGCTCCCATATTTATTGCTTCTTAACGTTGGGCGTCTTAAATGATACTTGAAGAGGCGGTTTGTCCTCGTGTCCAGCTAGTCGATGTCCGTTGAGTCCGGCGATCGCTTGTTGAGCATCATCATAGTTTTGCATGTTAACGAAGCCAAAATTTTGGCCTTTCTTCACGCGCACATCTGAAATTGCACCGTATTTGGCGAACAGTTTGTACAACAGCTTCTCTGGGTCTACTTTAACAGTTCCAGCGTCGTCTTTATCCGACGGCAAGCCATACACGAATACACAATAACTAGGAACCAGAGCGTTTGGCGTAAAGGTGTTGTTGTTCGGGCTTTGAAGAAACGTCAGCGGCGAGTAGCGAAAATTCGCGCCTTGGTGGTACAGAGGCCCTACCCCGCTGGCGCTGAATGGCGATCTTGCATTTGCACGAATTTGTGGCGGAGTTAGACCGAGCGGTGACTGAAAGGCAAACGGAATCTGAGGCTTGTTGCTGGGAGGATTGGCAAACTTCACGGTCAGTTTAGAAGAATCCGTGGGACTTACACCCGGCAACTGCGCGCCATTCAACGCGTCGATCGCAGCTTGCGCTTGAGAGCGCTTGTCAAAACGGACAAATCCAGCACCACGACTCACAGAGTTTTCGTCTTTAAGAACTTTTGATGTTATAATCTCGCCGTATTTTTGAAAGAGCATCTCCAGCTCTTCCTCGTTCATTGTCTTTGGTAGTCCACTAATGTACAGATTGGCATTTTTTATGTCATCGGACGAGGGGCGAGCGTAACTCACCTTGATATTCTTGGACTGAACTCGTAGTCGATTCAACTCCCTGACCGCTTTTGCCGCTTGATCGGGTTCCAAATAATTCACGAACGCGTAACCAAGGCTGTTCCCGGATACTCTGTCCCGTACGAGTTTACAACTCGACACGGTTCCGAATTCACTGAATAAGTTTTTGAGTTCCCCTTCGCTCATGGAAGGCGGTAGGTAGTTGATGATCAAGTTTGTCTTTGAATGGTTATTCCCATGGTCTGTGCCGTTTTCCAGTGATTCGCCGTTCATTTGCACGGGAACTGTACTATCATTCATCTTGTCCAACATCAAGAAAAGAATTAAAGCAAGAGGGGAACTCTTGGAAAGATAACGAATAAATTACAGGGTCACCAAATGAACTCAATCGTCTCGTGGACTCAACCGAACGTCAAAAATTCGAATGAGAAATGAACTGTCAGAGATGGCGGCAAAACTTATTTATGTTCCACGTGGTCAGAGTGCGTACAATTTCTCATTAAATGCTTCACCCTCTAGGCGCAATAACAACTAACGCAGTAGGGATGGTTGAGTAATTATTTTTTATGGTTCGCTATTTATGTGTATTTCTCTGAGGTTTTCTTTGCGATGATAACGATTTTCAAGACATATTTTGGTCAGATATAATTCAGTAGAATATCCGCTGGTTTATCTTTTCGACGAGAAAGCAACGTTTGAACGTGTTTACAAAACGTAATGGGGTAGGGTGGGGTGATCAGCTTGTCGGCGGCATATTACAAAGGACCGGAAAATCGGAAATTGCAGCTGAATTCGCACGCTCGAAATCCATGAAGCGGATGAATATGTCTGATCTTTGGCTAAAGGGATTATTCCAACACTTCTTAGTAAGGCGAATTTGAATTTTAGGCGACGAAAGAGAGAATTTATCCCTTTTAAAACTTTGACAGATGCGCAGGGACTGAACAACGGCCTACGGTGTTAGTTGTACGTTGTTTAGCGCGTGTGAAGTGTTTGATCATCAGCTATTTCGTAAATTAATGTACATATTCATTTCATTGTCGTGTTTGTCCTCATTCCAGTGAAAGCGTTGTTAGCTGTTTTGTTTTGGCTTTTCATTCCTTAATTTCTTTGCGCCTTGGGCGAAAACAAAACCTGCAGAGGCTGACAATATTTTTCAAGTTGAAAATAATTCCACTTTGTTCATTTCCGTTGTTTGCACATTCGTTTACGCGCAGAGCGATCACTACCGCTGTTGGTTGGAGATTCAAAATGACATCAAACACAGGAAGCTGTCACCGGAGTCGCTATGGTGTTTTAGTTTGCGATAACGCCGAGAAATGGGGAGGTATTACGGGACTTGGAAAGCGATTTATTGATGCTTTCGGAAGTAATTCTGACTTGGAAGAATGGCACTTGTTCGCTGCCTGTGAGGGTGAACTGCCCTCGGTAAAGGACTTGGATACCTTTAATGGCTTCTTCATATCGGGAAGCCCACGTTCTGCAAATGATAATATCAAGTGGATCAACGATTTAAAGACATTTATTTCCTCTTCGGAGCTAAATTCCTCGAAGGTTCGCGTGGTCGGTGTTTGCTTTGGCCATCAGCTAATTGGCGCTGCTTTAGGTGGCAAAGTAACAACGAATCCATCACAGAAATTCGTCCTGCAGGGGGAAGAAGTCAAAACAGACAAGAATTTTAAAGGAAATGAAGCCATAAAAAAGATCATTGGAAATAGCGACGAACCTCTGCGTCTGCTCGAATGTCATGGAGAATGTGTTGCAGTCCTCCCCACTGGAGCTCAAAGTTTAGCGAAGTCAGCAACGTGCCAACATGAACTGATTCAATTTACAGAGAATATATTCGGAATACAAGCACATCCAGAATTCACTGTACAAGATTACAAAGAGTTCTTAATCCCCGAATTGTTCAATGCCGGTAAAATCGATGAAAACGGTAAAAGACTTTGCGAAGAGTCCATTGAGCAACCCTTAGATTCATCAAAGATGGCGGATGCTTTGAAGAAATTTGTCTCCAAAGAAGATAATTAACTGTCTGCGGAAACATCCATCAATGAAAAACCTTGGACTATATTTGCATATTTATCTTTTTGTGTAATAAGATGCTATAAAATTAAGCTTGTACCATGTAGGGGAACTCCCACATTTTATGATAAGAGGTGTCGGCTAGAAATTCTACTTTTGGGTAGTGGGTGGGATGTTTAATTCATGACCACTTAAACTTAACCAAGTTAATTTTACTATGGAGTAAATAAGAATGCTGAAAACTTATTGAAATGACCCAGGCAACAATTTTATTTATTTTGACATATATTACACTGAAGTGCTCTGAAGTTCAAAAAACAATGTATCTCACACTGCTGTATGGGATGTCAACCAATAGCCCCTGGAAAGAAGGCAAACAAAAGGGGTCTGAATCTACCAATTACAACCCACAAACACGACCTTTTTAACCAGTTGAAGTAAGCATTTTTGTCATTTCCTGAAATGTGAGCTAAAATATCGTTTTAAGCGGCATAAAATGCTGGCCTTTCATTGAATTCTTAACTTCAGATTGTGTATGTTGATGGTTGTTTATTCTCACAAATTTGAATGCAGTAAGGCCGTGTAGCTTCTCTTCTTGTCTTAAACCCTTACTTGTCTCTCTGATTTTCAAGCAGAAAACAGACTGAAAGCAGTCATGGTGAAAGTCACAGGGTGATTATTTTGTTAACAGGATATATACTGGTATTTTGATTGTAACAAGCTTTCATATTACGGTCTGAGGCCACAGGGACAAAGTAGTACAGATTTATGCCATCTGTAGGGGATAATTATTTTTGAGTGTACCAAAATTTTGTATAACAGTTTTGTGTAAGATATAATAGTTTGGTATAATGTTTGTAGTTATGCCTTTCAATATAAAAATAGCTGCGTGGGTAATAAATTATTGAATTATACTCCCTGTTTATCCATCACATCTTAGTCTAGAGACTACACAGACAGTTTATAATTTCCTAACAGAAAGAGCTGAACAGCATAAACATGTTCTGTAGTCAGATAAATGTTTTGTACAATTCATGACATAAAGCTAGCGAGACTGAGGTCTAAGAAAAATTATTACAAGAAATATAGAGGCTCCTACCCATGAAATCTTGGGTGTCCAGCACTTAAGCTTATGTAGAAAAAAGAAGTTCTTCCAGTCGTCCAAAGGCAACATTTAGTTGCCTGAGGCACCTGGGTGAGAATGTAGCCCTGACTAGTCTTAGTGTTAGAACCAGGATAACAGTTTGAGATAGCAATCTACCAAGGATAGTACATAGTGTTGAAACCTCTACAAGGTTAACCATCTGAGAAGTAAAACTTAGTGCTTTGGAATGAGTTTTCCAAGGTTACTGGTATTTTTTAATGTATTCCTAGAACTTTATTCAAATGAAGATATGCACAGTAATATACTTGATGTATGGTTGTATTTGTGTGGTGAATTGTCATCTACCGACAAAATTTGACTTCTTATTGAAATCCTGAATATAATGCATTCTCTGTACAAGTTGATTTACAGCGCAAGCACAAACCAATAGGCCAACCTTTTTGGATGTTCTTCCCATAGCTCTTGTTTGTGTTGTCACACAAAGCTTTTGTTATTTGTGTTGTCACACAACAGTTCTGCCTGGTTGTGATGACCCCCAATGCACAAACAATTATACATAAAAAAGTGAAATTTGTTTGAGGGGTAGGGATGAATACTTTCTGTGACTCCCAGGAGAAAATTGATGGTTTGTAATTTGCTAGTGGGAGCTGTATCCAGTGACAAATGTCCAATACATGTATATGAAGTAATGTTATGTATGAAGTAAAAAGAAACTGATACAGCCATGATTGTTGCAGGATGCAAATGTTAAAAACAAGCCTATTTTTTGGTCTGTGCAACATGGTTTGAGATTCATTCCTCCTCCTTTATCAGTCCATAGTTTAACCTTCCTTCTTCCACTGGCATTGCCTAGTTCTAGTTTTATCCCCGGCACGTGAAAATCAGCCACTTGATGAGACCATCATCAGTCAGGGGGGCAGGGTGGGGGTGGGGGGTCGTAAGTATTTTAATAGTACAACAAATTTTTGCAGCGCGAATTTGAAAAATTGGGCAGTTAACCACCATAACATAAATGAATATATTCCAAAACGAAATCGTGAAAAAAGAGCCATTGAGTATACTTCGTCGTGAACTATCAGAAAGATATTTCCGGTTTACTCCACAGGAACTCCAGCGCCTCCCCTCCCCCAACTTTAAAATCTGCTGAGACGGTATGACACGTACCGGCCGGCGGGTAGACTTGGCAAAAGAGTCGACCTCACGAGTTTCCGCGTAAAATAGCTAAACGAGCGAAATAATAAACAAGACGAAGTACTTTTCTGAAAGTCGACCGGCGGGCTGATAATGAGTTCTGAAGAAGCCAAGAACCGTAACCGATTCGCTGTTTTAGTATGTGAAGATGCAGAGAAGTGGGGCGGACTACAAATTATGGGCAAGCGTCACATAGATCTTTACCAAAAGGAAGAAGACACAGAATGGCGTATTTTTAACGCTTGTGAAGGAGACATCCCCTCCGTAGAAGATATTGACAAATACCAAGGCTTTGTGATCGGTGGAAGTCATCACTCAGTGAACGACGATAAAGAATGGGTGAAAAGAATGGAGCAACTCATTGTTTCGTTGGCTAGGAAATCGCCGTCTCCTCGAGTGGTTGGCCTTTGTTTTGGTCATCAACTTTTAGCCAAGGCACTCGGAGGAATCGTTAGCCGAAATCCTTCAGGGAAGTTTATTTTACAAACCGAGAAGGTGAAGCCCATAAAGAACGGTGCTGTTAGAAACTCGATCGTGTCCAAACTGTTCGAGAGCGGTCCTCTCGATCTGTTAGAGTCGCACAGCGAATGCGTGACGGAACTTCCTCGAGATGCCGTGACGATTGCTAGCTCGACTTCCTGTGATCATGAGATGGTTTTGTTTACGGATAACATATTGGGCCTTCAGTCTCATCCCGAGTGCACAGCTGAAGAATTTGAGGAAAAAATTCTCCCTACCTTGATGAGTAGTAACTTGTTTACTGAGGAAGACAAAGTTAAAACCCTAGAGTCGTTCAAAGTTCCTTTGCATTCCAGCAAAGTAAACAACATTTTAACTGATTTCCTTCATGAATAGACATTAACAAGGTGTTTACAGTACCATGCAAAATAACAGTAAGATAGAAGACAATGAATAGACTTTTATCTAGCATTAATACGTTGCTGTCTTAAGTTCCTCACATCCTAGAATGTTCACTGCTTTTTACTTTTTACCATACTGAATTACTAATTACAAAAATAAAATTGAATGTTATACAATGATTACACGTATAATCATAACAATTGCAATTTCCTCAAATGTGATTGGTGCATAAACGACATAAACTGCTTTTTTTGCTCTAATCGTATCTATGACAAAAATTATTCTCCATCCTGATTGGTTCCCCTTGTGCGTCTATTTGTCACATAATCAGCACCCGATCATATGGTATGCAATTACAGGTATCTGATTTGAACTTTTTGTAATCCAATACCACCTGATTTTGACGTCAATTACACGCGTTTTAATGGCTTTTTTTTGCAATGTCTCGCACAGTTTTCAACACTTATGAAAAGCGCTACAGATGTTTTCCCTCAAAAGAACTTCCCAAAAGACATTTTTAATTC
>OFEP01000071.1_pt1 | contig 11500 bp, 9 predicted proteins | sample 1521161 | NCBI WGS metagenome assembly OFEP01 (sample SAMN04272335, study PRJEB24112) | coral metagenome | biome: Coral reef; feature: Shallow seawater; material: Coral tissue | host: Coral | place: China: South China Sea | collected 2014
ACAAATTGATAACAAAATTGATTTCCAAGCTCGTAACATTTTTAAACCTTTCTGTGAGGCCCTGTTAGGGGTAAATTCCGACAAGCGACATGGCCTTGAACCGGCGACATGAGAGTCACGAACTGGCGACGACCGACAGACTGTTGCAACGAATTAGCGAAAGCGACACAAATGTCAAGACAGACCGACAGCGAACTCCAGAATTGTAAATGTTCTGCGGACTGCGGAATATTTGCGCGTAATTACTTGCGGTCGTAATTACTTACTCATGATCAGTGTTAACAATAATGGCCAATTGTGGCTAATAAGGGTCCAATAAAGGCGAACAGAAATACATCTCATTTTACTGGCGTTTTTCATTTGATTGACGTGTTCAGTGCATCACTCCCTTTGAGGACTTTGCCGCTTAGCGTATCATGTTCTCCTTGCGTGACCCACGTGCGCGCTCCATCAACCTGTCAGAGAGATACTTTTTTCTTTATTGATCGCGTATATCTCGGTGTTCCAAATCGTAAGCGAGTTATTGAAATACATCACTATCAGAGTCATAAGCGAGTCGTCGGAGTGCCGTTGAACGGCATTAACGGCATGGGAAAACACAAAAAACACAAGAAGGAAAAGAGAAAGCGAGAAAAACAAGACAAGTTAGAGAGAAGAGAACGACCAGGTGAGTTAAATCTTCATATAAATGGTCATGTATAGATTGCCAGCATTCGCTCGTGTGAAAATTAGAGGGACGTTACATGTCTTAGGTCACTCCTCTTTTCTTATTTCCAGTTATCTAAAACATGTGGCTAGTGGTCGCTAGTGAGAGAAAAATCTTTAGCATGAGTCAGCGCTAACATAATAAATGGTTTCACAACACACATCATCTGTCATCAACGGGCATCAACGTATGCAGTTTACCTCTTCAATCCATAGAGAGCATGTAGGTTAACTCGCAAGGAAAGCTCTTTCGTACATTAACGACATTAACGTTTTGCACGATAGAATTCCCCTGCGCAATTTTGTTTACTAACAGAAATCAGCGGAAATACAGTGGAACCTCGATATAACGTAGGTCCAAGGGACTGGCAAATGTGTTTGCCAGAATGAGGTCAATGAGTTTCGTTATAGTGTCTATATTACACTGAAGTTTTTTCCCATATAGTTCTTTATTACTGGAGCGAAAAATATCGTTCGTTGTACCAAGAGTTTCGTTATATAAAGGTTTGTTAAATCGAGGTTTCACTTTGTCGGTCTTGAGGTCTGGTGACCTCTGGTGACAGCAGACCCTTGACAGACTTGACATGACAGACTTTACACCTACAATTAGGTATCCGCGAGTTTTTTGCGCTCACGCAACACTCCTGTGAGCCGTGACCGAAGACACTGAAAGTTTTAATTGTCTTTCGTTGCTCTAGGAAAAGAGAGAAAGAGAAAGAAGAGCTACCACTCAGACGAGTCTGAGTCAGATGTCTTCGAAGCGAAAAGAAGGAAGCAAGAGTCACGGCCGGGGTCGACAAAAGTTCAGAAGACATTGGCCCAGTTTGTTGACAGGAATACTGGCGAAGACACTACGTCAGCCACTGTAGACAGCGGCTTGAAACTGACAGTCGATACCGCAATAGAAATTTACCAATACGGCCACTCAAAGAAATCTGGCTCTCGAAATACACTTTTCGTGTTGTTAGACAAACATAAAGATTTAAGTGTTCTGAAAAAAGCTCTTAGAAAAGAGTACGGCTTGACAACTGATGCCAGAAGGTACCAAATCGGCGATTTCAACATTGAAATTGGTGTCACCTGTTCAGAGAAAGCGTACATGGCCAACACGCAGACGGAGTGGCAGAATTTAAGGACCCGTTTTTACAGTGGCACAGGGCAATATTGTCTCCTAGGTGAGTAAAAAGGGAATGTAAGTTATTAATTATAAGTTGGTCACCTGTCAACAAATATGTTAAAATGGACCAATTGTCTCATTGTCGTTATGCCGGATACCCCTCAAAAGACCTTAAAATACAAATTTCCTCCAATAAGCTTAGCTGAAGTAAACTGGAAAAGAAGATTAACCCGAATGCAGCCGTTGTCATTTGCACCAAATATCTTACTTCTTGTGCTTTTAATAGCCTCGGCGAAAGGCCCTAAGGTTAGGCAATTTCTTAGTATTTTGCTCAGGGATCAAACGTATTGTCTATCTGTTACCACAGTACAACTTCATGAAATTCAGTACAGTAAAGTTAAAGGAGTTCCATCAACAAGCGCGAAGACCAAAAAGAAAATGGTACGGGGACCTTACAAGCGGGATGAGCGTGTTGTACAAGACGAAGACCTGCTCCTGAAACTAAGAAATTACACTGGTTGTGTGAACGAATTCAAGTATGAAAGAGGAGAAGACCAACAACAGCTTCTGGAGAAGTTTAAGAAGGGTGAGAACATTGTTCTCTAAAACCGACTGCAATTTTTTTTTTATCTGCCCAAAAAGTGACCACAGAAATGCATGATTATTTACAGATGTTGAAATCCATTATCCTGGATCTCGAGCACTCACGGAACTACACATCGTGTGTGGAAAATGTGGAGTAACTAGGGCTGTGAACAGACTGCGATACCACCAGCACTTCAGAGACCGTATGTATATATGCCATTCACATTGATCATAGAAATGCATGACCTATGTATTATTAGTCCTGACTATAATTCAATTTTTTATTGCCATTGTGCGTACGATGATGTAAGAGCACCATGAAGATATTCTGGCAAATGTTAACATCAACTGAAAAGAAATGAAAATGGGTGAGATGAGATGGTCCGTGTTGCCTAAGGTAGTATTAAAAAAGTACTTAGACCTTGCTTCCTGGCCAAGATGTTTTTGTCTTTGTAGTGTTAATGCCTGTTTTTTAACTTGCTCCTAAATAGATCACTGGAAGAGCTGCATTGTTGTGAAAAGTAGTGACTTGAGAGACATATTCGCAAGCATGAAAAATAAAACTGCCAAGTAAGGACAGTAAGCCGAACGCTCCTGAAATCCTCTCAAATAACTTTGAATGAAGAAAATGCATATCCGTGTTTGTATTGTAATGCTAGGCTACTTTCCAGAAATAAAGAAAGATAAAACTGATTGAATATATTGTTTGATATCTTTCTGTCCACAAAGCGAAGATATAGAAGAGTCTGATTTGACCAGCTATTCAGAGGGTGAACTTGAAAGGGAGAGTGATGAAGGTGATGGATTTGTGTAAGTTCGTTTCATTCTTAGAACCTTATGGCTGCGCAATTTATTTATTTATTTGTTTTTCCAAGCCATGTTTCAAAACGTACATTTTTGAAGAAACTACCGATGGAGTACTAGTGACTTCGAGGACATTCGCATATATAGTGGAACCTCTAATAACGAAACGCCAAGGGGCGAAAGAAGTGTTCGATATAACGAGGATTCATTATATCGAGGTTATTTATTATATATTTCTGTAATACTGGGGCGAAGAATGCCGTTAGTTATTCCAAAGTCTTTGCTAAATAGAGGTTGGTTAAATCGAGGTTCCACTGTATTTAATTATAAACTCTGTCTTTGGCTCACAGATGTTTGGAAGAGCTAGACCCAGTCGTGGTTGCTTTACAGCAAGAGATTCAAAGTGGCAACCTCCCACGTCATCACATCTTTTACAAAGTTCTTCGAAACGCCCTCGAGTTTGCACAGAAATCTTCCGATCCCAGAAAACAGTTCACACACGACAAAGATGTGACCTTGTTTTCTGAAACTCTTGCTTTTCATGGCAAGGACAAAGTTATGAATCTTCTACGTGGTGCGGGTTTTCATGGCCAGCAAAAAGGTGGGACATTTGAATTCAAATGGGAAAACTGGAATCTTCCATTTGTCCCTTCCAAATCAACAAGAAGCAAGGACAAGGCTGGTTATACCACCAAGAATGGTATAATCAAAAGCCTTTTAATATCTTACTTATTGCTTGCTCAGTTAGAGGAGAGTGGAGTTCAACCATTAATCGACAACCCGAACCTTCGTGTGATTCCAGTTTGTTTAGCCACTGATGGTATGAGCATTAAACCGGGCCTCCAGTTTGATACACGTATTAAGGAGTTAGTTGGCCTTCTATTTCCAGTTGACCTGGAGTATGTTGAATCAACCCCGTCGCCTGATCCCGCAACTTTGAAAGGGTCCTTTGTGACTGAGGTCAACTGCGAAATTATTACCTCGTTGGACAATAATTTGTCACTTCCTGTTGGCCTGGAGTTTACGGGGAAACGCGTCTCCGGCGAAGACGTTGCGAACCGAATAATGAAGCGTGCTGTCCAGTTGCAAATTTGTCTCAGATGCCTAATGGAACATACAACAACCACCATGAATGTAATTGATACTTCTGGGGAATGCTGTAGAAACCGATGTGAAGGTAAATTGATAGAAAGACTTACTTCACCTCTCCCATAAATAAAAAGCTTCATTTCCGTTTTTAATTTTCATAGTAATGTTAAACACAAGGTTTCGTTTTTAAAAGCAGTCTCTTCTGCCGGAATGTTTACATATTCCATAGCAGACAAGCATCTAATGACCTTTAATGGGAACAACATTTTAAACAATTATTTAATATGTTGCTTTTACATCATAAAATCGTAAACAAAAGCACCAATTAATGTCATTAATTTAAATATTGCAAAGTTATTTGCTATTTTAATTAGCATATTCACTACTTACAGCTTGTCTTGAGAGTGACACAGTCTGCCAGCCTTCCAGCGACTTGGGACATCAAAGTGTCGACACCCCACTTCGAGCATGTCAATCCTGCTTGGAATCTGGCTCTAAGTGTGTGAAGCTTTTGGTTCTTCTTTGGACAGCTGACTGCGAAGAAAGCAACAAGCAAGCAATGGAGCACATCACTAAGCTTTCCAATGAAGGAACCGACGACCAGATCAAGGAGCAGGTGAAGTTTTTAAAACCAATCCCAGAAGCAGTTCATCTAGGAAAATGCCTCAAGTCTTCCTTTGCCAATTGGTTTCTGTTCATGAATGGCGAGAGATTTAATCTCTCAAATCTCCGCGTGTTATATAACGATGAAGATGATGACATCAGAGGTCGGATGCGTAAAGAAGTCACACTCAGTGCCATAAGAAATCGCGATCGTATGTCGGTGGAATCCATGCTTCTCATTGCAAAGCCATCAGTGAGAGATGTCATCCGTGAGGTACCACTCCTTGTGCAGACTATCATCCCGGAGACCTTTCGCCTGTATAAAGGAAACTCCAAAGGGCTGATTGCAAATCCTACTGGTGTCTGTGTTGGTGATCATGGTAGCTTGTTTATCACCGACAACAAGAAATCAAGTCTATTTCTAGCCCGCCTCCACTACCCAGTGGATGTAACCGAGATTTCAAAGGCACTGAAACATCCCAATGGCGTAGCATATAGCAGTGGCATCGTTTTTGTTGCAGACACAGGAAACGAGCGAGTGGCGTACAAAGCAACTGGGTCATCGGTGTTTATAGATCCCAACAAGATGAAGGTTGTCGACCTACGGGCTCAGTTACATGCGCGTCATATCCAAGTTCACGCTTCTGCTAAAAAGAACGATCTTGTAAAGGCAATGACAAAGTGGCTTCAGGAACAAAGAAGAGGAATCAGCTATTCAGTGTCTGATCTGAATAAGCTTCCATTAGATAAAGAAATCAAGAAACCTTTAGCAATTGTTACTGCTGCAACAGACTTGCTAATGGTGTCTGACAGCCATTCCCATTCCGTCTACCAAGTAAGTATCAGCAACAATGGCGCATTTCTGCGAGGCACTGTCAGCTTGGTCATAAAGCTTCCCGAAACGGCAAACCCTTTGGGACTGGCGTTTGATGGAAGCAACGTGTATGTTGCTAACTCCAGCAGCGATGGTGGAATCACAAAATTCAATCTGGCAACATCGGAAAGCTCAATTATAGTTAGAAATGGTACGGCGAATTGCCACATTGTTCACGGGGTGCATGTATCAACCGACGGAAATATTGTCTTTACAGACCGGGGATCTTGTCAGGTGCGAAGTCTTTCGCCAGAAACCTCACAAATTCAAGTGATTGCTGGATCTGGTGCAAATAGTTCGAGAGATGGATCCAGCCTTGCAGCATCTTTTTGCCAACCAACAGCTTTATGCATCGAGGGGAAAACGATGTTTGTCGCGGATACAGCGGTAGGAGCTATTAAAGTCGTTACTCCGACGAATTCCCTGTGCAAATTCCTTGAGCTACTTGATTCACTATGTAGAATGTTCGGAATACATCTGCGCGGAGTTCAAGCAGAATCCCACAGTATCGAAGAGGCTATTTCGTCGTTGAGTGAATTGAGTTCAGTGGTTGACTTGTGGGTGGATGAGGTTCAAGAGAAAATGGGAAGGAAAGCAGCAACTCAGGGACCTCAAGGAACAATATCGTCAAAAAGCAAACGCAGCGTTGAAATTCTCAGCGAGTCATTATGTTCACTGAGAGATTTTCTGAAAGATGTCAACCCAGGGTTCAACAGCTTTCTCAAACTGGTCGCCACTTTGACACTTGTTGTAGAGAACTTTTTCAGCCAAATGCGCTCTAGAAATGACATGCCAACTGCCTTGGAGTTTGCATATCTATTTGCGCCCACCATTCGCGAGTCACTGAAACAACTAACTGATACTGGGTTTGTCTACTATACTTCCCCACATTCTTATTACGAACAACCAGATGAGATGAAACTCCCATTTCGAGACCTGCCTTCTTTGTCTGTTCCATCGTCCGTAGAAATGGAAAAAGATGACCAGAGTTTGATGAGAGACTGGAGGGACAGCTTTGGTAAACCGGTCCGTCAACTGACGGTACGAAATCAAAGTACCAAGGACAATGTAGGTACACTTCCTTTGTTCGCATACACAACACCAGATCAGCCTCCAAGACCTTTGGAGTTTTCCACCACAGACGACCTCCCAGCTAGAGAAACAGAGGTCACAGAGATTGAGCATGAAGCTGTCAGAGGAGCCATTTTATTTCAGGCCAACAGTGTTGTGGTCGTCAAGCGCGATCACATACGTGGATACCCGAACAAGGGACCATTCTTTGTTGGAAATGTCGTAGCTGATGTCACCGACAAGGAAGAGGATTTTTTTTTTGATATAGAGTTGTTTGTTTCTTCATTTGAAGACTGCCTCCTGTTTACTTTGAGTCAGGTGGCGGAAACCGTACGAATTCACCGAGATGCCATAGTCGGTAAAGTGGAGGAAGGACATTTTGAAAAAGGGTGTGATTTCGTGAAATTGACGGAGGTATCATACGAGACATTTCTTCGATACCAAAATGACGTGGAAGACCTTTTGCCAGAAAAAGAAGGCGGTGAAAAGGACAGCAACATCGACGCTGATGATGATGAGATTCCAGCAAACGTGGTCTTTGGAGGAATGCCACTTTGCACAACATCCGGAAGAATTGTCATCCGCCCAAATCGTCTGGACCTTTAGTTTATTTTTCACAGACCTCTAGTAAACGCATGCCTTGTGGATAATGAATGGTCGATAATGTCCTTCCTCCTGGGTTATTATAGTTACAGAAAAGCACAGTCTGACAACGAAATCAGAGTTCAACTCGGAAGAAACATTAGACTCTTGCACTACCAGAATTGTACAAATGTTATTGTAGCTCGATTGCTTTGCCAAATTAGGCTTTGATTCACTTGTATAGATTACTAGATGGAATGTTATTGACTTCATTAACTATTCCAAGTAGCCTGAATAAGTATTATTCATTTAAAAAGGTCTCTAAACCCTGCGCTTAAAAGTACTAAAGATAGAGGCCGTATGTTCCGTTGGCGTCGTTCCAGCGAATGTGGATTGTGAGAGGGGCAAACGAGGTAAAACATTTATTAATGAAATTCCGACAGGCGACACGAGAATGTTCCGAAATTGCGACATAGGTAGCTGTGAAATTCAGACGGGGGACATGGGCACCCCCCCTAACAGGGCCTCGTAAATCGTCGAATTAGCGCTCGGCCGGGAAAAGGAGAACGAGTCACGGTTCCCAAGATGCTTTGCGCGAGAAATTTAGCGAATTACCGAAAGCTCGAGGGAGCTCAAAAGGGTTGTCGATGCAAGTTTTTGGTTGCCAAGTTAGAGGTCGGCAAAGTCTTCAAAGGTTGGTTTCTTTCTCGGTTTTGAATCTTTGATGTCTATCTGTTGTGCTAATCGAATTTATTGTGCTAACAATAATGTTTTGTACCCGAGTTAGGTTAATTTTGCCAGACCTGCCAACCCCTGGTAAAGGAAAATCTGGAGATTCTACACACACAAAAAAGGGAGATTCTACATTTTCCCCCATCAAACCCCTTTTCCATCGCGGGAACTATATACCTGCCACCTTTTTTTAATTTATAGGAGTGACATTTTTCTCCTGAGAGCGCCAGGATTTTTCGTAGGGCTCCAATGATTTCCGAAGATGTCCGAAGACTTCCGAAGATGTTCCGAAGACTTCCGTCTGGCCAGTACATTGATCGATACTTTGAACATCCATACGATGATACATAGCTCGACGAAAGACTGGTAATATTTAAACTGGCCATTTTAAAACCATGACAATTTATCGAATAGATGTCGACGTACTTGTTTAGTAAGAATCGTATCAATGTACAATATTATTTATAAAATTACCGGCTAAAACAGCGATATCTTTCTTGTACGTTTCTACCAGGCGTGAGAAATTGGAACACAGGCGTGAGTAGGCGTGACATCGAAGTTTTTTGATCCGCAGGCGTGACAATCACGCCTTAGGCGTGGCACTTGGCAGGTATAGAACTAGACAATGTAATAAGGCAAGGCCACGACGACAAACCAGTGAAGAGTGCCGGATCTTGTGTAGACTCAATAGTTAAATTTAGCTTATATGTTAGCCTATCATATTCTGTTATGCTGTATTTTAAATGTAACGGTCATTTATCTATGTATTCATTTTCTTCTAGCCCCCGTAGAAGGTTTGTCTTACAAACCGAAATAGCTTACTGTTTATCAATTATTCGTACTCTAAACTCGCTGAAATTCATCTTCAAAACGGCATCGTTCTAAAAACTGAACTAACTGCAAACTTAGTAATAAGAGCGCTTATTACATGGGGTAGGGTGCCGAACCGAGTAAAATGAATTGCTAGGTTACACTTTTGCGCAACCACAAATTTAAGTCAAGAATCTGGAATCTGATTGATGATTGATATATAAATAATTTCGCCAAGATTTAGGTCTGCGCGATATTAGCGCATTATTCGAAAAAGTGTTTTAACCCAATTCAGATAGTTTTGCGACGTTTGCGTAGAGAAGCCGTGTTAGTGCTCCTCCTCGTTTCTGTTAAGTAACAAAAACATCTGTCATTGATTTTTGCCACTGAAACGAAAAGTTATGACTCTGGAGCTTAGACAAATTGCAACTAATACTTCTTCTACTGAAAGAAGAAGAAAAGGGTTGTGGTCGTTGTTGTTGTTTTGCCGTTGCTGTTTAAAGAACTGATCAAACTTGTGCGAAAATTCATCATTTGACCTGAGCGAAAGCCTTATCGCGTCCAGCGCCAATTTTATGTCGCGCGACGCATAAACTTGAAAATTCAAAGGTGCTAACTTTATAACAAAATAAAAAACCTGGTAATTGTTAGGAGGTTTACATTTGATGAAAATAAAACTTTAGAAAGATGTGGCAGATATAGAGACGGGCGAATAGCTGGGGAAAACTCTCTTCTAAAGCAAACTATAATTTGTTTTTGAGTTATTTCTTAAAATAGCTAATATCTTAATCCACCTGGTCTCTGTTGTTCAAACCAGGATAACTCTGATACTCGGTTAGGCAACTGAGAATTTCTCGCCCAACAAATCTTCATAGCGGAGCTCCGGCGGCCGAAAATGACCGGTAGACAATCAAATAAACTCTTGTTCGTAGGCCATCGTAGTGGTTTGTGTTATTTTCTTAGACAATCAAGACTCCAAAAAATTTGTTAAATTAGCATCCACATTTGTCTTTAAAAACAGGATGCAATAATCAACAAGCAAAGCCTTGATAGCTGCTAGGCATTTATCTTCTGAGATAACATTAACCTTTTTAGCCATAGACAAAACTTAATCTAGATTTTGCTCGAACATGCTAATCTTATTTGATCCCTGTAATTAAATTAAAAACCCAAGTGATAATCACAATGATGTTTATATATACGAACTGGTCGACAGCCAGTATTTCCTTAAACGGTTACTACAAAGTCACAGTTCAGTTCTTCAGAATATGAAATGAAATTTATATATAGAGGAGAGAGTGTTTTAATCGAGAAACAGTAAAACTATTTTGGTTTCAGGGCTTGAGAGGTGAACAATGCTGTTATATTAGATCTTTGACAGACAGAGATTTTTTCGTTTTTACCTCAGCATTAATTAGAAGACTATCTACTGAAGTCATTTAAATTTGAATTATTTCAAGGTCAGCTGGCTGTACCATATTTAATTATGCTTCCTGCACACGGTTAACATTACTTCAGCTGGATTGTAGGACAGCGTGAAAACTGTAATTTTTAGTATGGTGATAAAATCGTTTATTGCGAGAATGAACTTTATCTTATGTTCAGTTTTACACCTCTTTTATGTGCTGAAATTATTGCATTTAACCATCTCTGGGGGGTTTAACTAAATAAAGCATTCAAACAACCTATTGGCTGTTTATAGAACGGCGGTATCTGGGATTTTCTTTTCTCTCTCGCTGAGCTGTTGTATCAGTCAATAAGAGCCATAAATGTTTAACAACTCTGAGGTACTTGCTTTCTTTTCATCTAGTCACAGAAGCACTGCGACTCAAACGGCTCTAGCCGAGATCGTTTACATGTTCTGAAGGATTTTCAAGCTCCCTTTTGCGTTAAACTGGAAACCCCAGGGAATTACTGGTAAAGACGAAACAGACGATCGAGGTTTTAGACGTGTAGCAACTAGTAAAACCACTTTGAAGGATTTTTCTGCGCAGAAGTGACTACATACCACATACCACGGTAAAGGTTTATAACCTCGTGCATGGGAGCTCTTGAAGAATTTCCTTTAAATGCTTTCAGTTTAATCCCGTATTCGGTTGTGAAAAGATTTTTTTATCTATCTCTAGAGACTTCATATGGAATTCCGTGCGTAATCTGAGATCGGAGTTGGCTCGTAAACTTCGCCAATGCATTTGAAATATTAATGCTGATGAAAGACACAGACCTAAGGTAGGTTTTTCAAGCCTTAAAACTCCAAATTATTACACACATATTTTCGTCTTTCATATTCTGACGAAGAAATTTCAAACATTAAGTATTCCGTGACACTTTGGCTTCCTATCGCGTGATGGAACAATTCGCTTTAGAGGCACGAAGAATACGATCTAATCTGCTTGACTGACTTAATTACCTGGCGAAATTAAATTGTGATACTTCATTTTGAGATGCTTGAATCGTGGTTTGTGTTGATAAGGATTTTTATTAAATTGGGAGGTTCGTATTGGGTAACAAATCTAATCAAGTTCCAT
>OFEP01000073.1_pt1 | contig 11399 bp, 6 predicted proteins | sample 1521161 | NCBI WGS metagenome assembly OFEP01 (sample SAMN04272335, study PRJEB24112) | coral metagenome | biome: Coral reef; feature: Shallow seawater; material: Coral tissue | host: Coral | place: China: South China Sea | collected 2014
TGATACACGACTTCAGTAAGGTGTAATTGAGGCAATTACGGCTAAAATTTACATGACCAGAGACTGTTTCATTTGTGGTGTTGACAAAAAATACTTAGGAGATGCCGAGTCGACCCGGCATAACATGTACGTGACTCGATGAACGACTGTACTGGTACTCAGGATGGAAAAAGTGATGCTTAGGGTAAATCCGGCAAAACCTACTCGATCAGTATAAATATCATCGTACCTTGAAGGATTTTTCAGTTTTTTCCTGATAAAGTCAAGCGACCTCTGAAAAATTCATGCTGCCTTTAATATCCTAAATGGTTGCATGAGAAGCTGACAGAAATATTCTTTTTTTGAATCCATCTTAGCGCCATTTATGACAGGCCACTTAAGAATTAACATTAAATCATGACAAAAAGCTAACAAAGCAGAAAATAATGACTGTTCAATAGTTGAATTTTCCCTGTCAATTGATCAGCCCAACTCGACACGCTGAGCACTCCATTCAAAGCAATCCAACTTCGAATTCGGTATTCTTTGAAAAATCGTAACCGCTTAAAAACAAATTTCCCTTTTACTCTGCACGTGAAGCGAGAAACACACGCGCGGGCTGCGGGGCAGACTAGTCACGCGTTCTGACCAAGAAGAGGTAAACTCTTGTTTAACCTGCTTGTTTGGAGCAAGAAGGTGAATACTGCATGCTGGCCATAAATTGTCACGTCAGCACGTACTTCAATAATCGACATGGATACACAGCAAATTACTGGTATCTGATAACTCGGATACTTTACGACTCAAATTTGAGAAGTAAAACCTCCCCCTGGTGATATAGACCTGTTCTTACCGATCACTCGTAAAACGAACTGCCTTATTCAAAAAATTCATTTCAAAAGAGTCCGAAGTATACAAACTATCTAAATTCATCTGTCTTCCGCAAAAGACGGTCAAGACCTGGAAACCGCTAGTAGTTGAGTTTATTTAGTCCTCTTGAAAGACTAAGTAGTGCTTGCGCTTATAACAAATTATCACCTAGGTTGTGATGTTTCAGGTCTGGAAGCGAAAGAGATACTAATACTAATAACTGATTTTTTTTTGCACCGAAAATTTGGCATGAAGAAGAATGTCCATAGATTGTTAACAAGTCAAAACAAGATAAAGCTACTCACATAAAAAATCATAGCATAGATGCACTACACTTTATGGATTTCAATCAGTTTTAGTGTTTTTTCTTTACACTTCATATTTATACACTATTAAGCCCAATTATTTTCTCAATTTGGTGCCGTCGCGTCTCTAGCTTAGCTCGAGGGGGACGTGCTCAAACCCGTAACTCGACGGGTCGCGTCACCTTCTTGTGTTATCTGTGATAAAGAACTTCCGATTTGGACGAACTCAGTAAAGTTTTGGAGTAGAATGGAATGGAAACTTTATTGAAGTGTCAAACCATGTAGCCTGGGAGAAACCGATGCTAATAAGGGGACACATATTAATATAAAATACAATACAGAATTAAATATTAAGACATCTAGATTAAACTATAAACAAGATTAAGATTAAAATGTCATGTTGAGCAGAGGATACAACCCTTGCAGTCGGCTTCTACCAACTCAGTTAGATCTTCGCCACGAATGCGCTTTTTAAACACACTAATTGGCTGATCTGTTATCCAAAGACATTTCCCGCCATAATTTAGGTCCTAAGTATCGCAGTGAGTACCTACCGTACGTTACAGAGTTCTACCTTGGAGTCGAGAAATCAGATTGCCTCAAATTATACCTAGAGCCATGTTCTTTAAAAATATTGCAAACATTACTTGGATATAGTTTATTCATGCTACAGACACCGCGATAAGCTCCGTCCTGGTGGGCCACTTGGTCCTTACGCAGACTCTCATCGACTATATAGCTCTCGATCAACCAATCAACGCGCGAGATTCCCTCAGTTATTGTACTTAAGCTTATTACCTGGTGAAGTCTCGATTGGCTTCTTTCTGTTTGCGAGTAAATAAAGTCCGTTGGTGAGAATTTTCTTCATCCAGTCTGTAGAGAACGACAACATGAAGAAGAAAATGTAACAATAAAACACGACTTGGTTGGCTATTTTCTTGGACTAACCAGCTGCAAAGGAAAAAACGCAAAGCTTGCTTGCGAATTATGGATACAAAGGAAAACCACGATACTCACTTTTTATAATCAGTAGTCAGCGCTTGTGAAATCTTGAGTGACTTCCTGATCACTTGTCGGTATGTTGGTGCCGATAAAGTGGGTGTGATTAAGGTCAATTGATCAAAAAGTTTGCAACAGTTTAGCTTACGACAAGGATCCATCACTTAACACTTTTACTTGGTAATTGCTTTGGTTCATGTTAGTGGTCCAGTGTTGACCTACAGCACTTGAGTATAACAAGTATACCTAGCTATGATCTAGGCGTATTCTTTTAGTTAGTTTCTTCAAATGATACTTAATTATACTGTACAAAAAGGAATACCGTTCCTTAAGAAATGCGCACGGAGCCAGGTGCCCATTTCTCGAAAGCCCCGGACACACTTCGGGTTTTAGTTAATCTGTATCAAGAGGGAGGTGTTGACGCCTGAAACTTCTTGTATGAAGAGAAACTCTGTTCATATTGAAACGTGAATAAAACAGCTCTGTAATTATACTGTTCGAGATTTTGCCATGGCTTTCCGAGCGTGAAAACATTTTGGAACTTTCGAGAAACGGGCCCAGGACACATTCAATGCACACACCATACATGTACGTTTAACAGTTGTAACATATTTTATGGTAAGCTTCAGTGTTGTTGAAAGAAAGATAAGCCATAGCTAAGGAAATAACAATGAATGAAGTACAGTAACTATCAATTCTCGAAAACAGCAATTCTTACCCATCGATTTTAAGCAAATTTTAAAAATGTACACCCACACTATTTAAACTCCTAACTTCGTTTCTCACTCAACCCAATCGGAGGGAAAAAATATTCCTTATGTTCAGTGCAACAGCTAACTTAATAGAACTAGGTAACAATTAGTGAACTTTAATAAAAAGGCCGTACAGCTTGTTTCACATTCGTTGTTTGTTGTCGGTCTTCTTTTTCCAAAAGCCAACTACATTCCAGAAAACGGCCATTTTCGGCCAACAGAGGCCTAACTTCTCTTCTTCTTCCCCCCTCTTCCCCCCCTCTAGATCATCTCTAGATCAGCCACTCGAACTAAAGCAAATAAAGAATGGAGACATGAAATTTTAAGGATATGGTGGCAGTGACTTGATTTCCGTTCTCTGAATCAACACTGATGTTCCTGAATTTTTTGATAATTTCTGCATCCGAAGAAACTGTTTCACTAACGGGCTGTGACCATAAACGTCAAACACACAGCGACTGAACTCTGGACCTCTTCCCACTGGACATGACTGTTAAACGGATTAGAGATACATGAATACAGTACAGGCCACAGGAATTGCGTGGAGAGGCCACATTGCACACAATTTACGAGCGTAGTACCACGCTTTTACAAAGAGCGTCTAAAATAAAACACGTACATATAAAGTTCATTACGTGCGTGTAAGGTAGAGCAGAAGAAGAAAGTTAAATAACTGTTCTCTTCTTCCTAGAACGTAGATTAACATTTATATAGTAAAGCTGTTTAGTGAATGCCTCTCTCAGTTTATCTACATAGACTACATATAACATGGAACAAATGAACCACTAGCCAAAGATAAGTAAAGAACACACCTCCCGGCGTTTCTCTGTGCGATTTGATTTCTGTACACCAGCAAATGCGGAAAACGAAGACAATTTCGGCTGCAAACGACTCAAAGATGTTGACGTCGCAGACGCTCCCTCGATCCCGTTATATGGAGCCAAGCGATCTACATTGTCACGCAATTCTTCGGTGTTTGTCACGACACTGTTGTGTGACGCCCTTCTGGTCGCAATCGACTTTCTTCTGGTGTCGCGGCCCTGCGGAGAAAGGAAGCTATTGCTGTTTGGAACCTTTTCTTCTACTATCAGAGGTATGGACTTCTGCCTCAGCTTGTTACCAACAGAATACACGCTACTCTGTTTTGATAAATTCTCTTCCCTGAGTTCCGCTGGAAGGGATACTAACGAGCCTAAAAGGAGAAAGAGAAATTTTAGTGCCAAGATCGACACCTCAATTCTCTTTATTCATTTCCATAGAGTCAATTCGGGTAAAATCTGACAATTTTATGATAATCATAAAGTTGAAACCGCTTGACAGTGTCCTCATGACGCGATGGGAAAAAAATGGTGTCACCCTCCTGCTCTCTAGAGTAACCCTTCAGTTTGGACGGGAACATATATAGCTTTGTGCAGGTTTTGCTCACATTTCTTCACAACTCACCTCTAACCTGATTCTAGGATTAAAGTGAATTGGAGGGCCACCAAACTGATTCTGATTATCGAGTTAATTAATCTTCTTAACTGGGTCGTTACGTTACTCCGAGGAAAACACCTCTCGTATAGTGACTAACCACGCACTTCCCTGATTTCCATTGATTGGTGAGAAACTGGCAAAGAAAACGGATGCAAAACTTCACAGGCTTAAGTTTCACCATCAACTGAACGTATCGAGTTTTAAGCAAGTGCAAGCATGTCATCACCTTTAGAAGCATCTTGCTTAATTTGCTCATCTTTACGCATATCTTTTGGTTCCAGGGCTTTGAAGTTCCACTTGTCCCAAATCCTTGGTACAGGCTTGGTTCCTAAACAAAGCAGATATTTATAATTACTAACACCGTGCAGCGTTACACAAGACAAGAAGCCATGGAAATCAGAATAGCAAGGTACATGTAAGTACGACTATACTCATGTACCATTCATTCTCTTTGCTAAAATTTACTGTAAGTTTCACTGTTTGACATGTGCTAATTCTGTCAGGACATCTTGTTCCCAGAGTTCTAAAGTCTTTGGCTTGATCCATTAGAGATCTGGGAGGGAGATCAGGCCTGATGACAGGACTCCCGGTAGAGATAAATGATGTGTACAGTTCGGGGGAGGGGTGTGTGGGAAGATTAGGTCAGCACCCCATCTGTATTCAAGAGATGCAATAAGGACAATAAATTTATACCTGTACGTCATCATAAGACATTACAACATTTCAATGAGAACTCAAAACCTGAGGAGCTCAAGGAGATGTCCCTATATTTTGCATTTATCATTGTTATGTGTGTTGTGGCGTATGGAAGTCGGGATAATCAAGCTTACGCTGTCACCAAATCACTCAAGGATCTCTTTAGCGAGAGCACATACACTTCACTGGTACCCTTTGACACGGTAATTACAGCAAGTATTCAGCTTAATTCGAGGTGAAGCCTTTTTTATCCGTTTGGAAAATACTGGTCAGGTGCAAAACATTTCACGCGAAAGTACGGGTCACTTGCACGTTAATCTTTTTTAAAAGTATACTTTACCTATTACCATTTAAACTTTTTGCACCTTGGCTTTTCCAAGTTGATGTAAAAGGCAACTCGAGAAAGGTCAATTATGTTGTTGTTGTTCAGTATTTTTTGAACTTCCAGAGAGAAAGTAGCTCTGGAGAAAGAGTAAGAAAAAATAAGTTTCGTCAACAGGATTCTGTCCCGCGACCTTCAGATAACCCCATCTGAATTCTCACCACTTCACCAGCCTGCAACTGACGTAGTTAGGAATGAATGAATTCTGTTCGTGAAGAACTTTGTGCGGTGTCACGCAACATACAAACTTCTTATATCTTTTTCTCCAGCATTGTGATATGTATTATATGAATATGTCGTCTTACAGAGCCTCTGTTTCTTTTTATTCATAACTTTCCAGACTAGTGAAGCATCAAAGTTCTGGCATTGGATTGAGGATTCTTTTGTCCCCACCCTACAGCCCCAATACTGGTATGGCCCGTTCATTGACTCGCATGAGGAAGATTTGTGGTCAGAGGAGAATGTACAAAAGAAAAGCCGATCTCGTGGGGGACGTAAATTAAAATCCAAAAAGAAAGGTGGTGGCTCGTACTTAAATGATGTTGTTGTGTCCTTTGAATCACTGGAGCGGTTCCCCGAGGGTTTCACCGCCGACCGAGGAATGTTTTATGTCGTCGGTTTGGCTCGGTTGCGTCAGTTGAGAATAAAAAAAGGTAGTTTCAGTTTCGAAATAATAGATAGTTACCTTGTGCCTCTGTTTGAAAACGAGTCTTCTTGCAAAGCCTTCCATATGAAAATGACTTTGATTTGCATGAAAATGAAACTCTTAGCGGAACTCATTTTCATTTTGACTCATTTTGATACAGAGGCAAAGGGCAACTCAGAAATGTCCCAATGGTAATTAATAGTCGTTCGCGGAAGACTTGGTCATTTTTCGTTGTTTTTTAGGACGCCTGAGAAATGTAAGCAATTTACAGCGCACAACGCGCGGCAGTTCTGTTCATGAAGGCGTCTGTTTGATTACATTATCTTTGCCGTTGTTGTGGTGGTTTGCTTAAGCGATGGCAATCATCACCCAAGGAATGTTGTGATGTTCCACAAAATTTCCAGATCCAACATAGAAGGAATGCTTGGTTATTATTAAGGGAATTCGTGTTTTGATGCTGGAGCTGAAACGGTTATATTTTCGAGCACTCGGACGATTTACATGTAAACTATGTCAGACCTTAAGGAAGATCAAAGGGCAATCACAATAATCACTTTAAACCAAACCTTTCGCTACATCACGGAGCTAAGGATGAACTAATTAAAATGTTATTCCTGTTGTGGCCGCCATTTTGCAGGGTCCTGCATAGTTCCTATATATCTGGTTGACTTAATTCCAACATGCACAGCCTATTACTCATGGGAAGACGAGGAAGAAGGCGCTTTTCGCCCTGGTTGGGATCCAATGGAGGTCAGTGTCGCTGAAAAACTCCCGGATAACCCTTGGATTTGGCAGAGCGCCTTGAAATTAAATGGAACGCCTTTCTGGGGAATATTCGCTTCTTACTGGGGAGGGGGTAAGTGATTGAACTTTAGAGGACTAACTTGTAGATGTTAGAAATACGACAATCTTTCGCGCGTTTGCAAAGCAGATGTAAACCCTTGCAGAAGTTTTTCAATGACTTTTTTGGCATATGATAAGATCATTTATTTAGCAGGTCGCTCTTACAAAGAGTCGACACTACAACTAGGAGAAGGGAGATACCGTCTGAAAGCGAGAAAACGGGAATTTAGGAGGCGAGAAATAGTCATGCCACAAAAAGTGAAATAAGTAAAAAGCCACGAACGATTTGGGAGAAACGTCACCAGTAACGTTTTCGAGTGTAGCGTGTAGCGTTATTTTGCTATCATTTATTGTCAAGTGTTTTAGGGAGGGCAGGTTGGAAGACAGCCTCCCCCCTCGTTTTGACACTAATAAATAAAAAAAAGAAAGAAACAGATTGACTGATGGAGAATGGTTAAACGTCCTATTTAACTTAAAATTTCTCGTTCTTATTCTTGAAAGGCCGTTTCCTCTGCATGATCTACATGTCTGACTTAGCTGATATTTTAAGGAAAACAAGCTTCTGATCACTGAAAGCAAAGCGTTACAAAGCAGCTGTTTACTTGCAGGTTTTGTATACAATCTTGACTCCGCACGGTTAACTTCAATGAAGAAAATACAAGATCTACAATTCTACGACTGGATCGACCGCTACACTCGGGCCATTTTTGCAGAGTTCACGGTCTACAACGCGCAAACCAATTTCTTCGGTGTGGTGACCATGCTGACAGAAATCCTCCCAACTGGGGGATACCACCAATATCCCAAGGTAAATACCATCCGGTTATACCGCTATACCGGGCCGGAACAACTAGTAGTGATGGCATTCGAGTTTGTTTTCTTCGCTTTCCTCTGCGTGTACGTTTACAGCGAGGCCAAGCAGCTGTTTGTTTTGGGCAAGAAGTACTTCGGAGACCCTTGGAACTACATCGAGATTCTCGTCATTTGCTCTTCCTTCTCTGCCATTTTCCTGTACCTTGCAGAGTTAGGCTTTACCAAGCTTGCTATCGGACGGATGCGAGCAAATCCCGAGGCCTTTATTAGCTTTGATTATATCATATTTCTAAATGAAGCGTACATGGGCACTTTAGGCTTTGCAGTTTTTTGTGCCTTCCTCAAGTTTCTCAAGCTTCTTCGCTTCAATCGGCGAATGTCCATGTTGGTTCAGACGGTCAAAATCAGCTGCGGGCCACTGTTTTCATTTTTCTTTATGTTTCTGCTGTTCTTCATGGCGTATACTCAGGCAGCGTTCCTTCTGTTTGGTCCGGTCAACGAGAATTACGCTTCTTTTGTCGTGGCAGCAGAAACCATGCTCTCAATGACTCTGGGAGGGTTTGACTTCATAGGGCTGCAGGACGCCAACAGACTCGTCGGACCTATCTTTTTTATATCCTACATGGTTTTCATTTTCCTCGTCCTCGTGAACGTATTCGTGTCCATTGTGAACGACTCGTTTGCCAAGGTGAGCAGCGATGTTGCCAAACAGACCAACGAACATGAGGTTGTTGACTACATTGTGTATTGCGTGAAGGAACAGATAGGTAGTTATGTCAGCCCGCCGTTCAAGCCGCTGTACAAACCGAGTCTGACGGACTTTGAACGGGCAGTTGTGGACATCGAGGACCGCGCCGAGAATATTGCATTTGCCGTGGACAATTTGAGCCTGGAAGAGCAGCGCCGGGCAAACTGGTTCAAGATTGAAAAGATGAACGAGAAGAAAGAGATGTTAATCCGCTTACTGCTGCATTCAAACGAAGATTTTGACGAGGATGACTTTGCCAACGCAATCCCGCTTATGGCGAAATTCTTGTCTGAGCACACCCATGAGGACCTGACACGCACTCTCCGGCAGAAGAACACCGAACGAAGTCTGTCTCAGTTCGACCTGAGTTCCCTCTTTACAGACGACAGCTTCGACGAAGGGATGTACGAAGACATCGACACTGAAGATAGTTCAACACCTAGCTTGTTTGACTTTGAACCGTCAAGATACTGTAACCTCGACGTACCCAGCAGGTTTCGATACTTGCGCTCGATTGAAGAGGGGACTGAACCGAGCAATTGTGGAGACAATGAAACAAGTTCTCACTGCCAATGCGACGACATAGCAATTTCCATAGAAATACTCGACGAGGCTGAAGCAGAGGATAAGTCAAGTCAGTTGTCCATACATTTTTAAAATCGATAGATATGTTGATTCAATATCTATCTATTCCGAAATGCTACTGAAGGAAAACTTTAAACGTTTATCTTTAAAATCATTTCATCCACACTCTGCCGATAACATAGATATGAGTATAGTATTCAGAAATTCCTTCATCAGCCCTAACGAAACATTTTGTTGTAGCGAGCAGGATAACAGAAGTAATAGACAGTGATTAAGAGAGATGCATTTGCTATTAGGGAAGACTTAGTGTCAGAACCCCAGGGCGAAGTGTAAGTAATTTAGGTGTCCTCAATTAGCGCACGTTGTACGCTAGATATTTTTTGACACGTTAATAAAGTTCTTATCTTATCTTATCTTATGTATACGGCAAATAATTTACTATAGCCTATGAAATTGCTGGCTGTCACCACACTGTGACGGGACTGCCCTATCTGTAATTCCTACTTTTAATTTAAACAACAATGTAATAACAACATAATGATGAAAATATTCTGAGTAAGCTAAAGTAGCATATGTATGTCTTAAGCTGTGGTACACCTGTCCAGTCTAGAGGGTATGAGAGGAAAACATCGGTTTGTCTAGGCCCCTCTAGTGTCAAAACCCTGGGTACGTTCAGTTGTAGCGTAACTATCAAGGGTTGCTATTATGCACACAACTGTGTTGGATGTTTTCTTTGGAATTAGTGTTTGTCCTTAACCATTTACTCTCTACTGAATTGTACAGTGTTGTTAGCCACTGGAGAATGTTAGCAAGTCGTCCATATCTGGTATTTTGTTGATAAAAACTACAATCTGTTGTGTCCACTGGATTTTTGTTACTTACAGTTTAGTTATGTTGGGGTCGTTTCTTTGCGGGTGTCGCTCAGTTGCGTAGCATTTCTTAGAGGACTGGAGAATTACAAATATATCTTGATACGCACAAATTAATTGTTTGAAATAATACATAATTCAGCAACAACGCAAGGCAAGTGAGGTGGCTGTTTTTTCATTATAAATATATGCTTACAGCACAAAACCATCCGTTAATAAATTATCATATTTAAAAAATATACTCTGGATTAATTTTAAGTAAAATAAAATCAGTAAGATAAATACTAGTTTTGTAGAATTGTACAGAGTTTCATTAAAACAAGTGCTTCAGCTGTGAAACTGTCTTTGATGTGAAGTTTTTCGTGGTATTTCCATTACCGATCGAACATTGCTTGAAGGTTGATAGCTCTGAAACCGGTAAAAGTAAACCTGCTTAGCTGGTTTCGTTCTCTGTCCCATACCCCATAGCCGAAGCAACGGCCGCCGCGACCTTTCCGCTACTCTGTTCATCTCCGTCTTTCTACGACACAAAGAAAATAAATGAACGCACTTAGCGACTATCTCTACCACCTTAGATAATAGAACACACAAAAAACAGACGATGGCAAGAACCCTTTGGATTGAGAAAGACTTACGATGGCGAGAATGACAATGATGGATTACAATATGGACAAGTCTGAGAACTCGAGGCTCTTGTTGTCAAGTTTGCACTGAGTTTTGACTCGCCTTATACAGCTAGCTACTGGCACACCATAATCCAACAAGATGGCTGAAAAATAGACAGTGATAATACCCAGTACATCGTCTAGTAATCACTTAACAGCTTACCGTGAGCTCAAGATAGATGAGTTCGCTAATCTTTTTGACATCTTTTTGACGTGACAGCAACTCTCCTTCCCGTCTGACAAAATAATTACAATAGACACGTTAATTACAACATAAACAGAAATAAATTTAGCATACCTAGGCTCTTATGGTAATTCAGCTTTCATAGACCAAAGACATGACATCAATAAATGTTCAACCTCACGATTCGCAGGCAAGCCGTGTGAAATTCAGTGTGCGAGTGTCAGCAAATACATATAGCTTTGCTTCAAGCCAACGAGTTCAAGCCAACGAGTTCCTCGGAAATTAATCTCGCCCCAAATAGATATTTCACCAGTTCCCGGGAAGGCGTGATAAATTGTCATGTTTTTTTTGAAAGTTTCGTTGCGCTATTGGTTACGTCATTGTCATGCGCTATATACTCTCATCGTGGGAGGCACGGTGGCCTCATGGTTAGTGCGCTCGTCTCCGGAGCGAGCGGTCTGGGTTCAAGCCCTGCCCTGGGACACTGCGTTGTGTTCTTAGACAAGGTACTTTACTCTCCCAATGCCTCTCTCCACCCAGGTGTATAAATGGGTACCAGTGAACTTAATGCTGGGGGGTAACCCTGC
>OFEP01000074.1_pt1 | contig 11378 bp, 7 predicted proteins | sample 1521161 | NCBI WGS metagenome assembly OFEP01 (sample SAMN04272335, study PRJEB24112) | coral metagenome | biome: Coral reef; feature: Shallow seawater; material: Coral tissue | host: Coral | place: China: South China Sea | collected 2014
AAACTTACCATGTGGCGAGTTCTTGTGGTCCTTAATACGTACACGTAGTTTTGGGAAAAAATAGTCTTTGTCACCTTTCCTTCATAGTAAACTTGCCACTTTACTATGAAGGAAAGGTGACGAAGACTATTTTTCCCCAAAACTATGTGTACGTGTTAAGGACCACAAGAACTCACCACATGGTAAGTTTCATCGATTTTTATTTCTATTTTCTAGTGAATTTTCAGACCTAAACTTCCCCCCATATGTTCTCTATAATTTACCATATTACTGCAAATTTTGCAAGGCATGCCTGTCTGCCAAAAGATCCAAACTGTGAAAATTATCCAACAAAATGACTGATGACAATACTATCAGAAACGGGACTTTTTAGCTTACAGTGTACACCTTTCACTTCATATGTTGGGCTCTTAAGTTCTCAGCTTTTAGCTCCGAGAGCTCCTTTAAAATTTTCTTAGGCAGCAGCCTTGATCATGCACAACAGACTTCACCTTAATGCTGCAGGGTCAAAAACTGCAATGACAGTCCCGTCAGATATAATTTTACCGTGTTATTGTCTTTGATTTAAAGCAAGGCTCGACCAACAATATGCAGTGCATTCTGGTCCTCTGAAAGTGAGGCTCAACCACTGTACAGTACAGAGCATTATAGTCCACTTAAAGCAAGGCTAGAATGACAAAATCAAGATTTCACCTCCATTTCTTTTAAATTCTGATTACCAGTATGAACTGCTGCTCCATTTCCTCTGCAGCAGTTGTTAGGTCTTGATAAGGAATCCAATAAGTGAGCCAATGGGAAAATATGTTTTGAGAGATATAGAGTTGTGATTTGAAGAACTAGGACGAGAACTCACGGAGAACAAGGTTATTTAACTGAGTTCATAATTTATGTGACAGGTGTCCTGCATACTGCCACTGGATCAGCACTGTCAAAAGCATCGTGAATAGTGATAAGTGAATAAAGATGGTGAATTTTAAGTTTGGTAATGAAATGTGAAAGGTGAGTTGATCAACATGACATGAGCGTGGGACAAAGAAAAAATATGTGAGTGCTTGACAGGAATGAACCCATGACCTCCCGAACATTGAGAAGTCATGGTTTCATGAATTTTGTATCAAATGATCACCAGTCAATCTTTATTCGGTGATCACTTGTGGGAATTGATTATTAATTAATTATTTCGACTCTTGTCAATAATCATTGATTGGGCTCATAATTTTGATAATTTTCGAAGCCCAACAAAGGGTTTCAATAAATTGCCCTTAATACGTAGCAGTCTAAATCTTAAATTTCATTTATTTATTATGTTTTGTCTTTCAGTAATATTGAACTTAGAGATGATTGATCCTAACTTAGAATCACAAATTACTGGAATGTTGGCAGCACACAACCTGTGCAATATCTGGTAAGTGATAGAAAACTCATTATTGTAGAGTTTGTGGGGACTTTCTTTTGAATAATTTTATGTTTTCTGTGTACTGATCCAGATAGTAAACTTCACTGACAAGTCATTGAGGCTGAATGGTTCTATTGATCATGTAGCGTCCCACGCAGATGCTCTTAGGGCTAGCTTGTTACCATTCGTTCTCCACGAAAATCTGCTCAATGAAGTTGCCACTTCCATTCAGTGGTGGCTAACCAGGTTTGTTTTGATTGAACCAATCAGTATTCATCTATTGATCAGCTGATAAACCAATAACAAGCTGTGTTAGAATGGAAGTCATCACCCATGAAGTACTTTCTGCAAAATGACCTTCACAGTGCATTGTCTGAAAAATTATTCATCTTCATGTCCTACTTCTAAAGAAGAAACTAAAAAAAAAATTGTTCGGAGTGATTTAGTCTGTTTTCTTTGTGTATGTAATATGTAAATTATCTGGATAAAGATAAGAGTTTTGCTGCATGTAAATCAGTGCTGTGGATATTCCAAGTGTAATCAAGAGTGTGATTGAGTGTGATTGACATCAGAAGGATTCAAGAATTATGAAAAGGTCTTGCTGATTCTGTTAATGGAACAATCATTATTTTCCTGGATTTGGTGGCAGTACTGCCAATAAATCACTTAATATTATAAATTCCCTACCACTTGTACTTCTTCTTTTCGTCAGGAGCTCGTTAAAGATCTGGCCTCTCTGTCATTAGTACATTGTACTTCAGCGATTGCCTTAAATGAGCTTCATTGACTGCAACTGACAGCACACAATTTAATACACTGCGTTTGATTACATACAACTGTATATAACACCCGTGATTCCCCAGCATTCGATTTTCAGTCATGCCTCCAGACTACTGTAAATTATTGTAAGCACTCCCTTTTTGATGCCCATGACCTTTTCCTTGTGTCTCTCACCGAGGTTGACTGCTGGAACTCCTAAGACTGGTGAGCTTTTTGACATGGTCTTTCATAAGATTTACCATTGGCAAGATCAAAACAATAATGTGGCCTGATGCTTTGAGCATCAAAATTCAATTGCAGTGAGGCTTGATGAAGGATTTTCCAAATCCAGTTTTCAAAATTGGCGAACAAACTTTTCTTTTAACACAAAATTTAAGTAGTGTAGACCTTCTCTTTGGTGAGCATTTTAGTCTGTTACTTCAAATTTTTTGCACACATGTAGCAAAGCCATGCTATTAAAGGCCTGCCATGTTGTCGTAGCAATAAAATGTGGGTTGATTAAGTCCAGCTTTTTCAAGAACTGGAAGACAAAGTAAATGCCGGTAAACAGAAGTGGCTGCTCCATTGGGCAGATGTTTGTGGGGATGGAATGCAGGAATTGAGACTTCAGAGCATCTTCATGGGAGGCTTTTGGCCATGAAGAAGGTGATACCAAAGAAACAAGACACTTTTAGGCAGTAAGGTATTAGCTTATCAACAATAATGGACTGATCAAGTAATTAAACTTGTTATTAATCATGTGAAACTGATGAAAGAAACAGATCAAACTAAGTTCAAGGGCTCAATATATGTACATATCATGTGTTTATGATATTTTAAATTACAGTTCTGTAATAGTACTGTAATGGATCCTTTCTGGAAATAGATCAGACTTTTCACATGTTGAATAAAACATTAAAACACAGGGCATATGTCTGCAACTGCCACATGCTAATGAGGCCAAATTTTGACCCAGTGTGTTCTAACTCCTACTGTAAGCTCTAAAGGCCTGTTTACACAGGCGAGTTTTGTCGTGGCAACTCAATTCAATTTTTGTCGCGTCAAAGTTGCAACTTCAAAATTGCACATGTAAACCAGGTGCGATTTTCAGTGCGATTTGTTGCTGCAAAATCGCAGGGTTTCGAACATGTTTGAAACTCGATGCAACTTTAGCGCGACAAAAATTGGATTGAGTTGCTGCAACAAAAATGTAGGGCCTGCCTCTTGTAAGCCACCATACATGTATCATTAGGCTTGACATTTTGGGTGGTCGCTCACAGGAGGTTCCGATGTAGTCTGTACCATTAATTTTGAAATAATGATTTAAAATTGTATTAACACTCTCGATTTTCTCTGGAACTTTCTAACAAACATTGTTTTGGAACACAAACTTTGAGGTTCGAAATTAAACACATGTAAGGTTTGCAAATTGTACTTCCTGCTACCAATAATTTGGACTATTGCACTTGCGCAGCAGTCACTAGTGCCATCATCTTAGTTTTCCAAAATTAGGTAACAGTAGCATACATGTATACTTCAGAGCCATTCAGGACAACAAATATCCATCTTGCAGTCTCTTGCAAACACTTCGTATCAACAATGATTTACCAATAGTCCTCAATGGCAAAGGAAGATCTCGGCTCTCTCCTTCTATCTCAGCACTTGGAAGTATATTCTTCAAAATTCAGGTGAGTTTTCTGATATCTTACAACACTTACTTTTCACAGCTTTCCTGTTTTGTTTCCCATTGATCAGATGAAAGGTTGCTTGTTGAGGACATATGCTGAGGTATATACAGCAAATTTCTAGGGTATTGAGTATTGATTTGTTGATGCATATTTGAAATAACCACCCTTGCTGATACTTCATTTTAGAAGTACCTTTAGTCTTATATGAGGAAAACTGGGCCTCTGGGGAAATTTTGAGCTCTGATGTTTCATAATTAATCCACATGGGCAACCATGTTGTGATAATCTTGAAGTGATTGAAAAACTATCGATATGAAAGCTGTGCTGTACAGTGCTTGGGAAAGACATGAGACAACTATTTCCCAATTCATGTACCTGTGATAATGTGTTAGATTTATGATCATAGTTCAAATGAGCCATCAACTACTTTGAATAGACTGCAGAACGGCTCTATAACAATCAATAATCAATCGACGTTTGAATTCTAGAGACAGGGAACCATCCAGAATTCCTGTTAGTGGTGGTGAATGTTTGTTTTTGAGATGTATGGTGATCCTACGATCTGTTGGAATATTAGACTCTAGGTGTCTGTTCAATATCTTAGAGAACATCCCACAAGGTTTATTGAAAGCAAATTGAGAATCTCGGAATAGAATATCTAGTTAACAAATTTGTTACAACAATGTACATGTACATGGTATGATAAGAACATTAGACATGCAAGCTCTCTCAGACAGAATCTAATCGTTATTGCAGAAATCAACATAGATGAATTACACTATGTATCAATAGTACTACCATTCAACTTTGTACCAATATCAGTCACCTGAGTAACACAGTTTTCTTGATGCGTGAAACTAACTCTACTCTATCAAAAGAGAATGACTCGAAGAAAAAGTTCACATACAACACAGTAACAAGAAAACGATTTCTACAAATGTTTAACTTACCTACTTTGAGAATTATACAGTAATACCTAGTTACATGTATACCTGGTTACATACATGTATGTGGTAAAAATATAAGTTGGTGTTCATTATTTTTTGGGATCATACATGTGTACTAAAGGCACCCATGGTTGAATGTTGATCAATACCCTTGATTGGTACTTGATCAACCACCGACCAACACTCAACATCTCGGTCAACAGTTGGTCAAGAGTCAACTAATTTTTGATTGATGTATATGAGTTGGTTAACACTCAGCCGACTATCGACGGACTGTTGATCAATTGTCAATAGAGTGTCAATTGAGATGTTGATCAAGTGTTGATTGAGTGTCGGCCGATTATTGATTGGGATGTCGATTGAGTACACATGATCCATTTTTTATCTGTTCACGTTGTTAATGGCTAAAAACCTATTTGAATTGTTCAACAATGCATTCAGTGTGTTTTGTTCTCATTACTACAGTATTATACAAAATAAGGATCATAATAACAACTTATTTTAAATAGATCTGACATTTGAAAGTTGTTCTTTCATTAAATTACATGTAAAGGGGCAGATCCAGTTGTAGCTGGTTACTTGGGTTTATAGAATCAATAATGCATTCCCCTGAAATGTTGCAATTTGAGAATTGAGAGAAGCAATTAAATTGGTTGACTACAGCAAAACAACTTATTGAGGGACTTTGCAAGGACAAATGGTGGGACATAAAAACATGTACAGTAGAGTGCTGCTTTGTACCCTCATGGCTTCACAGCCTCAAGGCTCTTGTTACTCTTATTCATTGGTGTACATGGTAGCTGTTGTTACTATAATAATTTTAGTTCAAAAAAAGGTGCTTGTAATCACAATGAAGTAACTGTTCAGAGTGCTTGCCTTTACTTGCTCGCTCACTCTTCCTAGCAGTGCCAGCTGTTGCAAAAGTTTGCCTTTACTTCTGCATAACAGGTACCTCTCAATCAAGCCCAGATTGTCACTATGATCTGTTCTATTCTTGTTGTGTTGTTTACCATAAATCATGTTTCATCAGTTCATTAAAATAATAAAAACTGGTTTTGATTGTCCAATCATGTTTGTTTACTGATAATCTTCCATATACCATACACTGAAAGCACTGCTGATAGTTTTACACTTAATTTTGTTAACTGTTACATTAACGGCAACAGCCACATGTACTTATTGGCCAATTTTGATGTATTGCAATTCTAATTTCAAGGCTTGCAGGAATACAACGCAAAAAATAGCCGCCATTTAGGCGCAATGACAAGGTGGAAGAAGCCGAAAAAATCGTTTAGCTCGGATTGGGCTCAAAACTTAGCGGAGAGTGATAAGGGCTCTTAATCTTTCTTCGACCAGGAGCAATGGCTGAAAGAGTTCAATGAGAAGCCAAGCGCCGAATGCGAGCCGTCAGTTTCTTCATCAACACGGTGCAAGCCGATCAAAAATTAAGGTAGAAGAACCTCTTGCAGATCTGGAAAGCGAAAACACCGAAACATGGCAAAAGCTCCATGGCCACGCTATCGCAGCCAGTGAAAGACTGCAGGACAAAGGAAAAGATCAACGAATCGGTGACTTGTCACTTTTGCCAAGAAAGTTTACAATGTAAAAATGGACTTGGTTCCACTCGGGTGTTTCAGTGCAAGAACCGGTGAAAGCCGTCTGTCACACGCGACGATGGAAAAAAACAGGACGTTCTCGATAAATTGTGCATCAGTTCTCGACTTTCGAGTTATTGATGGCGGTCATGCCTCAAAGGCTTTTAGTATTCTCATATCCCTCCCTGATAAGCATCAACATGGATGATTAGGTGTTATAATCCTATTGCAGTTAAAATGCCGCTAAAAATATATTTTTCTTGTTTTCTTGGAACGAAAACTTCGGAAAGTTAAGCGTATGCTTTTAACTCCAAGTCATCAGCCCTGAATAGATTTAGCTGAAATTTGGCCAGCTTATTGTCAGATAGTTTTCCTTGAAAACCGTGTCGGCGATTTTTTTTTCTTTTTCAGTTTGCAAATAATCGTCAATTTTTCAAAAGAAGTGCTGATGATTTGTCCCCTCTGACTTAATCCTATTGCCACAAAAGAACAAATGCACGTGTCAAAAATCTGAGACACAGTTTTTTGGTAGAACATGTCAGGAAGCAAATGTGATGTTTATCGTTCTCTTCCGCTCATTCTTACCGGGACTGGAGTTGAATTTACACAGACACATGCTTTCGCAAACAATGTCTCAATTGCGCTCTCTCTTACGATTTTGAGATTTTTAAAGGAATGAGGCATAATCTGGAACTATTAAGCTTTCAGAAAATGTGTGGTTTGTTGGGATTTATAAGAAAAATGAAAGCGCTACAGCAATCCGCGTGCGGACGGTCCTGAAGGGTGGCTGATACCTTAAGGCAAACACTCTGGACAGGTACCTCATTGTGATTACAAGTACATTTCTTTAGCTAAAATAGTGATAACAGTTACATCAGTGGGTAACCGTGAGGTGTAAAGCAGCACTCTACTGCAAAACATCAAGCCTCATTTTTATGCCCAACCATTTATCCTCACTAAAGCCCTCCATAATTGTTTTGCTTTAGTCAACCATTTTGATTGCTTCTCTCAATTCTCAATTTGCAACATTTTAGGGGCATGCATTATTGATTCTGTAAAGCCAAGTAGCCAGCTACACCCACTTGAAAAATCTGGTTCTGTCCCTGCAATAAAAAAAAACTATAAATGTATGAGTAAATAAATAAAGTTATTATTTAGCTCTTATTAACCGAGCAGGAGGTCTGTATGGGAGAATCTTGAACTGTGTTACTGACAGCTGACATTGGTACAAAGTTGAATGCCACTGTATACATAGGGTAATTTCTCTATGTGACCTAAATAACATTGATTTCTGCATTAAGTGAATTGAATTCTGTCTGCAAGAGCTGGAATAATGAGATTATAACACCATGTACATGTACCTGTACCTGGTTGTGACAAATTTATTCTGGAAATCTCAATTTGCTTTCAATAAACCTTGTGGGATGTGCCCTAAGATATTGACCAAACACCTAGAGCTCTAATATTCCAATGAAATGTAGGATCACCATGCATCAGGGAAAAAAAATTACCACCAGGAATTCTGGATGGTTCCCAGTCTCTAGGGTTGGAAAGTCGATTGAATTTCAATATTTTAAAAAGCTTTCTGGCAGTCAGCCTGTTCACAGTACATGTAGTTGATGACTCATTTGAACTACAGTAAAAACCCGTGTATAAGAACCTGTTAGGCTAAAATTTTCATTTTAAGCCCCGTCCACATAAGAACCTATTTAGGCTAAAATTTTAAGTTAGGTTCTTATCAGTGGGGTTGCTGTAAAATTGTACAGGTAGAAACTGCTGAATTAAGATCATGAACTATTTAAAAGTAACTTGACATTGATAAGGCGTTGAGGCCCAGATTTTCCCATACGAGGCTGAGGCTACTTCCAAACTTATGGAGTATCAGCGAAGGTTTTTTATTTACAATGTGTGTAGACAAATCAATGCTCAATACCATAGAAATTTGCTGTTTATCTTTGACCTTAATCCTCATGCAACCTTTCATCTGATCGGTTGGAAACAAATTATGAATGCTGTGAGAAGTAAATTTTGTAAAATATTTAAAAAAAACACAACTCAGTTTCGAAGAATACTTCCAGGAGCTGAGATCGAAGGAGGCAGCCGAGATCTTCCTTTGCCATCTATGACTATCGGCAAATCATTGTTGATACAAAGTGTTTGCAAAAGACCACAAGATGGATATTTGTTGTAGTGATTGGCTCTGAAGTATATTCAATTAATATTACTTACTTACTTTCAAAAAACTCAGACGATGGCAATTATAGCGACTGCTGCGCAAGTGCAGTAGTCACAAAAATCACATCAAGGTTGAGAGATGAATAATTAATCTCTTTTCTTTTATTCCTCAAAGCCTCATAGCCATGTTAGAATTTTTGTCCATTGAAAATGGCCTAAGAACCACTTGTTTTTCCTCAGTTTGGGCAAGTTCAAAATATTCTTTAACAATGGCTTACAAGCATTCAATAATGCCTCTCATTTCCAAATAATCATTATCTAACTATTTGCATGAATTCTTATTCACATAACCACAAAATACACTGTAGGACAATTCTACGATATTTGCATTTTCACCTTTTAAGGAGTAGTCACATGTTCCCATATGGCATCTGTTTTCCTTCATCCCATCAACTCCTGCTTACTTTGAACGTGCACATGTCATTCTGATCCCGCAGTATTCGAAATTATTCTAACTGTGACAAGATTATGTTTTTCCCTGATAAGACACAGAGCCTTCCCAAGCTAACATATTACGACAGAGTTTTGCAGTTACCCTGGTCACTGTTAAAATTAAGAGCTTTTAACTAAATGACACTAAATTTAAGTTACAGGTAATTGGTAAATTTAATGTCTTTCCTGAATTTGGATCAATTCTTTGATAAGTTTTGATGGTCTGATGTTGTTTTCAGGTTTCCGTGTTACGTCTCCCGTAGCCATCATTTCATTTTTCTCTGGCCAAAGACCTGTTGCCCTCCTTCTAGTCACACAGAATGGATAATGTGTTGTCAGACCTGTATGACTCCTGCAGTTAGAAGATTAATTGGTTCTAAAGGCTTCATGGCTTAGCTTTTACTTGGATGCCACTTAAGCATTTTCCCTTGTGATATGAAATGAGAGATGGTGGTCAATTCTCTACAACATGTCATTTCCCAGCAGTGTGTCCATTAGGGGTTAGGCAACACTGCATGGTATTGCATTGCAAAGGGCTGCAGTACTTTCTTTGGTGTGGTTTGGTTTTTCTGTGCAAAGAAAAATCTATATTCCAAAAGATGGATGGACATGCAACGTACATGAAGCTTTGTGTGAGTATTTTCTTTTTCTATTTTGGCCATGAATATGTTAGCAAGGCTACAGCCATATTCATCCCTAATAGCTGTTCCACTGGTTTGGAGGTAATAATTATTTTCCACTGAATTGAAACAAGTAGGATCAGATACTCCTTGATACCTAGTAGGAACAGACAGGTTTCTGTAATTGTAAAATTCTCGACCTTATGCTTTGCATGTACACTGTAGTGGTAAAAATTATCCTCTTGTGGTACATTGTATGTATCTTGTGTGTATAGACTAGTGATGTCCACTGAGACAGAAATTGTACTTTTAGGCAATTTAGTCTTCTTGAATAAGTTAATTGTCTCTGTTGTATCCTTAAAATACAAAGACTGTTTTTGTGCTATTGGCTGAATGAGGTGAGAAGACTGAGGCCATCACAATATGATATCATGGTGTGTCATTATAATACAAACGAAACATACAGGTGTAGGCAACTTTTGCTCATGCCAACTAGAATAATATATGTCACCAGAGTCCTTGACTGTATCTAATAAATTATTTTTGCAGTGAACTTGAGCCAAAGTCCTTTGTCTTGGGAAGGGGATATTACATGCATCCATCAACCAGGTACACTGGCAGTACTTAAAAGTTAAAGACAGCAGTGTTAATTTTAAAAAAGTTGTGAGACGTACATGTAAGCAGGGGGTAGGCACTTGAACCTTTTTCGACCCCTGAAAAGGAGATCATGAAAAACTAAACTGCCATCAGCCTTTTTTTTGGCGACCTCCTACTGTTAAAAAAAATGCCTGATTGCCGGTTTGTCCAAAAAGTCATGCTTTCTTACAGTAGTTTCCGTTGGTGCAGTTTGGTTTTTTATTTGTACATGTACATGTATTATATTGTTGCCCCTGTATTGTAGGTGTTCAGCATGCAGTGAGCAATGTCAATACATAAATCTGTCTTTAATTTTCGATCCTTTTATAGATGTGAAATTAAAGTTTTGTGAAACCTTGAAACAAATTTGCATGTAATCATGCTCATCACAATTTGATACTAAAAAGTGTGGGTCACCAAGCTCATTTTTGAGCCAGAAGCTCTTAAAGCTAAAATTAAGGGTGTTTAAAAAAGGTTGGAATGTGGCATTGTTGTGGTCACGTTTTTGGCCATAAACATTACCATTCCTGGTTCACCAATTTCTGGGCATCTATGTGGTACCAATAGTATTGATTGGTGAAAGAATAGCTCTTAGAAAAGTGGTGCTAGAAACTCTTGTTTGCAGACACCTTAATTAAGCCAACTGTTGAACAAACTACCTTTGCTGGTGTTTTTCAACTAAGCATTAGTGCAAGCTTTTCCCTTGTGGTCAAGTTGTTTAAGCTATGCCATAATAAAGTGGTTGTCTTATTTTACTAGACTAGTTTAGAATCATTTAGAACTGTTTTAGCAGTTTTAGACACCAGTTTTTTAATGAATTTGTTTTATTTTGTAGCACACCAGAGTCCAACTTTTTCTTTCACTGACAAGGGAAACAGTACAGTGAGGCTTCCAGGTACTGATGCACTTAGTAGTCAATATAAATAGATCTATGCTAAGCCAGCTTTTGAACAACTCACTTTCCCTGTGCAAGCTTCTTCTTTGTTTTCATACAGGCTTGAGTAAAAGACGTAAGTTTTTAGTGCAGAGTGCACTATTGGGATGGTTTGGGGGTTGACCGCGCTAAAGCA
>OFEP01000075.1_pt1 | contig 11301 bp, 7 predicted proteins | sample 1521161 | NCBI WGS metagenome assembly OFEP01 (sample SAMN04272335, study PRJEB24112) | coral metagenome | biome: Coral reef; feature: Shallow seawater; material: Coral tissue | host: Coral | place: China: South China Sea | collected 2014
GTTGGTCGATAGTAGACCGATATGGCGGTCGATAGTCGGCCGACAGTCGGCCGACAAAAAATTGCGTGGTGGTCAACATGACGACCGACTCTCGACCGACAGAGGGAATGTCGTGTCTCGGTGAAATATCGGCCAAGTGTCGGTGGAATATCGGTGAAGTGTCAGTGGTCTATCGGCCGAGTGTCAGTAGTCTATCGGTATCGCCTTTTTTTTTTGTCCGACGTAAAGTCCTGTATGGAGTTTACTGATAATTGTTCAGCGGCTGAGAATGAAGCGTTTTTTAACATGAGATCTGCAAAATTAGCTAATAGCTGAGAAGTACGTAAAGTTTTACTGCCAAACATTAAACTGAAAACAACATCAGCAAAGTGCCGTTTTAAGGCTTGAAATATTTGTGGAACTTTGCTCTGCAACACACGTTGGTTGATAAAGGATTAGAAATATATTGGCGGCTAATTAAATTTCAGAGTAAGAATCTAGGTTTCCATCGAGGCCTGCGAAATAGCATTTTCAACCATTGGCCGGCTATGAGTCCTCTGAAGCCATCTAGAGAGGTTAACTTTTAAATTCACTTAGAAACACATGAAAACCTTCACTGAAAGATGGAATTAAACGAGCTGAGGCGAATTGTGCTTAGCTTTTATTTTCTTCTTTTTTATTTGTTATATCATTTTTATATTATTTTTCTACTCTGTCAGGTACGCCCTTACGTATTTGCGTAGGGAGAATTTGCGGCTGCCGTGGCACTAAATTACAAGCCTTCGCGGAGATTTTTTAGAGTTTCAAAGCTACTATCTATCAAAGAAAACCTTGAAATTCAAAAAGAAATAGCGACTGCATAAGAAACACACCCGAAGTATTATCGCACCTTGGCAGCTCTATTTTAGTCTCACTTTACTTTAACACACATTATATTTTTTGTTAATAGTGTCTGTAAAAAATACATAAAAAATATATATATAAAGTGCGTAACACTATAACTAATAGTGTAGTAACTATTTCACCACGCAAACTGACGCAAAGAGCGACTCTGAGCGACGTATCATTCGTGATGGAATTTCAGGTTGCGTAAAACAAAAACATAAGCAATTAGTCTGAGACCAGAGATTTAGGGTTAGGAACTGGCTGAATTGTATCTCTTCAATAGCAAACATTCTGAGACCGTTTCAATTGAACCAATAAAAATTTATTCTGACAAGTAAAATAACCAACAAAAATGTTTTCAACGGGGTGGGGGTATGGAACCAAGCCTACTTTGAGGGTGTGGGATGATGGTAGCAGAAAGAGACGATCTTTGTTTGCTGTGTGTTGTACAATGGTATTGACTGATTCCCTTAAAGGGGATACTGTTCAGCAATGTCATCGAGCAGCCTTCGAAAGCATCCATTTGGGTGAGGCTCACCATACCACCTTCGCCACGTGAATTCCTGAAGGTATTCAATGAGAAAGTCAGGGTTTGTGTTTCCCTTCATTTTCTTAAATTTTTCCTTTGCCGTACACCAGTTGCTTTCAGCATTCTGTGTATGGACTCCGGTTACTGGATCGACAAAATGTAGAGAATGATTCACCGCCCCGTGTTGTAAGCCGAGTCTTCTCTGGAGTTGCCGATATGCCGCCCACTGGTCCGTGTGCACTATGGAGCCAGGCTGAACCTTCCGTTGAATAATACGCAAAAGAGTCGCCGCATTGCGTCGCCTTACGAGCTGTAGGTATGGTCGGGCTGGAGCATACTGTGTATCAAACAACCCCAGTACCCATCTTTCTCTTTGAGGCCGACGCCCCCTGTGAAACTGCAAAGGAATAACAATTACAGCTCCATGAATTAAAATATTATGAAATATTATGAAAAGAATCATTGGAAATACGGTACATTAAAGATAGGAGGTGGCGGAGGTGATACGACCCGCTCAGTCCGGCTTCAGACCGAGAACAGTACTGTTCAGTAGCGTAGAAGTACTGTGAGTGAGATTTTTATTTTGTAACCAGTAGACTAGTTGTGAGGCGGCTAAGGCTTAAGCACAGTGATTCGAACCACTGGAAGGCCATACTTCCTATTTTCTTACCTTGGACTTGTGATTAAACTTTGATTCGTCGATCTGCACAATGACACCTGGTCCGCCTAACTGTGGAATCGGGTGGCGCAGCAATGCTTCCCATGCAACTTGCCGACACTTCCGTGCGAACTTGACTAAAACTTTCTGTGAGGCCGTTCCTTCAATTTCCATCATTCGTAGCGAACACTTGTGCGCCCATTTCCAGAGAAATTGCAACTGCCTTGCGATTGAAATTTTGCTTCCATAGAAATACGAATGTACTCTCACAGACGAAGAGCGTCGACAACGGTGACATCTCCTGTTGAAAAGTAAAGTTTAAGCTATATAGGTATGTTCGGTTCCAAGGGTATAGTTTTTAACCATTTTGTTCTGAAATAGGGTGTTCGTTGTGAGTTTGAAGCCCAAATGGTCTGAAATAGTTGAAAGCTATCGAATTTTAGCTCAGGTCGGCAGGGAAAATACCGTAAACTGCCGCTTATAAGCCCATCCGGTTACCGCTAATGCTCTAATTAGAGCCCAGCTTCCAATAAGCGCCTCGATTCGAATTACTGCGGCCCTCCAAAGGCTTAAAATTTTAAATAACCGCCCCCTTCAAATAAGCGCCCCCCCCCCTCTCCGAAAAAAGAGGTTCAGTACTTGCCGGTACGATATATGAGACGTATACGTGAATGTTCTTCAAAGTCGTACGGGTTTGTTTCTAATTTCCTCGATAGCAATATCCATGAAATATCCTAGAATTACAAGGCCTTTTTCAAGTTTTCTGCTTCCAGTGACTTCAACCACACCCTGCAGAACACGAAAGCGTCTTGTGAACGTTTAAAGTTTCACAAAAAAAAAAATTTCTATCACGTTGTTTGAGTATTTATATCACAGGGAGCCCTCACATCGTTTTTGAGGAAAAAATAAAAATTATAATCTTTCCTTTTGTTTTGTATTGGCCACTTTGAATTTTAAATGCGCGACGCGCTGGTCTGGGAGCGAATTAATTATGCGCGGTCACATGGTGCGATGTCTGGAACCGAGAAATCTTCGGAAACGCTCGGTCGGTCGTAACCTTTATATTTTTGACAAGGGGTGAAACTCTTTTTAGTCCCTTCGAATTTCTCATGAATACGAAGACAAATATCTCTACAAATTGAACAAAAATTTGAAGGCAGAAGGACCAAAGGTTGAACTAATTATCCTGTAACTTATTAGAGTTGTTCCGCACAAGATGCAAATTTCCACTTTGTGACTTTAGGCATGCAAATTAAACCGACACCTTGTGACCGGCGTTCTCGATCACGTCTTAATTGTGTTTCAAGACAATGCAGTTCTTTGTCTTTAAACACAATAAGGCGTGATCTAGAATGCCAGTCACAAAGTGCCGGTCTAATTTGTATGCCTACAGTAACAAAGTGGAAATTTGCATCTTATGCGGAAAAACTCTATTTTGTCTGAATGTTTCTAGCTGTGCAATATTGATGCGTCGTTTCAAAATCTTTGATTTGGTCGCATGCTTCGGCCAGTTGGGGTACACGGAAGTAAGAATTTCAAATGCTTGATTGACATGTGTAAAGCGGAAGTGAATAAGATTGTTTGTTCTGATTGGCTCTTTATTATTCCGGAATTAGGTCTGTTCAATTCCGGAAGTTTACTTGATTTTGTTACGGAAACAAAATAACCATGTGAATGCGGGGAAATGTACAAAAATGAAGAACGCACGTGCAACTGCATAGATGTTGCTCTGCTATAATTAGGCCTTTTGTTTCCCGATGTTTTCGTTGCTGTTGTTTAGCTCTCGCTCAACAAAGGCCTTAATGAACAGAACAATAGCTATTCAGCAGAACGATTCATGGTCATACCCAATATGCAAAACGGTAAACGTGGGGAAGACGAATTCTTCCTGTTCATTTTTAACGGAACATGAACGACGATCACAGCACTTGGAGAATTTGCTTATTTTATATTTTGAACTTGAACACTTTCTTTTATATCAAGCTAGAGTAAAGTTGTGAATCAGATATGAGAATCATCGATCAATTTTTTTTTAATGAAAGCTGTCTTCGAAGTTGCTTGAAAAGTTGTTACCAAAATAATAAAAATACGACTTTCCTGGTATTTTTAAAAGTACCTTTTCGGAGTTAAGTTTCTTTAGGGACTTCCTCGGTGATTTTACCTCGACTTCCGGCTCTTTCGCTTTTACTTCCGGTTATACAATGCGATTCTACTTTCGTGTACCCCAACTGGCAGAGACACACGACCATGAAAGCTTGAAGTTTCACCCCTTGTCAAAAATATAAAGGTTACGACCGACCGAGCGTTTCCGAATATTTCTCGGTTCCAGACATAGCACCATCTGACCGCGCATAATTAATTCGCTCCCAGACCAGCGCGTGGCGCATTTAAAATTCAAAATGGCCACTACAAAACAAAAGGAAAGATTACAATTTTTAGCATTATTGAGCATTTTAAGGCTTCATTTAAAAGAAGTAGACTAAAAACATATTTCGATCAACAGCCTTATTGCTCATTTGGAAACATTTTTTTTAGTCCGCTTATACGTCCATCGGGATATAACCCATCCATTTATAAACTAGCCCATCCAAAACCCCTTGCGAACAGGTATAAGCCCTGGACTTGTAAGCGGCAGTTTACGGTATGTAAATTGTAATTGAAATTACTTACCAAATGTATCCGTCCCCATTGCGCGGATGGCGAATGAGGCGCATTGCATTCCTACAATTCCCGCAGTTGACATTTCTTTTCAGTAGTCTGTTCCTTTGCAACCAATTTATAAGGCGGAGTTTTCCTCTACTGCTTGTTGCAAAAATAAGGGGACAAAGAACTTCCCTAAAAAAGTTGGGCATTTTAGGAAGCTTGCCTTTTGATATACAATGTAATTCGAATCACTTTGAATGAATGTGCTGAGAACAAAACTCCTAACGGCAACAGCATGACAGCCCGTCACGTGCGTGTGCAGGACTTTGGTTCTAATCAAAGTTAAAACCACAAACAGCGATCGCTGACGAGGGGAACCGTGTCGCAAAAATCCCCATTGTTAGTGTACCATGATCGAGGCCAATGACCAAAACGTATTTTGAATATTTTCATAATCAATCAGGTACAATGAAAAAAGTCCAGTATTGCAGGCCCAGAGGAAAAACTGATAACACGAAAAATTGACTACGACCTGGAAACGCAAACTGTATATAAGTTTTGCATCTGTTCTTTGTTCGCATAATCCAACACCCAAGTTTGCGGCAAAAAAGTAATTAGCGCGGGAGATAAGTCCTTTGAAGAGTGCGCAACTAATTAAACCGTGTCACTTTTACACTTTTTTATAATGAGAGAATTCATACAGAAGAATTTTTCTTGGAGACAAGCCACTTTCCCACACTCCATGATATCGACCCCAAGAGCGACACGGGATAAATATATATAACTCTCAGCGGAAAAAGATTCGATGCAGCTGCATTAGGTGTATTCGAGAACATTAACGCGTTATGGCTTCACGAACAAAAACATGTATGATATGTGGTTTATCGGATGGCCACACTCTGATGGACTGCCCTTACCGATGCGAGTTTTGCGGCGTGTCGGTGAATTATTGTGAGTGCCATGATTCTAGTATAGTGAACAGCGTTTTGGCGTTGGAGACCCCCGAAAAGGCGGACAGAAGTACCGAAACTTCAACATCGAAACCAGCACCGCCACAAGCAGCCCGTGAGAAACGTAAAGGAAGTAACGATGAATGGTAAGCAAACTATTCCTAATTGTAGATTTTGTTTGTTAATAGTATATGCAGTAAAATATATGGATTATTGGAAAAAAATATCGATAGCTATGGCCATCAATCGAAATGAAGGCTTGTTTGGTCATTTGTAGTACGACTTCAAGTAACGCGAGTTTGTATCGAGTCGACTTAACATGCGTATCGAATCGACTTTGACTTGTCAGTATCGAAACGACTTTGTATCGAAACGACCGGACTCCATCGAAATTTATCAGTGTGTGGAATTATGAACAGAGGAACTAGTCTATAATTGGAGCTAAATTATAGATCGCCACTAATAAACTCTATTATGAATAGGCCCTATTTCTTACATTCGTATTTTATTGTATTTACAGGTGTGGGACAAACAATAAAACTGGACAAAAGAGGCCAGAAAAGACAGTGCCCGAAAAGAAATTCAAAGAAGCCAAGAATGACCTGCAGGCTGCTATGAAGCAATTGAAAAACTCGGAAGAACTCAACAGAAAGAAGGAGGAGGAATACCAGGAAACGATCGCCGCCATGCAAAGACGCATCAAAGAACTTGAAGGTATGTAGCATTTTTTGCACGGTTTATTGTCCACGCTACTGGTCCCATTTGTCCGAGAGTATCTCTGAATTATGCACTGGGATCATGTTTGTCATGATTTGGCGCGGTTTGGTGTCAGACTATCATTATATTTCGATGCTTCGACTATATTTTCGCCTGCTGACAGGCGCTAGAAAGGGAAGGGAGAACGTCAGCAGGAATCGGATGCGGGGAAAAGGTGTGAACATTGTTAAGAAATCAAAAGTTTTGAAATTCGGCGTTGTTTAACAGGAAAATATTTCTTTTCATTTTATTACATCCATCTTTCTACTTTGAAAAAGTTGCGCGCGATGTTTCTGGGGTGGACGTACCTTGCAACATCGCTCAACGGGGGAGTCATAAGGGCTGTCCAAAAAACCGCAAAACCGCATGAAAAAGTCTAAATGCAAAACCGCGCATGAATGCGTTACTGAAAACAGTTATGCACGAAAACCGAAAACCGCATAGTCTTGTTAAACTGCAAAAGCGCAAGTTAAAAGAAATTGTTTGCAAAACCGCATTAAAAATAATGCAAAAACCGGATTACTGCAAATCCTTATGCCCCTCCTCCTCAAAACTCCAAATGCTGCATTTTCTTTTCACCGCAGAATGGTTGCACGCCAAAATGGAGCGCAAAGTATCCGCACTAGAAAGACAGAGTATTCAGTAGAGATGTACACAGGCTGCAACTTCGTTGTGAACGATGCGAAGACGCGTAGTAGAACAGAGATTCTCAAGGGGCGTGTAGATACCACATACGCACGTACGCACGTGTATACAGCTGAAATTTGAAAATTTCTTTTCAATCTTACGAAAATACTCGAGTCAAATCGGATTCAGTCGGCATATTATCGATAATGACAAATTGCTCCAAATGGTAGCCCAGTGGGGATAACAGAGATAGACGAGCAGGGGGTGGGTTGGTAAATTTTCCGACTTTTGCAACTTTGTCTTTCTGTGCAACGCGCGCGAAAGTTTGACCAAGCGCTTTCGCGTTAAAATGCTTCCGTGGTCAACTGAAAAAAAAACTGATTCTGCCCAAACGGTTTCACTATAAAATTGTTTTGTGCCTAATGGCGGCTTTATTTTGCTGATTGAATGACGCGTCACAAAAAAGTGAAATTCTGACTAAGCGCTAAGCGCTTCGCTGTGGATTATAAGGGCGGCTTCATTTTTCCTTTCCAGTGATTCGCTGTTTGTTATAATGGCGGATTTTCTTTGGACTAATTATTTGTGTACCAAGCGCGCGAAAGTTCGAACACTGTTCTGACCAAGCGCTTTCGCGTTAAAATGTTTCTGTGGTCTTTGAACTGCTTCTGCCGAAGCGTATTCACTATGAAATGGTTTTGTGACTCAAATTTTGTAATAATGCCGGCTTTATTTCGCTGATTGAGTGACGCGCCCCCAAAAAAGTGAAATTCTCACTAAGCGCTTATCGCTTATATGGATCCGACCCAAAGTTCGATATACTTTTTCGAATACAAAAACATGCGTTGAAAACATGGCAACGTTAAGCGTATCAGGTATTTTTAATCGATAATTTCATAATTTCATTCGAACATAATATCGTACAGGCAACTGAAAATGCAATATTTTTTTGTAGAGTCGGTTAGCAAGGGCAAGAGTAAACAAAAATCAGCTGCAACTGAAGTGGACACTGACGATGGCCAAAAGTCTGATACTGACATGGGGGAGGACGATTCTATGGAGGACGGTAATTGGGGAAAGGAAACAAAAGACGATGAAGACGATGAAGACGATGAAGACGATGAAGACGATGAAGACGATGAAGACGATGAAGAGGGAGCTGAGCTTGCTCAGAAAAAGACTAAAGGTTAGTTCGTGTGCATGACTGAACAATAACTGGAACATAGCTGATTTATATACAAGTCGAATCCAATGACACTTTCCCTCGGGTATTTGACTTGCTATTAAGGTTACTGTCAACAAAATATGGTCATAATTTTCCCAAAAAAAAATTGGGGCTCTTTAGTTCGACAAAAATTACAAAATCTTAAAAACAACGCGAGATATGCTAGAAAGAGTGTTTTATGGGAACTGGCGAAGGACAGCAAAATGTGTCATAATCCTAGTTTGGAACCGGCATCCTGTTGACAATTTCGCGCGCAAAACTCCATGCGAATCTCGAATTTGCATGCCCAGGGGGAGGACTCTCTAATACAAATGACGGGGTTGATCGTCGTTCATTTTAAATTTACCCTCCTCAAGTGAACCAATCTGGGCTACTGGGCGTGGCTCTATGTTTTTGGACCCTTAAAGATACCAGTTTTTAGCTGTAGGTATCTTGATTTCCTTTCTTATCGCTTTACACAACCAAAACAGAATGACAGTGGTTTCTTTATTGATATTTATTCGCAAGCAACCTAAAAAGATAGCCTGAGAGCTAGAAACGTGAGATTTTTCTCCTAGAAACCGTAAGCGAGATAGCAATCCCTGATTTTACCCCTAAGACATGTTGACCAAACATGACCTTATCCCTGGGAATTGATATTTTCCTTATAAAATGTCGTAGTCAAAACCCATTGTGGGGTCAGAGAATTACCATATAACATTTCAAACATTTGCAAATTATTTCAGAAACAAAAAAGGTTACATTCACCGATGACTGAAATTAAACTACTCCATTTTCTTTCAGAATTACCGATATCAGGATCTAATCTGGAAGGTTTTCATAAAAGATATAAAGGCGTCCTCCGAATTTTACAGAAACATCGCTGTTCCTTGACAGAAGCTATGCGACGCTTTGGCATCGCACGAAACACGTTAAGAGATTACATTGGCCTGTGTGAGCTCAAGATCGTGGACCCCAGGAGATATGAAAGAATTGTGGGGACTGAGCGCGAGAAGACAGGGAAAATATCCGCCAAGATTATTGAATGTCGTTGCAGGGCTGCTTTGAAAGAATTCAAAACTCGCTTGAATGAATTGAAGGAGGAAAAGCAGCTCCTTCCTTTCTATCCAAAAGACGAATTTTACTCCTAATCATTTTTCGCGAGGCTCTGGCGAAAAGTTTGTTAACTAGGATTATTTTCTTTGACGTTCTGTTGAAAGCAATAGGTTATTTCAAAATGTAGTGGGTTATTATAACAAACAGTAGATCATAAATATGTAACTGTAGGATTTCGACAGAGCCTCAGCTTCTTGACTTCATTTTTGTTGTTTTTATATGTTACAGTTGCCTTACCCGGCTGGGGGAGTAAAAATTATATTAGCTTTGTGATAATAAGGGTTAATGATTTTTAATGAATTTTTTTAAGGCTGGAGGAGTAAAAACTATTTTAGCTTTGTGATAATAAGGGTTAATGACTTTTAATGAATTTTTTAAAGGCTGGGGGAGTAAAGATTATATTAGATTTGTGAGAAACGATTTTTTTTGTGAGAAACGATTTTTGATTTTTAATGAATTTTTTTAAAGGCTGTGGGAGTAAAGATTGTATTAGCTTTGTGATAATAAGTCCAAGGACCAGAAGTACACTCCAGTACACTCCAGCTTCGCGCGGTTAAAAATCACGGGTAAAACATGAAATGCTGCGTGACCATCAACCTCGTATCCAGACTCTCTCTCCTTTTCCTCCCTTGTCGTCGATACTCGACAGATTATAGAGGGTTAGCCTAAAGAAACCCGACTCACCAAAGCTAAGGTAGCCATCCACGTGATTATCATACCATTCCTCTATTACAATGGCCACACTCTAAAGGATCGGCAAGTAAATGCCGTGCTTGAACGGTTGAACACTTGAACAGTTCTAAACGCAAACCCCTTTCCAGGTTCAAATCTATAGCCAAAGCTGTTCACCGCCGTCTAAACTCCCACGGGATTCAAAAGTGATGAACAAACAACTAAAAATAAAGAGTCGGACTTATAGCCCTTGCCTAACGAAAAATTTTTGACGACCAAACATAAACATTGTTTGGTGATCAAACATTTTGATGTTGAACTAGGGAATGAAATGACAGTGAAGTATCGGTGAAACATCGGCCAAATGTCGACCGAGTGTCGGCAAAGTATCATTGATTGGTCGGTCAAATATCGACCGACTGGCTACCGATATATCGACCGACTATCGGGCGACATATATCGGTCGACAGTCGGCCGACTGTCGGCCGACTATCGACCGCCATATCGGTCTACTATCGACCAACTATCGACCGACTAGCGGTCGACTATCGACCGACATATCGACCGACCATCGACCGACATGTCGGTCGACATATCGGTCGATATGTCGGTCGACACTACCCATAGTAAAATTGATCCGCCTCTTGTAAGGTCAATGGAAATTATCTTCAAGTCATGGTGATACCAAAAATATCAAAAATGTTTTTGTATTGAAACCATCTATCAATATATGCAAAATCATTATTTTACAGGGATACCTGTAAAATCAGGTGTTTGGGCTATAATCACATGTTTGTGGCTTTCAGTGCTTTGCTGGCAAAATTTAAAATTGTGAATAAAATATTTCTTTATGCTTTAGAAAGGAGAGAGCACACCAACTATCACAGGTTATTTGGAAGTAGAAGTGAATGGAAAGCTTGTGCATTCAAAAAAGGTATGTACAATATTATTCAAATTTTGAAGTAAACCTTTCTTCTCTCTGATGTAGTTGTGTTGCATTAATTTTTTAAACTCGCTGAAGTCAAGCAATCAAGTCGATCCTTTTCAATTGTTCAACAAATTATTGCCATCCCCAGAATGTCAAATCAGTTTAATTAGCATTAGGAATCACAACCTCTGGTTGGGTGCAATTTTTGCAGCATGCACAGTGTGCCCATTCTTGAGTTGTAGTCAAACATGTTTTTTTTTCAGAAGTAACTGTAAGTTTGCACATTCTAATTAATGGAACTTAGGTAAGAAAAACACAACTAAGGTAATTAAAACACAACTAAGGTAACAAAAACAC
>OFEP01000077.1_pt1 | contig 11225 bp, 8 predicted proteins | sample 1521161 | NCBI WGS metagenome assembly OFEP01 (sample SAMN04272335, study PRJEB24112) | coral metagenome | biome: Coral reef; feature: Shallow seawater; material: Coral tissue | host: Coral | place: China: South China Sea | collected 2014
TAGCTAAGTATAATAAGTAGAGGGCGAATGATTGAAATCATACACTTTTTCACATAAAGTAAAAAACTCCGTAACAGTGTTTAATATGTAAATGAGTCCCGCTTTGTACGCAAGCGCTAGCTAAGTATAATAAGTAGAGGGCGAATGATTGAAATCATACACTTTTTCACATGAAGAAAAAAAAACTCCGTAACAGTGTTTAAAATGTAAATGGATCCGGTTTTGTTGGTAAGCTCTAGCTAAGTATAATAAGTAGAGGGCGAATGATTGAAATCATGCACTTTTTCAATTCAATAAAAAAACTCCGTAACAGTGTTTAATATGTAAATGGGTCCCGCTTTGTACGCAAGCGCTAGCTAAGTATAATAAGTAGAGGGCGAGTGATTGAAATCATAGACTTTTTCACTCAAGGAGAGAAAATCCGTAACAGTGTTTAATATCGGTAAATGAGATTCGTTTTGTGGGTAAACGTTAGCTTAGTATAATAAGTAGAGGGCGAATTATTGAAATCATAGACTTTTTCAGCCACACAAAGTAGAAATGCGTAACCTTGTTTAATATGTAAACGAGTCTCGTTTTCTTGGTAAGCGCCACATAAGTATAATCAGTAGAGGGCGAACGTTTAAAATCATAGAATTTTTTACACAAAGAAAAAAATCCATAACTGATATGTAAATGGGTCCCGTTTCGTGGGTAAGTGCTAGCTAAGTATAAAACGTAGAGGGCGAATGATTGAAATCATAGACTTTTTCTCACAAAGAAAAAAACTCCGTAACAGTGTTCAATATGAATAAGGGTACTGTTTTGTGGGTAAGCGCTCGCTAAGTATGATAAGAAGAGGGTGAATGATTGAAACCCTACACTGTTTCACACAAAGTAAAACTTGGTAACCTTGTTTAATATGTAAAGGGTCCCGTTTTGTGGGTAAGGGCTAGCTAAGTATAACAATTACAGGGTATATGATTGAAATTATAGACTTTTTCGCACAAGGTAAAAAAATCCATAACTGTGTTTAATATGTAAATGGTCCAGTTTTGTGGGTAAGGGCTAGCTAAGTATTTTTTGTCAGACGCCCCTATTTGTCAAATACCGCTATTTACAAAACGCTCCTATTTGCCAGAAGCCGGTATTTGTAAGATGCCCCTATTTGTCAGAAGGCCATATTGTCAGATGCCCCTATTTGTCACATGTCCGTATTTGTCAGAAGCTCCTATTTGTCAAACGCCCCTATTTGTTAGAAGCCCGTATTTGTCAGACGCCCCTATTTGTGAGAAGCCCGTATTTTTCACACGCTTCTATTTGTAGAACGCTCCTATTTTTTAGACGCCCCTATTTGCCAGACGGCCCTAATTGTCAGAAGCCCATATTTGTCAGATGCCCCTATTTGTCAAATGCCCCTATTTGTCAGATGCCCCTATTTGTCAGAAGGCCCTATTTGTAAGACGACCCTATATGTCAGACGCCCTTATTTGTCAGACGCCCCTATTGGTCAGATGCCCCTATTTGTAAGGCGACCCTATATGTACGGCGTGTGAAGTATATTGATGTAATCGGCCTCTCTAAAGTCCACTGTCTCTTTCCTACTAAATAAAAACAATTATCGAAATTATAAAGATAAAAACACAAAACCTTTAAATATATGCTCTTTGCCGTAAAAGTGGATCATTATTATCTTCAATCTTACCTCTCTACATGAAAATACGTGTACGTGAGACGAAAACATCCGGCCACCAAAGTTTTTGACTTCATCAGGCATAAGATCGTAGGTGGTTAAGTAATATCCGTTTACAATTCAACAGCACATTTTTATGGCTGTGCGTGACAGAGAGATACGAACGTGTTTGTCGAAAAATATAAACCTCTCTCAAAACTTTTAGTCATTTTAAAAGCTATAGAATTAGGAAAACTGCTTATGTAAAGGCTCGTTTGTTTAGTACATCTAATCATGCGATCAGTCGCCAAGGTAGCCAAAGTAAGTTCCAGATGTTATTGTTTACACTATTTAGTTCACCGAAGGTACAATAAGAAGGCGTTTTCATAAAGGGCTCTACACATTTCTGCGAAACTTTTAGCGAATATCTAAAGTTTGGGAAAACGCAAAGACCTGACCCGAGGGAAAGTAATGATCTCCTTTATTTATTTCATTTCACATCACAATTTCTTTACTTTATTCACTGAATGATGTTTTATTTCTTTTTTTAATGCGTGACATTGAAAACGATCTATTGTATTCTTCCCGTGAATAGATACAATGTAGCCTTTTTCGCAGCCGTATACTGGGTAGAGGAGTTTTCTGACAACTCTCAATGACGGCTGCGAATTGTAAAAAAAAATAAAGCATTCATGAATTTGCAAAAACATAACAGCAGAGATCCGCGCGTGGCGAAAGTTGTTCGTAACAAGTATGTGACAATTTCAGAGACAGAACGCTTCTTTCAAATTACAGTCTACGGAACTTGAGCCGCAATAAACGAAGGAGACTTCAGGGATATTAATCAATCTCCTAAGAACTGAGAAATCCAGTTACTCATGTTGAAACTTTTAGAATTTCGCCCGAAAAAACGCCTTCATTGCAGTGGAATCTAGTTTTCTGGAGACATCGATCCATTCTTCGAACCAGAGCGAAAAACGTACGGCAATTTAGTATTTTCCTTGCCCTAATTGTAGGTAGAGTTGAAACGCTGTAATATTAACCCTTTTTTATTAATGCAACACTGATATTAACCATGCAGAGGTAATTATAAACTTTTGGTATTTTGATATAGCGACCCTATATGTCAGACGACCCTATATGTCAGATGACCCTATTTGTCAGGTAGCGTTACCAACGCCGTTCAACATTTGTAAAACTTGACATACCACAAATAGCAAACTTAAAATTTCTTATTTGTAGCATGTCAATTTTTATTTCTAGCTTTTTTGTAGTATTTCAATTTTATTTAGCATGTGAATTTCAGCTCTAGCATTATTATTTGCTTTGAAAAATTTTTTTATTCTTAAATGTGGTGTCCTGGCTACACTGAACATTGAGAAATGTTTCCTTTATTGTGCATGTCTTTGCTTTTATTATATTAGCAGATCTCTTTTAATCAAAAATTACAACTTAGTTTTAATTTTAGTATTGGTTTGTAGCTTGCAAAACTTGTGCCTGTCATTTACTTACAATGCAAGGTTATTGTCGTTTTGTTTATCTGTTTGCTTGTAGGATGACGGCTGTACCTAACATTTTGATGCAACTGAAGAAGAATAAGAAGTAAGATATCACTATGTGAATGGATCTAACAGTATTTCATTTCTTTATATATGGAGTGATGTTTGTCAATGTGGGCTTCTGACTGCTATTTAGCTTAGTTTTATTGGAAACCTAATGGCAAAAATAGATGTGATTAATTGACACTGTTAACTGGCAAATGTGTACATGATCCACCACAAGTTCAAGTAACATGTGGTGAAATACTTTGTACCAAGATTGTTTACATCATTTTACAAACTTCTGCGAGACTGTATTAATAATATTATTATCTCCTCAAAAAACTCATTCCTAGCAACACCAAATGTCAAAGACAAATTTTGAAGTTTATGTGAGAAACATATGATATTCCTTGTGAAATGAAACTGATTATGATATTTTATAAGTGTTTGCACAATTTGTCTGAACTTCGAATTTTATTTTCTCAAGTTCCTGTTATGGTGCACATTTGTGTAATAGCCTTCCATCTAACGTCAGAGCCATTAGATCTTTAATTAACTTTGTATACAAGTATGTCTCTTTGTCATCCTCACCTTTCTCATCATTATCATCATCATCACCATCACCACCGCCACAACCACCGGCACGGCCACCTCCACCTCCACCGCCACCGCCATCGTCATCATCATCATCTTAAAGAGTTCTGTTTTAAGTTAATTGTCACTAGATTCATCTGATCAGAAGTAACTGTAAATTTATCATTTTACAGGAACCCAACTATAAGGCACAAGGCTGCGGTGTAAGTAATGCTCACAATAAAATTTTATAGTCTAAATTTTTTAAAGCATTTTACTGTGAACAAAAGAAGCCTGTTTTCTTCAATAGTAGAAATAAAAATAATAACCTCTTTATGGAGAGTAGGGATGGTGGGAGCGCTTTCATCCCACCATTGTGGCCTGGGTTCGATTCCAGCCCAGTGCCATACGTGGGTTGAGTTTCTTGTTGTTCCTTGCCTTGCTCCTAGGTTTTTTTTTTTTCGGGTTCTCCGGTTTTCTTCCCTCCACAAAAACCAACATCTTCCAAATTCCAATTCGACCAGGATATAGGACCCGCATGGAAAACAGCTAACGCTGATGTGATTTTTCTCTCTTTTCGTTCTGTTTTGGCGATGTGTTTCTCGACCACGTTCACGTTTTGTATACGAACTCTTTAGTTTGAATGAAAACAATGTAACTCAAATTTGAGGTCCATCCTTTTTAATGTCAGTTCTAAGAATTTAAAGTTGCATCAAGACAATATCCCGTAATTGATGATTTTAATATTCTCACCAAATATGGATGATACTGTGAGGAGATCTTAGCTGCTGATTACTATTGAGAATGGACAGCCGTGTGGTTTGTGGTTCACCATCTGCCGGTGACAGCGCCTCTTTTTATTCAAAACGAAAACCTTCGTACCGAACAACAGCGATTGAACGAACAAGAAGTCAAATAACTTATAAACTGCATCTAGAAAGCGCTATTGTCAGCTTACAAAACGATTAACTCTGCAACTGTTTCCCACTAAAACGACGAACATCGCGCTTTGTTGTAAAAATTATTAAATGCTATGTCGGCAAAAATATACGTGGATTAACAGAACTGTCATTTTCTTTACAAACAATGTAACATATTTCTTATTCGATGCAGGAAGTTATAATTATAATTCGATCTTCAAAACTGCAGTGGGTTATTCGGACTAATATTAATCGTCTTCTTAGTGAAAAGCGAGAAGAAATTCACCTGTGGTAAAATCAATAATCATTTGACGCTACTGGTGTACGATTGAGTTTTCTTCGACGCAAAGTGCGGACTGGTAATGTTATAGCAAAGACACTCCAGTATAATACATGTGTTTGTCATTTAGTTAGGTATATTTTTAGAATTTCCAATAGCTAAAGAAAGAACACAATTTTAACATTGCGTAAAACAACACATTTTGAACTTCGCAAACATTGAATTTATTTATGTTCAAATCATTAATAATTTATCAAGTTTAAATATAGGAAGTCCTGACCATGATATGATCTTAATTAGCATAAGTTTTTACGATTTTACTTATCTTTTTTCTTCTTAATTTTAGTTGGACGGTGAGCATATGTCAAGCACTCAAGACACTATGCAGTGTTTGAGCGCATTTCCGAACACCTCGAAGCTCGCTAAAAATACTTCTCTATGCGTTGCATTCATTCTCGACTCTTTGTTTCAGTCTGTCGTGCAAGATTTATTGCATGAACGTTCCACTGGTTTTAATAAAGAAATACCACTAATGACCTTCTAACACGTACATAATTTTCATCACCACAAAAATGAAAAAAATGCTTTGTTTAAGACTGATCTTCCTGAGAGAAAATCGTCCCCACGTAAGACGTGAAGTGCTCGATGTGCCTACCTTCAGTACAATTGGCTCCTTCGAATCTAGTTCCGTTACAGTCACACCACACACTGCTGACACTGTCACGACAGATCCCGCCGTTCTCACATTTATCAGTTTGCGAGCAAGGATCCAAACAGCCTTCCGATGTCCCAGAAGTGTTTTGCAGTTGTGCTTCTCTCAAAGGTCGAACTCCATTGCTGTGCATTATTCCACTTATGCAGCCATCAAAGCTAAAATTACACAACCCATGAAAATATTATTAGTATTAAATGCGCGTTGGTTGGCCAATTTTTTTCAGCAATGAAATTCCACGCAAGGGTAATGTATTATTCATCAGAAAGGCTGGATTTCAGTTCCAAAAATAAATTATTTATGTGTACTTTTCTGCGGAATGAATTTATTAATTCCTTTCTTACGAGTAAAATGGTAACTTCTGCTTCAAAGGCAAAAAAATCGATTCCTTCAATTGAGTTCATGGCGCATGGGTTTAAAGCGATCTTTAGCAACTTTTAAAAGAGGATATTAGTGTTAATTAAATCTCGGCCTTTTCTCTTATAATGAACTTAAAAGAAAAAAAAACACAAGAACTTTAAACTAATTGATTTCATTGCGTTCGCAGTTTCGGAATGTTTTGAAGCAGCTGCAACTTGCTATGCGCCCATTAATTCATCTTATTTATCAAAATCATGGGCTTGTTGATTCATGAAGACAGCATAACTGTGAATAAAAATTGTCAAACTAATTCATTCGCAGGTGCATGTATCAAATATCTAGAGGAAATAAAAGCTTACGGAAAAACAAAAAAAGTGAACACTATCTACGCTCGATTTAAAGTGGGAACCCGCACTGTCTTACCTGTTAAAATGTATGCTTTCGTAAAAAATGGCTGGAAAAGAGAAATCATTAAATTGTTTATACAACGGGATTCCACCGATGAACAAATCGCTTTGAACTCCAAGGGTCTGTCTGCCTCTTCCTTTGTATTCCGTACTGTTTGTCCAACTGTCCACTGTAATTGTTGTGGATTTGTAATTTCGTTGGACAATTACTTTGTGCCATTTTCCGTCCGCCAGATTATGACCGACAAGTAAGGTTTGTGTTTCATCGCAGTCACCCATTCTAAGGCGCAATCTCAGCCGCCCGTCAGCCAAAGACAAATAGATATACTCGCACTTCCCTTTGTCGTCTTCGTAAACCAGGAATCCATTTTTGTTATCCGTCTTAAAATGAAATGTTAAATTTCCGTTTGTTTTCGCGTTCCATCGCTTGAAAACAGCATAGGCCGTTGGGTCTTTTGAGAACCGAAGACCGGTCCTCGCCGAAAGAGAACCGGCAATAAAACTGAGGTGGAGAATCACCACAACTCCTAGCATTTCACTTACGTTCCGCACAAGAACGGCTCCATGTTAACTGTACAGCGCAACGTGGGAAAAAACGCGTGTGCTTTACGCCAGACTTGAAAGAAATTCACTCTACACTACATAACTGACCAGACGTGCAAAAGGCCAAGTTAACCAAACCGAACTTTCAAGGCGGCAGTGCGTCACTGCGAGCCAACATTACTTATCTTGTTTGTGATTGGCTAATCGAGTGATCTTATCCAGCTAACTACTTATCTCCATACCGTTGCGGCGGGAGATCAGTTCAGTAAGCCGCCCGTTTGTAAAATATATTGAATGAGTACCAGCACTTTGAATTACGTCACCATATGTACAACTTGGAACAATTTTTTACGCACGTCCTGAGGATAGTTATATTTTGCAAGTTCGCGCGCGAAATTTGATGACTTCCTCACCGGATGTTAATTTTAATGTTTCCAATGGGCGTTCAAGTGAATGTGCAAGTTTCGTGCGATTCCTTTGTGTTGATAACCAAAATTCCAACCAGAATCACCGTGAATAAGATAAAAACAACAAGAACAACCCTCCGCGATGATGTGTAAAGTTAAATGGTTACTTCAAATCAAAATATCAGCTAAACTCAGAATGAATTTCAGCGTAGTCGTCGAGTATCAAAGTTTAAACTGCAACTATGTCACTTTGAAAAAAACAATGAAAAATACAAAGTGAATTTTTTACTCTGTAATTTAATTTCTTGCTAGTGGATCACTAAAAATTTCATGACATGGAATTTGAAAGCGACAGTGTCAAGTTCTTGGCTTTTAGCTTGACAACTTTGGGAATAAATTAAACTCCAAATAGCGTGAAATAAAAGAGGTTGGGAACCAAATTTTTATCGTCAACATTCTATTTATTATACAAAATCGAATAGAAGAATTGAGTTCAGAAAGCGTTACTTAAAATGCAACATGTACGCGGGTGCCAGTTTCGAACGTTATTCACAGCTTAAGATTCTTAATTGACTTTTTCATATTAGAAGAGCCTTAAAAGTTATAAAAGCACTTCTGTTTTTCGAACAATTATACGCAAACAGCGTCACAGAATGAAACGGTCGATCGCTTTTATGTAAAATTATCACACAGAAATGTTTCTCCTGTGTCGTCTGCAGGAGCTAGAAGTCCCGGTTGCGGGAATTTATCCTCTCCCCAGTCTCCAGTATTTTGAAAGCGTTTACAAAGGAAGTCTCGGTAGAGAGAAATAGGTTATTTCCAAGTAGTCGTCACGCTGCCTCAGTATCAAAACGAGTCTTCGTTCGAAATTTGTCATACGAAAGTGTGTTCCGGCTTCAGGTTCATTTTCATGAAACAAACTCATTTTCGTCATTGGGTTAATGAACATTTAGATGTTAAAATAAGCAGTCGGAGCCAGCTAAGCACATCAGGAAACAGTCCAACCACAAGTTCACTTGGGAAGTTTTAACCGCCGCCCATTCATGGTTAAAATGGAGAATAAAGGAAGCGTTCAACATCGCACGCTTCCGTCCAGAACTAAACAAACAAGTGCAATCACTGCACCTCACCTTGTTCCATGGGAACAGAGCGCATGCAGATTATTCACTCTGATGATGATCAAACAGATCGAAAACATTTAGACTTTGCGTTTTGTTGGCGAAATGTATATAATTTCTTTTAAAACTGATCTTCATATGATCATGGAAGTTATTGCACGGGGACTCGTTTTGAAACAGAGGCTCAGGGTAAACATTGATCTGCAGACCCAAAATGACGTCATAAAACACTGTGCTATGCCTTCTTAACGCTATTGATACCCTCTTTCATTTTAATTTCAGCAAGACTCCTGCTGTTGTTTCATTTTCATTTTCATGTTAGCCATAAAACGAACCAAAAATGTCGCTGTTTATAAGTGTAAAGATTGGCCGGTAAATTTGAACCAGTTGGCTGTAAAAAGTGTTAACCGTAAAACAATTTTAGCCACGAAAGTGCAAGTCCCAGTATCTAGTCTCTTGCCAATACTTTTTTGTGTCTTGTTTTGTTGTTTGGTAGTATAGGGAAAAGCCAGGAGACTTTCCTTATAATAATACCACTTTTAAACCGAAATGGTCTTAAAATTGTTTCGACGGTAATCATTTTTAAAAACTTTCTTAAACTTTCTTAAACAATAAAAATTGAATTTAAATTCTTTTTTTAAAACGATGCTAATTTATTTATAAGATTTCTGTTTAATGTTAGGAAAATAAAATTACCGTTAGCCGCGGCGTAAAAAAAGCCAAAATATGAACCATTAGCAGAAGTCCATTACCCGGAGCTTCCATTTTCCGGCCATACTGTGACTAGAAACGCAACAATAACGCAAGGCTGATTACCACCGTAACGTATAAAGCTCAGTAACGGGACAACGACATGATAAAGTCAAAACTGAAAGCCAAGAATAGCAACCGTGGACAGCTGTTTCGACCTTGTTGGGTCTCGTCAGCATGGTGTAGCAAGTAATGGTGGTTAGCCGATCATCCACTGCAAATGGTGATGACCTCGGATGAAACTCAAATCCAGATTTTTGCAGATTGGCTAATGTCACATGCAAAACGCGGGACAAAGGAGAACGGGAAAAATCCAGAATATGATGTCGTTGTCGCGATAAGGAGACTGCTGACAGACAAAACTGTCACGCAGAAAAATCATGGCCAAACTATGTTAAAAAATGAGCAACATATCCGGATCTAGAAAGGCCTACGGCCCAAAAAATACTGAAAAGTCTAAACACAATCATGCGAAAGGACTGCAAACGAAAATGCTACAGGTTTAAGTCGGATCTGTAAAATCCTCCAAGTCAACCCTGTCCTGTATCTTTTCGTTATCAGAAGCACTTCCCACGGGGGTTTTCGCGGGTGTTTTTATGATAGCTAATCATAAGACAGCTGAGGTCCTCTCTTTATACGTCGCATGCACATGTTATACGTCACATTGAGACCCTGAATACTTACCATTTGAGTGGAATTTCCCGAGGAATTTTTGGACAAATAGAACTGCACCATTCATCTCCGAAGGAATGGATCGGACTGAGCTGTACCATTTATATCTAAAGTTCAAATGAAACCCTTGTGAAAGTGCCGCATTGAAGATCAGTGACCTAAGCCTCACTTTTTTACCATATGATTTTCAGTAAGAGTATTTTTGAACTTCCTCTTTCGTCGGCAAAATTAGTAGAAACTAGCCATAAACTAGCCATGTGTTTTGCCCCGCTAACAAAAGCACGGTTTAGTATTATGAAAGTAAAAGAAATATATCAAAACGATCAAAACGTAAATCGTTCTCACCTATAGTGCTACAGCGGTGTTGTAAGAATACCGGTCGATAACGATACCTTTTGCCCGAATAAATTCACCGGAATGAACCGTACCATTTGAATTCACACTGGAATAACCGCTTTTTTCATGCAATGGTATGTGCTCCCTCTTAGCTTTACTGTCTTTCATGTTTTTTGTTGAAAAATATAACACCGCCGCCTTTAAAAGTTGGCGGCGAGACAATTCCCTACCACAATGCTTTGCGCCACATCTGTCCTGCAAATGAGGGAAGTAAACATGGCGGACGATACGAGGGTAAGAGAGAGAAAACAACTTAACTATAAACCCGTTAATGTTTAAGATCCAGTTTTTTGACGAGTCTTTTATTATATTTTCAGGTTATTTGCTGCAATCTTGCCATCGTCCTTCCGTTATTTTTCCTTGTTTACTACATGACAGCGGCGTTGATAAGTGGTGCTTTCAAGTAAGTCAATTTATTTGCGTCTGGTGTGAATTTTGGCAGTTGCTATGAGCTTATTAAAGTAATGGATGCTTGGTTTCTTTAAACATCGTTTGTCACTATTTAGGCTCTATGGCAATTGCTATAATAGTTTATAGACTGATTCCTCAGCTATAAAGCAGTAAAATGTCTGTGAGAAGGTTCATCAGATTTCACTACAATGCAAAGTGTGCCAATTTTTTTCCCTGAATGAATAGAATCGGTGATTTTGATGGCAAGGCACCCTTCGATTTTAAAAACTGTTGCAGTATAGATGACAATCAGAATTTAGGTAAGTGGAAAATATTCAAGCTTGTGTGGAAAGTATAGTATAGTGGAACCCCGCTCTATGGACACCCGGTTACTACGGACACCCACTTTAAACGGACAGTTTCATTTGTCCCGACAAAAAGCTCGTATAGTTTCTCTAAAATTAACCCGCTTTATACGGACACCGGGTAATACGGACAACGGACA
>OFEP01000078.1_pt1 | contig 11182 bp, 7 predicted proteins | sample 1521161 | NCBI WGS metagenome assembly OFEP01 (sample SAMN04272335, study PRJEB24112) | coral metagenome | biome: Coral reef; feature: Shallow seawater; material: Coral tissue | host: Coral | place: China: South China Sea | collected 2014
CTGACAATCAAAAAGAAAACCAGTGGTTCAAAGATGGCCTTCAGCTCGTCGAAGATAACTTGGCAAGGAAACCAATCACTCACACCGCAAAGAACACGATTTTATTCCTGGGCGATGGAATGAGCATTACTACTGTCACTGCGGCTCGTATCCTGGAAGGGCAGCAGATGAACCAATCAGGAGAAGAACATGTCCTCAGCTGGGAAAAGTTTCCATGGACCCCGCTCGCTAAGACGTACAACGTCAACCAACAAGTCCCAGACTCCGCCGGGACAGCAACGGCATATCTCTGCGGGGTTAAGACCAATAGCGGTAAGACTGGGTCCCCGCCCAAGTATGCAGTCCAACACGAAACAGCTTGTTGTGGTCGTTTTGTATTGTTGTTGTAATTGAGAGATTTTTTGGCAGACATTTGTTTATTTCAAGGATAGTCTTGTGTTCTCTTGGACTTTCTAGAAAAACGGAAAAACATAAGTGGAAAACACAAGTTTGAAACACCAGCATCACCAGCACGGCAGCACCGCCTGTTTTTGTCAAAAATAGGTCCAAATTACTTTCCGTCCCACACTTCGGGTATTTTCGAAATCGCCCTTCAATCCAGAGGAGCTTGAAAACCTCGACTTTGCTTTAGTATGGACGAAACACGTTTTGAAAACGAAGCTTTTCGAAAATGATGACATCACGGCCTGATTTTTCCTCTACCATAACTCCAAAATGTCTGTTCAAAGTGAAAAAAAAAACCGTTTTCAAATTTGTCTATCTTACGTAGTAGGCACGGGGCCTTACAGAATGTTGTCAAACGACCGCCACCGTTTTGAAACAGAGACAACGCCAATCAAAGCAGAACTGGGCTTTTCCTGCGTCTATTGTAACCACTGCCTATCATTTTCATTTCATTTCATTCTGCTTTTTTCATTCTCAGGTTTGATTGGCGTGGAGAAAACTGTAGAGCGAGGGTACTGTAAAACCATGAATGAACACAACAAAGTGATATCAATCCTGGCGTTGGCAGAGAAGGCTGGAATGTCAACTGGTTTCATATCGACTGCACTTGCAACGGATGCCACACCAGCTTGCCTGTACGCGCACTCAGCTGACAGAGATTTTGAAAGTGACAACGATCTTAAGTTAGAGGCTAAAGATGACCCGTCCAGCTGTACAGATATAGGTAAGTTAAGTAAGTAAGTAAGTAAGAACTTAATTTCAACACGATAAGAAAGATCAGCATTGCTGGTGGGGTCGTGCAAACAATAGTTACGGAAAAAATAGAAATTACTAAAACATATGTACAATTTAAAATTAAGAATTAAAGATAAAACCATGTCAGAAATATTTGTAACCGGTGTCTCGTTTTTAGTTATGGCTAAAATAGGTTCGAAAATCATTCCATCGGTGTCAAATTTTCGAAGACAGCGTTTAAAATCTTTCAAGGTTTTAGCCGTTGTTTCCTTGTTCGTTAAACTATTCCATGCAATTGCTCCTCTATAACGTATGGAGTTCCTAATAAAATTCGTTTCAGGTCTGGGAAGAATGATGTCCTCATTTCTTCTACGGCCTGAATTCCTTTGTACAAATAGATCTTTAAATTCCGTAACGGTGAAACCTTTCATACATTTGAAGACAAACTCTGTTAGTCGCACTTTATACATTGTTTCCAAACTATCCCATCCAGTTCGCGTTAATACATCTTCAGCACTTATGTCCCATGGCAATCCGTAAACAATTCGTCCAGCCCTTGCATGGAGTTTCTCCAGGTTGTTTAAGTGCGTCTTGTTGCACGATCCCCACACTATCAGACCGTACGTAACTGATGGCAGTATCACCTTTGTGTAGAAGTCTTCCAATTGCTTTCGAGGGAGGAAACGCATGCATCGGAGTAGACTTAGCTTGGACGCGAAGGACTTCGCTACGTTTGCGGCATGATCTGACCAAGATAACTTATCGTCGACTTGTACTCCAAGGAGTCTTTCCGAAGTTGTCCATTTTATAATGTTCTTGCCAAGACGAAGAGCTTGGATAGGGCCAATGAATGATGATTGCCGCTGCACGATCATCGCCTTACATTTTTCTGGATGTGGTACCATCAAATACCTTTCGCACCATTTCTGAAGTTCAGCTAGGGCATGATTTAGAGTGTTTGTTAGCAAATCCATCGTTTCTGCAATACAGTATATTGTTGTGTCGTCTGCATACAGATAGGTTTCCGCAGACCGTAATGACTTTGGGAGATCATTTGTGAAAAGTGAAAATAACGTAGGTCCAAGAACCGATCCTTGTGGAACTCCGTGGGTCATGATATGTGTATCGGAGTCGCAACCATTGATTCTAACGAACTGTCTTCGTTCTGTCAGGTAGTTCTTTATCCACTGCCAAAGGTCCCCTCTGATTCCAAGGTCGTTAATTTTTTGTAGTAACATGTTGTGCGATACTGTGTCAAAAGCTTTAGTGAAATCAACAAACAGTATTCCAACATAAAGCTTTTTTTCTACGGCTTCTCTCCACCTCTCCGTTAGGTGTATTAAAAGCTGTTCTGTTGACTTTCCTTTCCTGTAAGCCCATTGTCTGCTGTCAAGTAGATTTTGCGTAACCACGTGATTGATAATGGTGTCAGCGACACATGATTCCATTAATTTGCTTGGTATACTGAGCATAGATAGTGGTCTATAGCATGTTCTATCTTCCTCACGCCCTTTTTTGAACGCTGCACTGACTCTGGCTATCTTCCACTGATCTGGTGGCTTGCAGGCTTTAGCACTATGCTCAAACACGCCCTTGAGAGATGGGGCAATAGACATACCCGCAGACTTTAAAAGTCTCGCTGATACGCCATCTGGCCCCGTGGCTTTCCTCACCTTTAGCTTACAGATCTTTTCCTCAATTTCCTTCTGACTGATCTTAATACTGACCATAGTCAGCGTGTCTGCGTTATCTCTGCTATAAGCGTCTAATGGTTGGATTTCATCAGCGGGTCCAATCAATTTTTCGGCAACCATGCGGAAGTAATCATTTAGCATATTTGCCTTTTCAATATCATTTGTTGTAAGGGTGCCATCGTCCCTCTTCAATTGGCTGGCTTGTCTATTCACCTATTCACCTTTGTCGTTCCTGATGCCTTTTTCAATAGTCTCCAGTAAGCGGCGGCGGTTTTTACTTCGTCGAATAAATTAGAATAGTAATCAGCTTTGGCTTTTTTCGTCATTGTTGAAACTTTATTTCTAAGTCTTCTGTAATCATCCCATAGTAACGGATCATTTAGCTGACGTGCCTTCTTCAGAGCCTTATATCTTTGATTCATACACATTCTGATTTCTTTTGTTATCCAAGGGAGGCTGTTGCTGCGTACTTTTATTTGCTTAAATGGCGCGTGTTCATTACGCAGTTCTGTGAAGAGCAGGTTCCATGCATAGTAAACATCAGTGGGATCGTCAAAAACTTCACAGACTTGAAAGGGCGCACGGGCAATGTCACTTTGGAAATTCCTTTCACTGAATTTGTTGAAGTTTCTGATGGTGATTATTTTGGGCGGGTCTCTTGGGATGCTAGCTGATAAAGTTGCATAAATCATGTCGTGATCTGAGATACCCAGGGGACATGTACCCTTTTGTTTGACCAAATCTTTCCTATTCGTGACAATAAGGTCAATCAATGTTTTAGAATGGTTAGTGATTCTTGTTGGCTTTTCTATCACGTTCTTCAGATTAAACTGTTCGAGTATCCCTTTATCTTGTTTCCTTCGCGCGATGTGTCTCCACGTTAGTTCTGAAGTAGAGTGGTATTAAAATCTCCAAGAAGTACTATGTTTGAGTATTTTATCCAGATATTTTCGAGTAGTTTTGGAAAGACTGTGAAAAATTCACTGTTATGATTTGGTGGCCTGTATATAATTCCTATCATGGTATCCCTTGAGCCAGCCTTTACTTGCATAGATATCCCTTCCGCTTTATCATCTAAGTCCGGTCGGTGGATAACTTTTAACGATAGTATATCACACAGCCCCCACCTCGTCGTCCTTGTCTGTGTCTACGAATGAAATCAGTGAAATCTTCAATATTTATTTCTCCATCGGTGATTTCGCTAGTCAAACGCGTTTCTGTTACTCCGAATACATCGAATTGGCATAGTTTGAAAAAAATTTGTAATTCATCCACTTTCCCCCTCAAGCCGCGAACGTTTAAGTGGGCTATTTTAAGATGTTTTGCATTGGTAGCAAGTTTGTGAACTAAATTCTGTAGGTACTCATCGTTGTCATCTTCGATTTGATTTCTGCATTGAATCTCTTGTAGAAATTCTGTGTCGTTGATTTCGTTGAATGGTAGTGAACCGAACGCATTTGATGTGGGATTGTAATTTGCACGTTGAGCAATCGAGGTACTCGGTGGGTTCTTGCTACCGGTTTACCACATACTGAACAAGGGTTTCTAATATCGCCCGGGTTCAGGTCAACATCTCCTGCTCTGATTATTTCAACGTTTAATGTAACGTTTGAATTGAAGTAATATGCCACTTTTCCCTTTAAATATCTCCGCTTTGTGTGGGTTTTGATTGCATGCCTTCTCGTTTCGTCTGTTATTGGTATTCTCTGCTGCACTTTGCTGCTGCATTTCGTAAGAAATTCTTCGCTGAAACTGTCCTCCAAAACTGTAGAGCCCGACCTCGGAGTCTTATAGTTATCGTTAGCTCTTCTGCATGCTACAGTTGGATTGAAATAGCTCAATACGAGTCCAACCATCAGAGCAAAGAGTCTAGCGTTCGCCATGTTTAGAGTCGCCAGCAATATTTTATATTACATTCATTGTTATCTGTAGTTAGTGGTAAATTTGCCGGGAAAAATGGTAAAATTTCATCAGTTTACTACAAATGGAACGAAGCCGTAAAGCAAGATCAAGTTTGAGAAAGAAAGTCTTATCGCAGAGTTACCTTAAATAATTAAGTAATTTAGTTTATTCTAGTAAGCATGCCACCTAAAGTAGAGAACATTGCGTCACTCATCGCAAAACGAGACATTGCGATAGCATCTTTAGATGAACTTTATGAAGAATTTAACATACTTTACCAAGTTGAACCCGAATTAATTGCGCTCGAGGATGTACACAAAGAAATAGCAACCAAATACCGAAGTGTGAAAAAGCAACAATCCACAATAGCGGAAAGGCTAATTGATTCCGGAGAGACCGAAAGTGACAAAATGAGCGCAAATACGCAAATTGGTGATAAAGTGAAGTCTGATTATTTGAAATGCATAGAAAGATTCGTTGTTTACCAAAAGAAGTTTAACGCGGAAAAGAAACTGTCAAACGATCACGAAAAGCTTGAAGCTATGACATCCGCGGTCATAAAAATGGCCGATGCTTTAAGTTCGCAAAAGAACGCAAGCCATGGATTAGAGAAATTGTCTGTTCCCACGTGGGATGGAGTTAGAAAATCTTACGCAACTTGGAAGCACGAATTTCAGTATTGGATGAGTAAGTATAAACAAGACAAAGATGAACAATTGCAGAGGCTTCGGAAAGCATTACCCAAAAACTCCTTTTGGTCGGATCAAGTGAGGCCGTGCAAAACGATCGAACAGGCGTGGAAAATTCTCGATACCGAATTTGGACATCAAAGGAAATTAATGGATACGCTCTTAGCTGAAATTACAAATCTCAAGCCGGTAAAATGCGACTCCAAATCGCTTTCTCGCTACACGGCTAGAATTATTGGTTTCGTAAACACCATGGAGCAGAACGGCTGCGCAGTGACAAGTGCCTCAGAAGCACCCTTTGTGATGTCTCAGCTTTTATCTAAGTTAGACCCAAAGGATAACCTTGATTTTGGTCGGGAAATGGAACGCATGAAAAATGAAGAGAACGTTCTGAACCTAATAGATTGGTTAAACAAAGAAGCAAGCTTGCGCTCTCGAATCAAAAGGGATACCCGCAACGACACCGACGATCGCCGATTTCAAAATCAGCGAAGTCAATCGGACAATCATTCCATGAACAGTGAGATGTCCAATGATGAAATTTGTCCAGTTGGTTGCGAAGCAAAGCATTTACTTTCTGCATGTCCAGTGTTCCAAAAATCATCAGTAGACCAGAGATGGGAAATAGTAAAGCTAAATAATCGATGTCGCAAGTGCCTGCGAAACCATCACACTAATCACTGTACAAAGCCTGACGGAAACACCTGCAACAAGTGCACGCGACGCCATCATCGTTCTCTACACAACGATCGTATACCCCCTACTGTGAATTCCAGTTTAGATCCCGAAGCTGTACCCTTTACTAATGCGAGTCAAGAGGCCAATAATCACAATGTTCAGGGTGAGAGAAAAGTCCCTGGTCTTTGTCCAGTCCAGAAAGTCAAGATAAAAGATAAAGACGGAAACTTTGTCGAAGTCCTCGCTATGCTAGATAGTGGCTTGAACACGAGTTTTATCTCGAAGAATGCAAAGAAGAAGCTCGGTTTAAGTGGTACTAAAACACATTTGACCATGAACTTGGCAGGAGGTAACAAAAAGTCTGAAGAATCAGAGCTCATTAACATAAGCGTTGTGTCAACAGCTGAAGAGGACATTCAGAAATCAATGCGAGCTTACGCGATAAATAAGCCTTGCAGTCCAGCAAGAACAGTTTCTAGAAAGATTGTAGACAGCTACCCACACTTGAAAGCAATTTCAAGTCAACTGTATTTGTCAGGAGGAATTGTAGACTTATTGATCGCAACGGACTTTCCTGATGCCTTTATTGACATGCACGTCATTCCTGGTAATGCCGGGAGAACCCATTGGAAAGATAAACTGCTTTGGATGGTATGTCATGGGACGGTTTGCTTCTCAGGAAAACCAGCCTTCTAGAATCCATTCAATTGAAGTTGGAACTATTAACGCTGTCGAAGACATCAAGAAACTCCTTATTCAAGACATGCTGGGAGTCAAACCCACCGAGCTCTGCACGTGTAGTGATAACGACTTGAGGGAAAACAAGTTTATTAAGTCCATTACAAAATCAACTCAAATCATTGATGGGCGGGTCCAAGTGCGCATGCCATGGAAAGACGAGGGTCCACCGAAAGAGAGTAACTACGACATCGCCTACAAACGAATGATCTCTTCCGAGAAAACATTCAAGAGAAAAGATTGCCTTGAAGTAATACAAGACGAAGTTCAGAAGCTACTTGAACAAGGATTTGTGAAAGAAGTACCACCAGAACAAATCAACCATGAAACCTCAGAATGGTATCTTCCGCTACAAGCAATTTTCACTCCTGACAGAACAACCAAAGTCCGGCTAGTATTCGATGCCTCCACACAGGGACGTGACGGAAAGTCGTTAAATGATCATCTTGAGAAAGGTCCGAACTATATCAATAGTTTGCCCAACGTGTTCATTGCATGGCGCTTTGACAAGGAAGCGTATACTGGTGACGTACGCAAAATGTTCAACCAAGTGAAGATTCATCCAGATGACCAAGTGTTTCACCGCTTTCTGTGGAGAACAAGTGATACCGAACAACCAAGCGTCTATCAGTGGTTAAGGCTTAACTTCGGAGACAAACCAGCACCAGACATAGCTGCAGCAGCAATTAATACTCTGGCCAAAGCCTCAGAGGCTAAGTACCCGGAAGCAGCTAGAGAACTGCGTACGCACGTCTACGTTGACGACATTGGAGGATCCAGAGAAAGTGAAGCGAAATGTAAGCAAGTCACAAGTGAAATTGACGCCATTCTCCAGACCGGACAATTCCGAATTAAGGCGTGGCATTCAAACAATAAGAACGTTGACCAAACAGATGAAGAATTCACGGATTTCCTTGGACATAAGTGAAATAACGCTTACGACATGTTTACCTTCAAGAAAAGCTCATTCGTTTCAGATGGAGGCCCTCTGACGAAGAGAAATTGTCTGGCCTACCTCACTCAGCTGTGGGACCCTATGGGTCTTGTAGCCCCTGCAACCATTGAATTTAGGATCGATTTACAAGAACTGTGGAGCGCAGGATATTCTTGGGATGAGATCCTACCTAAAGAGAGTCAGACGAAATGGATGGAAAATGTTCAAATACTCAACCAACTCCTTAAGTTCGAGTTCAGCAGAAAGCTAAAGCCAGACAACGCGGTTGGATTGCCAGAGATTCACGGGTTTTGCGACGGAGGGGAGAAAGCCTTATTCCTTATTCAGCCTTATTCCTCCGATGGAAACTCGCAGATGGCAGTTATTCCTGTATACCGCTCATGGTTAAAGCGTTTGTTGCCCCTTTGAAGAAAAAGTCAATACCACGCTTGGAGTTGATGGGGTGCCTCTCACTTGCAAGATTATACAGTACATGTAAAGAAGCACTGCAATTCGCCGAGATCAGCCATTGCAAGAAAGTGTTCTGGATTGATTCTCAGACCGTGTTAACCTGGCTTAAAACCTCTCCAAGAAAGTTCAAACCATTTGTCTCAGTGAGAGTTGCTGAAATCCAGGAAACAATAGGCTCAGAAGCGTGTAAATACATCAGATCTGATCATAACCCTGCTGACGTCCTGACGAGAGGAATTTCACCAGAAAAGTTGAAGACTTGGTCCGAAGGTCCTCCATTCTTGAAACGCCCCGAACCAGAATGGCCCAAGTTCCAAGAAAATCCTATAGAAAGTGGTAAAGAATTGTCGGAGGAAATGAAGCGGCTCAATAAGTTCGAAGCTGCGAACACCCACGAACGAGTAGATTATTCAGCTACATCAACGGAATCGAATGATAACCCTATTTTAGAGCATTTGATGAAGTCTTGTTCCACATTCACTAAAGCAAGAAGAACTTTGGTTTATGTTCTACGATTCGCCAACAACACAAGGTTGAAAGCAAAAAAGAAAGACGCCATCTCACCAGATGAATTGAGAGAATCTGAACTTTGGTTATTTAAGTGGAGTCAACGGACGATCAACGTAGATACTGTTGACAAGAAGCTGATTCCAGCATCAGATGAACAAGGTGTGTTACGTGCACATGGAAGACTAGAGAACATCAGATCATTACCTGCTGAAATGCGCAATCCCATTATCCTTACGAAAGGACACCAATTAGTAAATTTACTTCTGAAACACCTTCACGAAAAGCGAGCACATTGCGGTTACAAAAGTCTCATCTACGAATCAAGAAAGCGTTTCTGGATCGTGGGAGTGCGAAACATGGCCAAACAAGTAACTGGTAAATGTGTGACCTGCAAGAAGTTGCGAGGGCAACCACTAGGGCAAATGATGGGACAGATTCCAACACTACGCGTTGCAGCAGGTTTTCCAGCGTTCAGCAACACAGCAATTGATATGTTTGGACCTCTGCAACTGCGAATTGGCCGGAAAACACTGAAGGAAGTGCAAGTGATCATATTCACATGCATGACTACAAGAGCTGTCCATCTAGAACTCGTAACAGACAGAAGCACAGATGCGTTTCTCATGGCTTTCCGACGGTTTGCTTCACTCAGAGGACACCCCAGTAACTGTTGGTCGGATCGAGGTACGAACTTTGTTGGCGCACAAAGTTATTTAAACGAAACATTGCAAGGCTGGAACATTCCTAAAATTCAAAGTGTCTTATCAGAAGAATTTTCATGTGCTTTTCACTGGAAGTGGAACATACCACAAGCCAGCCACCAAAACGGAGTGGTAGAAAGCCTCATCAAATCAGTAAGACAAGCCTTAAACGCTTCATCAAAGAACCAAACCCTTACCGAGGAGCAGTGGAGAACGTATTTGGCAGAAGTGACCTATTTAATCAATGGACGCCCCCTCTATCCTAGCTCAGTCGAGATCTGGGAAACTCCACCTGTTACGCCTAACGACCTCTTAATCGGTCACCACTTTCCACCTCCCGTGCCAGAGCCAGAACAGAGAGTTGACCCTAGACACCTCATGAGAAGCACTGAAAAGTGAGTACATGAGTTTTGGAATTGTTGGATGAAATATTTTGCACCAAATTTATTGCCAAGAAACAAGTGGTTCAAGAAACGAGAAAACCTCCAAGAAGGAGACTTGGTGCTGGTGATCGAGCCCACCCGGAGGAAAACATGGAAGATGGGCTTAGTGATTCAGACTTACCCCGGACAAGATGGACTCACGAGGAAGGCGAGGATAAAACTGCTACGTCGGTTTTTGACCGCCCAATTCACAAGCTCTGCTTAATTGCAACCAAACAAGAACTAAATTAGTTGCTCAATCTATTCACAAATCTTGATAGATTTCCGCACAAGGGGGGAGTGATTCGCCCATTAAATAATGTATTCAATAGTTAATCCCGAGAGAATTAAGAAACATATATATACGCCCTTTGGTGTGTCAGAATTGTTGTAACCAACGCGAACAGGAGAAGAGCAGACTAGAATTTTTGACTGTTGTCAATATGAAGTACAAAGATTAAAACTCTTCCATTTCCTGTATCTACGCCTGGTCTTCTTCTTCTCACCTTTGACCACGAGTTCAAATCAATCCCCATGTGCTTTTTTTTCATGCAGTTAAGGGCAGCTCAGGGAATTGGAGGGGTTTTTTGCATGGGCGGTTACGGGCAGCAAAGGAGTCAATGGGTTAATTTCAGCTGCAGTGGAGTAATGTAACAATGGCACAAGAAGGACAAGTGTTTTCTGAAACTACAGGATTTGATCATTGTTTGGAATGAGCTTTCTAAATATAAATAAGTTATTTTTCTCAGCTTAGATGTCAACACTGAAACAACTATATTATGTTGTAGTCTTGAGATGTGAAGAAACAACTTCTCCTTTGCGTAAATATAGCAAGGATCAATACAGGAGAAGCCATTAAAAGTGCTTCTTCTCCTGGCCATTTGTGTTACATGTAGTTGTGCACTTTTGTGATTTGAATTGTCTGAGCTAGGAGCTAAAGGTCTGGGTGAAATTTCACAGTGAAAACGGATGTCGCGTCTGACTAGTAAATGTTGGTCTGTTAACAAACACCTAGAAAGAGTTCACAGCTAGTAAATCAGCCTGGTGAAAACACAGTTACAGTTGTAGCTCTGGTCAGTCTTGAGTTACATGAAATTGTCCTCTACAGTAGTTAGCAGTTGCAGTCATACCAATGTCATTAAGTCAGACTTCAAAGTAGCCAGTGACTGCCCTAATGCGGTGATCTTTGAAATGTAAACATGGCTGATTGGAGATCGAAAGCTATGTGTGCTTGTATGTCCGGTCATCGTTGTTGTTTCACATC
>OFEP01000079.1_pt1 | contig 11141 bp, 11 predicted proteins | sample 1521161 | NCBI WGS metagenome assembly OFEP01 (sample SAMN04272335, study PRJEB24112) | coral metagenome | biome: Coral reef; feature: Shallow seawater; material: Coral tissue | host: Coral | place: China: South China Sea | collected 2014
AGCTGAACAATCGATAGAACATGCAGTAAAAAAGGCCGCCTGCCACAAGGTGAAAACTCGATGCAAAAAGGACATGAACTAGAGCGAAACGAAAGGACACGACTAAGGCGCGACAGACCTACAACATCAAACAAATAACAACATAATGAACGAAGTAGTCCCAACAAAAAGGTGGGGAGGGGGGACTAAGAGGTCCAACTGAAACGCCGAGAAAAAGAGGGAACGATCGGAAAGAGTGCAACTAACACTACTCCTAAAGTTCTAGAAAGGTCGGCTGCCCTGAAGCCAACACTTACTGACGCGGTGCTTTTTGGCCACATGAGGAACTAGATGCCGGCGACCGGGATCTGCGCCTGACAGAACTCTCCTGCTTATGGTCTGGTCTGGAACTGCATGCAACGGAACGATGGGCGCCGCCACACGTGCTGCAACGATGATAATATCGACATATCGTGTAAGGGGCGGTGCACCTTCCCTTGTTCCAAGACATATAAGGGATCCTAGATGAGCTGGAACCCACTGGCTCAGAGGAATCCGGCGACGAGCCGAGGCTGGGGCTGCGAGGGGAAGCACCGCCAGCGTGAAAGGTGAAGAGCTGTGCGTTCATGGTCGACCAATCGACCAGCCGAGTCGCCGCAGCGTGTTCGCGAAAAGCTTTGTCGTATGCAAGCCACCCCCGTCCGCTAAACTGGCGAGAAATCCGCAAGATTAATAACTTGTACAAGGTTAAATCTTTCCAACGATGAGGGAAAAACGACGTTAGGACTAGCGAGAGCACCGTGAAGGCTTCCGTCCAAGTGGTGATATCCTCAATACGCCGACGAGGTTTCTTCGGGGGAGCTGATAACACTAACCGCCCATCGAGCATCAACTGACGCTCGGTCTCGGAACTGACCAAATTCGCCGCTAAAAGTTCCGATACATCGACGAATTTACCGCTACGGATTTGCGAAACGAGCTTGGCAGGAACGGGAGAGTAGCCCGGGCCCACAACGAACGGCTGATCCGCCAACGAGTTCACAACAGGCAGCGGTGCAACGGATGGCGGTAATTGAGCAGAAACGCCACTCAAAGCATGTCCCGAAGACGAGACGATTGCCGGGACCGGCGCGGTAAAAGTAGAAACAAAAGTAGGCACGACAATAGGAAGGGGCCTACCTGTAGTCGACGAGCTTGAAAGGGCAGGCTGAAAGCCCGTTCCAGCAGCGGGAAACGTCGAAGCAACGCCGCCCAGCGATCGATACAGATGACGAACTGGCGCCAGGACAGGGGGCAGGACCAGTAGTTGCCGGTTCTGGAGGTCTTTGCGAAGCTTGAACAGCCGCCTACACGGCCTGATTAATCAGAGACACCAGATCGGGCGACAGAACAGCGATGGAGGCCGTCGGCAGCGGATTTGTTGAAGCCGCAGAGCCAACCGGTGGCGAGGGAACAACAACAGACTCGCTGGGCTGCGAGGACACAAAGGAAGACGTCCCGCTTGTGGCCGTACTGGAGGCAGGCGCTGACGAAACTTCGAAGGAAGACAGGGCAGCTGCTAAGCTGTTGTTAGTTTGCCGGGCTGTCATGATGGCAAAGACACGGTTGGATGGAAGAAAAAGCGGAACAACTAAACGATTTGCTGCTAGAAACAAACAGCACCTCACACAGCAGAAACGAACAACATGTGCGATTCGAGAAAGCCCCGTATGTCACCTCGATGCGCATGATTCCCAGACCACCGCTGACCAGCATTGGCTTGATTTTAACTTAGCCTAAATTACATTTAGCCACATTAAATTGTACCAGATTAAACAACAGCTGCCATTTTAAGCAGTAGTCCCCTTCTTCATTATTGACTGTTTCACAATGTCCATGTTCTGTTTTAGGTGGTGCCATCAGTGACACTAAGAGGGACGAGTTCAGTGTGCGTCACAACATCTTGAAACAATTCAAGACTGATGCTGCTAAAGAAGAGTTGTAGAACCCGAAACAAGAGTGGTGTGCAGCCCTTTGTACGGATTTGAGCACCACGTTCTTTAGTTTGTTTTGCCTTTTTTGAACAGTCACTTCTTGACATATCTTTGCGTCTACAAAAAAAGCCTCATTTGGTAAGAAAGGTCTTAGTGTTTCACTATCCCAAAGGTGCATACAAGAGTAAGAATATTGTCATTTTCCTTTCCTGCCAAAACTATATTTCAGTGAGAGAAACTCAAAACGCTACAGTCATTGAGAGGACAAAATCAGTGTTGTAGCCAGATAATCCACACCGAAGTTATTGTACCATCACTCTGATTCATATTATGACACAAAAGGCCAGCTGGTCTGTATTCTTCAGCCTTTTTTAGGAAAAATAAATTCACTGAAAATTTAGGTGGTTTTGAATGACTTGTACTGTTAATAACCCTTACACAATCCTTGCAAACATAATCAAGTTAATTAAAACCACCAGTGCTTGTATTTTCTTTGGGCTATTTTCTAAAAGGGCTTAAAGTTTTTAGCAACACCACCATTACAATAATTTGTGATACTATCTTTTTTATTTACAAACATTGCCATCTTTTTAGTGATATATCAATACACATGTGTATACACATCTATCACCATTTACAATTTTGCTTGTTTTATTTTTTTCTAAAATATTGTATTTGTATCCAAAATTTTCTGTCTGTGAGAATTGAAACTGCACAGCACTTTCATTTGTATGGCAGGAGTTCCACTCTGGTGCTGAATTAGTATTTTAAGGTGATATGGAAAACTATTGGAGGTTTTTAAGAGCAGTAGGTGAAGCAGCTGTTGACAGAGAGAAGCTTGAAGATCTGTTTATACCACACATATTAAGGCTCACCGCCAGTGCATTGCAGCAACACTGCAGAAAACAAAACAATAGTGTCAGCAATTGAAATGACAGTCTGTAACCAGGCCCTCTAGTTGAGGATAGGGTGAGGAGAAACTGGGAAGAAAGAGTGGAAGTTAGTGTAGGGAAGAAAGAGAAGGATAGAGAGAGAGAGAGGAGGGAAGCCACTCCTTTCACCCCATAGCCATATTGGTTCTTCCAGTTCCAGCTGGAGCCTTTTTCCAGGCTAACACTTTGACCAAGTTCACAGCATTTTTAACTGAGTACAAAATTATTATATTATGTTATATTCTTGGAAATGAGCGAGAAGGAGAAGGGGGAGCATTCAATTACATTAATTTTGTCAAACAAGAGAAACGAAGGTGCAACTCTCAAGGTTCATTAGTGACATTTTTTGATGAGAAATTTTAACCCGTGTTGCAGTGTCTATCCCTATTACCTTCTACAAAATCTTACCTGGCTCTTGGATGTGCGTCACGATAACGACTACTGTTAGAACAAAAAGTGAAAATTGAATCAGCATGAATGTTTCCACTGATAACTGTGTTAATGTTATACCTGTTTTTGCGTGAAAGGCTAATTTATTCAACTCTTTATTAATAATACTTCTTGTTTAGCTTCAATATTATGGCTTTACATTGAATACAAGAATTTTAAATGCAGAGCAGTTAGGTTGGTAGAACTAGTGAGAGATCTCTTGTTAAATTATGTACGCAACCACCATCTCAGTTGTCTCGTATACAAATTGCAAATCAATTCTACAAAGTAGTATTATGTAAAAACTTTGCTCTTCCACAACCAAAAGGGTGAAACATGACCATATTGCACAGTATAACTACCAACTAATGAACCCCACCCAAGAAACCTGTTACGTGACTGTGTAACTTACTAGATTGTTGCAGGAACAGGGCGTTGCCCTCTCAGGTCTATGTAAGGTTCTTGCCTCAGAGAGTACTGTAAAAAGAGATATGCTTATTACGACCTGTTGTTCTTTACATGGCTTCACTTACTATATAGAACAGTATTTCTGCTATTTAACAAACTGTAAAAGTAGAATCCGCAAGAAAAAAGTTTTAAAGAATGTTTGCGTCGGGAGGTTTACATCAAAGTTTTCTTCTGATAACCTGCAGGTTACACTGATAGCAATACTTTGTTTTCAAAGAAATGTGATTAACTTAACTCACCCTCCACGAACCAGTCTCCCTCGGTGACAGATACCTAGTAGCATATCCATTGAACTTGATTTGGTCAGCTGAATACTTGAGGTATGGTTCAGGCATAAACGTGTATGGTTCTGACGGCTCTGGAGATCAGAAACAATGGTTTAACCAGCGATTAATGTGATTATCACCCCAGGACAGGAGTCAGATTCCTGCTTCCCATAGCATTCCAACCTGGTTATAGTAATTATGATCACTAATTTCATTCGCTGGTTGCTCCTGCGTCCTGGTATCTTAGAAATTCCGCTTCTTGCCTTTTTACATCCTGGGACCTTCCCGATGGTCAAATGATAGAAAAATAAAGCGCTCTTTGCCGAGACGAGATCAGCAAAATTTACTTATGGCTGAAAAGTAGACTGAAGTCTTTACTTTTAACTGAGAATACCGCCGAAAATTTTAGATTTAAGATTCAAGCACCCCCATACAGACCATCCTTCCCTGTCCCACCCATGTTTCTCACTTCCTGTTCCCCTTCACCCCAGTAAGGTTACTACTTTCTGACTCTACCCGGTCCACTTTCCGTGTCGAGAGTAGTTGAGCCATAAATTGAGGCAAGCCAAATATCTCTTGGAGAGCTTTCGAGTTTTGCTGGTAGTCCATGACTGCTTGGTTTTGTTTTAGCACTAAAACTAAACTTACCGTTTGGAGGAAGAGGGGAAGGTTGCTTCTGCGACTGTGACGTCATAGATCGCTTTAAAAAATCCGCCATTCCACTGTGGGTAGACATCGAGAAAATAGGTTTTTAATTAGCTATTTTCTTACTTTCACTCCAAAGATACGAGAAGAGTTCAGAATTTAAAACTCTTTTTAGGACATAGAAAAGGCGGCTATTTTCTCCTTCAGTTTACATGCCGTTGAGGGAAAAAAATCAAACACCTACAACCTTGGCAGAATTAATTAAAATAAGAAATAAAACCACCATTCCCCCACTCCCCCCGAATCAATACACCTTTTCATATCCAACACGCGCTCGCGTGGAATAATTGTTTATTATAAATTCAAGTTGATAAGCTTCAGTGCCCTTTCACGGAACCTTTTTGTCTTGTTTGTTTGTTTTATCGTACGAAGCAGTTTAATCGTGGCAAAATTGCCCGCTAAGTTGTTCCGCGTCTGAGAACCGATCTATATGCATATGCACCCTGTAGTTTGGATCAGTTTGGTTTGATATGTAAAATGCCGCATACTGTCTTTGTACTAATCTGGTAAGCTAGGTTTTTTGTTCTGGGAGATCAAGCATAATTCTACACAATTTTTACTGTCAACAGGAACACCGGTAACTGTAAACAAACTTGTTAAACCTTCAAACGCTCAATGCGTTTTGCGGAGATGATGAAAATGAAACAGGACACTGCAATTTACTAAAACCATGACCACGTCGAGCTTCTTGTTGGAAATTTCCGTGTGCACGATTGACTGCACAAAGGTTGCTGCGCGCACTTGCACAATAGCAAACAAAACTTTTGCAAAGATATTATAATTAATGATTTTACTTTCGCTTCGATGGTAACCACATGTAGACGGTTTTAAAAATTGTCTTTCTTGCAGTGCAAAAAATGACCCAAAACGCGCAATCTCCTCGCGCAAGCCTGTCTACTAGCCCCGGCGCCAGAAATGTTTAGGCTTACCCAGATTCGATGGGTTGGTAAGACGTGGATTGGAGTTGTCTCCCTGTTTCTGTTATTCGCTGAAAAGAAAACAAACATTCACTTACTAAGATTTGAGCAAATTTAATAAAGTTCTTAACCTACAACACTGGAACAGTTTAGAATACTCAGCAATTTATCTTGAGGCTATAACCGAGATATCGACTTACCGTGCCTGACAACGGTTTATCAGCTGGACGGAACAACGTGATAGTACTGCTCCTAAAATCGTCTGAAATAAAATAATATGATTAATCTTTCACTCGACAAAGAAGCTTATCTGCCATGTCTGTTTTTTTTCTAATCTCAGACGGAGTACCCTTTGTTAATGGTGTTGTGGTTCGCGAGTGCTCTTCAGGTAATTTATGCCCTGCCGTATCCATGTCCATTCGTCGGAATGTTGGTAGCATCGGGTGATAAAGACCTTCTTTCACCGAAGCCAGCTTGTTAGATCGGTGCCTGAAGCGCGGGTGCAGTCTCGTTTGAATCGCGTTCGACATGGAGTCTCAAAACGCGTTCAGCGCGAAGACTCGGGGTAAAGAAATTGCTAAGTTACCAAAGATTGGTGATCGTGAAGTTTATAAATAAAGAAGCCTTCCCTTTTGTTCGCGATCGACCTCGGGCCGGCTTGTGATGACTGTACGCACTTCACACCAGGTGAAATTTTATTTAATAGCTTATGGATTCAGACCAATCAGTGACGCGCATGGCTTTGTGACGTAATCCGTCTCCGGCTCTTTTGTCAATTAGAGTTTGCAAGAAAGTCTATTAGCGGGTCAATTTTCACCGCATATCGAATTACATAGCGTAGAACTCACTTCAAAGACTTCAACGTATTGTTAAAAAAAACAGAAGAGCACAAAGTGATCACGTACTTTGCTGTTTGAAGGTTAAGGCATGTCATATGAGTTTTGATATTTTGCAACAGGCCAAAGTTAATTGTCAATCTCGAGGGAATCAGATACACCGAGCTAATTAGCTGTTGTGTGAAAACACTGCGTTATTGAGCGACAAAAGTCGCTTACCAAAGCAAATTTGCATCCAAATATCAAACACTTGGGGATGTAGTTTGCTGTGATGAGCTTGGTTGAAAAAAATTCACCTGTGTTGGTTTTAATTCTTCCCTGGTAGACTAGTGGAAAAAAGCGCAAATTTGGTTTGGTACTCTCTTGATATAGGCTCATCTATCACCAAAGTACTTAATATTTTCTTCATAAGAATGCAATCGAATGAAAGGCCACTGATTTTGCATGCATTAAGAATGCTTGAAGTTATTGTATTGTCTAGTCATCCGGAAGAGGTCAAGAATGTCAATCTTATTTCTCCTGGCAAAGGATTATTCATGCAAGAAATCATGCTACAAAGATGGCTGGGATCTGTTGTGAAGCAGCAAAAAGCTTGCAATTAGTAGACCGTAGTAGCTATAAACTAGTTTTTGATAACGGGAATTAAAAAAAAGAACACGTCTGTTGCCCTGAAGCAAAAATGTGGGTAAATGATACATGATGACAAAATTTATCTTTTTTAGTCGCCCAACCGTTGCTAAAAGTAAACAATAGTTGGAATGCTAAAAGCAAAGTCCCGGCTAAACGATTAAAAAATATATCGAATCGTTCAGCGTGTTGATAAATATGTCTGATCATTTCGTCGGTCCTCCTTAAGTTCAAATATTTTTATCCAAGATTTTGCCAGTAGAACAATGTTTGAACTTTTAGTTGGTTTGCCCAACTTAATTTGATATTGAAAATCTTAGACTGTTTATCCCAGTAAATCGCGCGCGACGACATTGCCACGAATTGAGCTCTGCGTGCGCGCGCGTTGTTGCTATGGACTTTTGTGTTGTCACTTTCCGTCATTCCGCTCATTTGGTTTAAAAACCAAAGATTTAATTCTGAGCTGAGCGAGCTTATGATTTCGATAAATTCAAGACTTTGTGATCGTAATAAAACCCTTGAAATATCGTGAAGAACTTTCATGTCTGAGTACAAAGCTGTAGCTTAATTTCCACCGAGTAAAACCACTGTATACAGAACCTATACAATTATCGTATTCAAGGTTATGTATTTTAACCCTAAATAACATTATTTACTTTGGTTTGTTATTTTTGATAGGGAACAAAACAGTTGTTAAACTGTGGTAGAGCTGACTGAATATGCTATAGATGCATGGAGTGCTTTTGGTTGTGTTAAGGCAAAAGATAGGTTTTATATAAAAATTGGAACTAAATCCTAACTGGCTTATGGATGGAAATACGTGTACGCGTTTTATCCAATTCAGGAGTAAAAAATTATCTAAAATATTCCGTAAATTGACGATACTTAATTTTAACTTAACGCTATTAGTTATACTGAGCTAATAATACATCTAATCGATTTGATATCTCAACTGCAAGGGCAATAATTTTCCATATTCACCGCCTGATCTCGAGGTGGAATTCCTGCAATGTTCAATCGGCATTTTACACAGTGCGCTGTCGCGATCCATCTTCCGATAAGACGGCGGCTTTGGATGAATCATGCCTTCCTTCACTGCAGCTAGCATCCGACGTGGAGGCGAGTAGCCATAGTCTGTGCCGTGCGGTCTGATAGCGTCATGTTGACTAAACCTGATCCCTTGGCGATCGTAGTAGCGACTGCTCAACGCGAGTTGAAGATGACGCGACATTTTGCGGCCTTAGGTCTCGTCTCCTCTATAGATGGCTTGAATTAAATCGTGTCCAGGTTGTTAACAATGTAACTAAATGCGTGTATGAATTGACCACTTTTGTTCTTTGTTTAATGAGATATCCTGTCAATAGCCGGATGAACACGAGGAGAACTGGCACTAGTGAACTGACAATAAAACCTGATACATGATAGCCTTAGGCCTTTTTTGTCAGACCTCGTTGTATTGACAGTAATCCTTATTTATCGTCACAATTTATACAGCAATATAAAGCAATTTTGCTCAGATAAAATGATCAAAGGGACATGCATAAAGACTAGTAATTGACCGTTGTAACTTATACAGCAGAGATCTTCATATCTTTTAGACTGCATCACAACAAAGATTCAATTAGATACAGTCTTCAGTCTTAACCGTGTTAGGCAAATAATGAAAACTGGTCCTCTTGCTGGGGACGGATACTATCTTGGTTGTGTAGTCAGGGTTGTCTGTGGAATTTTACTATTATTAACTATGTATCACCCTAATGTTGAAATGGTAAAAGTAACAAGTACAACGATTTGGTTGCCAAGGAAACAAAGGACTCTATCATAGATACACTACAAAAGTGCGAGCTAAAAAACTTGGCAGTCGCTCATAATCACCTTTGCCGCATGGCGTCGAATGACGAGAATGCTCATCCGTTAGCTTCCCTATTACTTCATCCATATCCATTCGTCTTAAAGTTGGAAGACAAGGATTATACAAGACTTCCTTCACTTCCGTCAGCCTGCGCTTGGGTCCCAGAATCCAAGACGTACTCTGACTCGCCGGTTTCTGTGGAGTTATCCCTTCTCTTCTCTGCACATCCAATGTCTTTCGTCCCACTGTACAAGGTTGAGCCCAGAGCGTGTGATATTTTGTAGCCATTACGACGAACTTTTCTAGGCGACGGTTACAGCGGCGACAAATTCAACTGCTAGTGTTGCTTTTCAAGCTAAAATAAGCTCGAAAGAGAGCTTAACATCTGTTACGTTTAAACACTTATAAATAATATATGAGACAGTGAGACGGTTGTTTTTCTTAAACAGTTTTTCAGGCCAATAGCAACTGATGTTTTAATTTTTCTGATAAAAAAAAATTGAGAAAGAGTTTAATGGCGATTAACCGGTTCGTCTTCAGAGCTGAAAATTTGAATGCCTGAGGTTTTCGTGATCAGTTGGTCGATCTTCAGAGCAAAAACAATTAAGTGTCTCAAACAAACTGACATATTTATGGCGTGTCTGACTGAGAGGACAGGTTTTGTTTTCTTTCGCGCGCCATCTGGAAAACTGCCGGTACGCATGCAACTGGTTCCCAGTTGTTGGCCGAGAATTGCAGACCTGAGCCTGCAGTCTTACAACGCTTACTGAATGTATAGACGAATGCATATGCGTGAGTGGTCGCGCTAGTCTTCTGATTAGACAAAAAAGATTTTGGAATCTCTTAGAGTACAAAACCGGCACTTACTACAAAGCAGAGGAAAAGAAGAAGAACCAGGTGATGGGATGTTAATTAAAAGATTAAAATCGTGACTATAAGCAGTAATAGTCGTTTTCTTGGAAGAATCAAACATAGTTCTCAGGTGTGTTCTTGAGCAAATACGTGAGTTTCCAAGAGTGACTGGAAATTCTGTTATGGGAAAGAGAACTTACAGTCTGTTTTAACGCATTACCCGCTTGTATGAGGGTCCACCTTCCTTGAGTAATTTTAAAAGTTTGAAGATAAGATAAAGTTACTCACTTACCTACTTACTTACTACATGTACATCAACTCCGGGATCATTCACAAGGAAACCAACAATAACAATAACAATGACAATGATGATGATGATGATGATGATACATTAATTTACATAGCTCTCATTTCCAGAGCTCAATGGCGCTTTACAATATTTGTATTAAAAAATAAAAATTAAACCCCCCACTTCTGCTTAAAATTACAGTATTGTCATACGAATTAAAAAATAAATAAGTTCCTAAAAAAAACAAAAATGTAACTAATTTTATCATTAAAGGTAAAGATGATTCTTCTGCTTCTTCCAGGAGCCCAACACGGAGCCTGTAACTACCCCATATTCCTGTCACGACCGGCGTTTTCACAGACTGATCTATTTTTAGTTTAAAGTTATCTCGAATTCAGATCCCCACGGGAACCTCGGTAACCACTATTGCGATCAAAAGCACGGACTAATGCTGACATGTCGACACAATGACGACATGCTCACCTGAGGCCGCATTGTTTTATCCTTACCGTAGCGTGTTCAAGTAGACTCGAATTGGACTATTTCGAGGGGAAAATATCTAACAATAGACTGGTCTGTAAAAATGCGGTGCATTGGCTATCATGAGAGTTGCAGGCTCCTAGTAATGGGCTACTGGTTCTACTTAAAATTAAAAAGTCATAATAAAAGTGAAGAAAAAGTTATCGCAATTAAAAGCCTCTTAATTAACCGTAACCGAGCGTTGCATGGCCTTTGTTTCTCTGCATCACCTTTGACCAAAATTGGCATTATGCGTACTCAAATTCTGCAGGAGGAAAAGATCTTTCCATAATATCCAGATCAGAGTGATCGGCTCAGTGAAGCTTGAAATATGGACGAAAATGCTCAAAAGAAAATTGACCTTGACTGCGACTACAGGTGACTAGTCCACGGTAAAATCTACCCGTCTCGGCAATTTCTTAGAATTTTTTGAACTGGAAGCAAGCCCAGTTGTAGCCTGGGGAACAGGCGTAATTTTTTGCGTATTTCAGGGGAAC
>OFEP01000080.1_pt1 | contig 11133 bp, 6 predicted proteins | sample 1521161 | NCBI WGS metagenome assembly OFEP01 (sample SAMN04272335, study PRJEB24112) | coral metagenome | biome: Coral reef; feature: Shallow seawater; material: Coral tissue | host: Coral | place: China: South China Sea | collected 2014
TAAAATTTTCAGAAAAAAATCAATGTTAGAAAATTTTCGCGCGAACGTCCTTAAATAAAGGGCATGCGCAATTCAGTTCTGGTCTAAGGTTATAAAAGTAGTCTTTGATCGAGGACTGCTCGGAAACCTACCGTACAACCCTTGATGAAATTTTCACAGTTGATTTGTAGGGGTGAATCATGTTTAGAGCCAAAATTTTAAACAAATCTGTAAGACAGATTTCGAGCTATTTTTGATTTCACATTTTCTTAATCTGTCTTACAGATTCTTATATTATTTTGCATGAATGTTAAATCATATACAATTTCTTATTCCTGAAATTTTGAGGCGGGGTCATACGGGAAGATTTTGAGAAAAACGCGTGATTTAACCTACTAGTGCTCAGTTTCTCCCTAGGTACTCGGTCGTTCATTTTTTAATTGTTGAAGTTTCTTGTAGAATGGTAAAAGGCTTAAGCAAGCATTAAATAGAGAAAGGAAAAAGAAATCTTGGAACAGTTTTTAAAAAACTTTGAAACTGGGCTGTTATAATCCATCAAAAGTGTGGCAAATATGGATTATTGACCGAGCTTGTTTGGTCAAGATGGCCCAACCTCGTTCCCAGGTTCTTTTCCCTGGCTTGGGGGCGGGGCCAAGCCAGGGAAAAGACCCTGGGAACGAGGTTGAAGATGGCCGTATATTGCGTGTTTATGGACCGAGACGGATTCGAGGTCCATGTACACGCAAAAAAGGAATGAAGCCAATATCCAACCATCTTGACCGAACAAACTTGGTCAATAAAGGATTTATTATATGGTTTTCCGGGAAATTTCTCTTGGGCGACACGGCGGGTAGTCCCAAGCGGGCAAGATAGCTCCATCTTGTCCCGCTCGGGTAGCCAATGACAGCGCAGAATTTGATTGATCTTGCCCGCTCCCGGAGTAAGCCATATAATAAACAACCTTAAAGTGCCTTCTTCCCAGAAGAAGAAAGGCATTGTTTCTGGTGAGTGCTCCCCCTTGAGAGCCATAGTTTAAGCGTTCTTATTCCGATCTACGCCCTCTTCCGATAAGCACACCCACTTTAAAAGTTACATGTCAGTTCAAGGGATAAGCATACATGTAGGAACTGGACTGATGCGCTTTCTCGCAATGTTGAGTATATTAGCCGTTTCAGCTGCCGTTTTCACTGTAAAAGAGCGGCGATGTTTTTTGACGAATAAGTCTTCTCAGACGGCGGGACGAACACACTTTTTGAAGTAATAGTCCTAAGGGTTTGACCGCGAACTTAGTACGTGGTCGTCTATAAACGCGATTTTCTGAGGTCCTCTTTTCAGTCTAGTAGTGCAAGTCGTCCAAAAGCTGACTTAAATTCACTAAATTATCGGACCTCGGAAGGGTGGGGCGTTGATTTGTTGTAGACTTCGAAAACATCTGGCTATTGTTTCACCTAGAGGTGGGTGAAACTAGAGCCGAAAAAGGCGGATACTCCCGCAGACTAAGTTTGTGGCTGCAACCACGAAGGTTGCTCGCAAGCAAAAGCAAAAGAAAGAACGAGTCATGGTGATTTTCAATTCAAACAATTACAACGACCAGCGGCTTTCTTGTAGGGTCTACATGCTCAACTAGCCTCGCACCCGGCATAGTGAAATAAAGCTAAGGTTCTCATAACCTTTATATCAGTATGGTGCGAGGCTACTAATTAACTCTGTTGTAAGAGTAAGTACTAGTCCTCGTCGATATGGCGTGGCCAATATTTAGAGGCAGGACGGAATGCGGGGTAACCAGACTGAGGTTGTTTCCAGGGCTTCTTACATTTCAAGTTCGTCTGCAAGTTGACTTATCCGTCTATTTATTTGAAGAATTGTCTGTCCAGATGATTTGTCTGATATTTAGGGCACGTGTGAAAACGGCCATTGACTTGAAATAAACCAGGGAATAGTGTTATGCCATTCACCCATTCTTATAGTGATTGTACAGTTCTTGAGTTACACAACCTATTGTTGTGCTGCCGCTTATTTCGGTGCTATGCTAAAAGATCAAAAACAAAAAAGGTTCTAAATATAATATAACAATGCTCTTGTGGTCTATTTTGGACACGTGTACGCCGAACTTTAACCGCCTCTCAAAATATTTTGAATTTCAGACATGCACCAGTCCCGCAAAACAAAAGATGTTGTTGCGTAATCAGATCGGATGAAAAGGATGCTTTTCACGGACGAACAATTTCACGTGTTGTCGAAAAACCGCTTAGCTATAAATAACACATATACATTTACTAGATCGCCTACACTTCTCTCTTGGTTAAAGAAGAGTTGTTTAAAGAAGAATTGTTTATACAATTGCTCCAAAAATGCGTTAAACGATCATGCTCTACCACAATCTGAGAGTTACTCGAACAGATTTTAGAAATGGAAGATATCTTACGGTCTATAGACACGCTGATGAAACGTGGTATTATTTTTTTTACTAAAAATGGTGTGTTTCTGTGCTGTTTTATCTTGAGTTCAAAAAGTGAAGCTTAGCGAAAGTTGATAGGAGTTAGAAATATGGGAAGTTAAGTCGAATTATGAAAAGAACGTTTGTGCAATACATATCTTTGCGATATTCTTTGTCGCGTGACCGCCATTAAAATGCGTGCGTGTTTTCCGGCCGGAAATTGTCTTTTTGCGTGACTTTATCATAGAACATTTAAATTACACGTGTTAACATTAGATCGTTTACAAACTAGCATGAAGAATAGTAAGACTTCATCGTTGCACAGTGTCAAGAAAGACGAAACATATGTACGAAAAACAACTTAAAATGATGTTCTTGTCCTAACCAGAACGATGAACGTGTCTTGGGCCAAGGTTATCACGGTGGAAGCTGACCGCAACTTAATTGTTGACAAGATTATTTTTGGCGTTTTCCCAAGTCGTGTGACGCTTTGACGTCGTCGGAATATAACCCGAGTTGACCCGACTGAGACATTAATATGCTCACGCAAATCGGATGACGTACGTACGTGAGTGTTTTGAACTTGAGATCATGGCTTCGTGTTTAATCGTTCGCACGTCATCGATATCGTCGTGTGATCGGCAATTAATGGCAAGTCGACCCGAACTAAGAAGAAAGCGATCGGATGACGTTCGAAAGCCATTTTGGTGAGAGCGGAAATCCGAGTTCACTTCAAGACCGACATTGTTACTCACTTACCAAAGAAATATATTGCTTTTATTCAGAACCGATGCGTAAAATTCGTATTGTTGAAATTTTCGTGACTTTTCATGCATTTATAATTTTGGTTTCAAGGAGATAAGATGTACGTGTTGCTTTGTCAGCGTTAATCTTCTCTCAAAATAATAGCGTCTTTGAGAAAGTGATTTGCAGCAATGAAGAAAAGATAAAGTTACTGTGGAAAATGGAAAACAGCATGTAAACAGTCGACTTACAAAAGTCGCCGCCGGCTAAATTGATTATTTGCTGGTGGGCAGGCAAAATTACAACAGAGTTGTTAATCCCATGATGGAAGAAGAAAAAAAACCTAAGCATTGAGCAAATAAGTTAGAAATATAAGTATTAAAGGGAAAAAGGGGCTAATTGTAGGGGCAATGGCTCCAGTACATGTTATGCCGCGAACCGAAAGATGACTTGGTGGTATTACTAAGGGCCTCTTCATATGAACCCGGTAACCGGGCTGGCTCGGTTACCGGGACGAATTCTGTGTGTGTTCATATGGGAAATTTCAGCCCGGTCGACCGGGATGAATTGAAAAAACACGACCAAAACGGTAGAACATAAATTTGTATTGTTCGCGACAGTCATAGCTTTGTGGGCTCTTGTAACTTTACTAATAAAGCTAATTCGCATACTTCTAAAGTGGAAATACATACAAGACCAAAATTATACCATTTTGGCCGCTATGTTGTGAGAGTGAAGCTATTTTGTTTAAAAAGTTTCGTCCCGGTCACCGGGCTGGAGGGTTCATATGGGAAAATTTTCATCCCGGCCCCTCATATGAACACATCGATATTCTTACAAAGAAAAGAGAGGCGAGGCGAGATCTCGGAAACCGAGCCAGCCTGGTCGACCGGGCTCATATGAAGAGGCCCTAACACTGCTAAGTCAACAATTCGTCTTTACAATAGAGGAAACTGAGATATACTCAAGACAAAATATTTTATTTCAGTTCTACCTGGTTGGTAACCTTTCACCAACATAAGAACAATAATTGTAAAACTTTTCAAAACGTGAATCATCGATGGTACGGTTTACGTGAGCTTTCCTCTTGTTAAGCTCTTCGATTTTATTTAATTTAACAGTGCAGTTATATCTTAACGGCTTGGCTAAAAACTGCCATTTGCTTTAGGTTTATTTTCACCCTTACATGCAGACAGTCCTATAATTTAGTTATTTAGCTATCGTCCTGTCCAGCAGCACTTTATTTACTTTTCATCTTTAGTCGAATCCGTTTGGTCAACAGTATTACACCTAAGAGGTTTACCAAACTAAACAAACTACCGCCCCTGGTTGTGATGAACTTGAACTTTCCATGTTATTTACCGACTAAGCCAAGTAAGTTCTTGTCATTGAGAAAAATACATAATGGTATATGTGCCTTATGATAATGATTTTCTCGTCAGTGGATAAAGCATCTCATCTCTGTTATCAGTACGGAAGACCTCTTCTTAAATTAAGTTGCATTTTAGGTTGCGAGTATCAATTCGGATTACAGAAAAACAAGGAAAATTCAAATTCGTGGTCTTTCTTTGTTGTTCATATAATGTATACAGACATCAGTAAGGTTTACAACGCCAGACCTAATTCAACTCCGAAGTTCTGAAATTTTAACCAGTGAAGATTAAGCGAGTTACCTTTTCCGATTTCTTATTTACACACTGAGAATGCTGAGTGAAATTTTGTTTTCTGTGTTGTTAATTTTGTTAACTACTGTCATAACCCGGTCTAAAGCACAGGTACGCATAAGCTGGGTGATAAGGAGCATATCGTATCACAGGAACAGGCGTGTACGAAGGGTAGAATATACGACTTCTGTTGCTCGAGTCATCGGATTCTGCCGCTCTGTCTTGGTCACTGTTTGTGTCCTCCATCTTTTGGTTTGTTCTTTTTCCTTTGGATCGACGATTGGAAAACCAAACCTGAGAAAATCGACAAATAGTATATGTCAGAAGTGTAGCACTGGTATCAGTCTTGTGTGGTTGCCGTACACCGGCTTATGCATGGCGTCTTGGTAGCGAGCAATACCTTATTTTAGATAATTTGGTTTTATCAACTGGGTTTACATGTATGATGTAAATTGGCCACCGTAAAGAGATTCGAAAGCTGACGTTTTGCCAGTGAGCGTTAGCCCTTCGGAGCGAATCCATTATCTTGTAATACTCCCCACCGACACAGCACCACAGTTTCTTTAGAAACTTACCCCCTTTATTCCCTTGTTTTTAGAGTTCCTCTCACTAACACACGCTATAAATCATGTCAGTCTACAGGGGAGAATTAGACAATCAGTGTAATCCACTGATTCCCTGAGGTTCATTTAACCAGGTGTGGAGTTTCGGAAACTTTTAAGAAAGTCGATCAGACTAACTTGCATGCTGATGGGTGGAAAATCATCTTTCTGAAGTCTGGGAAAATAACCTTTAGTCTGTGGATTGATCCTGATGTTTTATGAAAAAAAAAACGCGTGTCGAAGTAAATTCACGAGCAAAACTCATGATTTACAAGATTAGATCACGATCGGCTACCTCGTAAGTCTATGGATGAAGTGAAAGCTCCTGAGCAATGCTTTATGTCCTGAACTAGCCCGAGGCTGTCCGGACTGGGTCACTGAAAAGGTTTACAGAGGAAACTCACCTGGATTCTCGATTCACTGATGTCTAGTCTTTCTCCAAGTTCCTCGCGGGTCAGCACGTCTGGATACTGTGTTTTCTCAAAGGCTTTCTCCAGTTCTCGAATTTGATGTGGAGTGAACTTTGTTCGATTTCGTCTTCTGTAGTGTCTCAGCTTTTGCATCCCGCTTGTAATGGAGGCAATGTCGCTGGCACTTACTGCAGCTGGTGATGAGGAAGCCGATTCTGCAAACAATCAACAATATCCGTTAGAACGTTGTAACACACATAAATGCATGAGCCGGGTCCCAATAGCTAACCCATGACTCCCAATAAACCGGCTTAAAATGACAAGTTCAGCATAGAGAGAATCTGAAGAGCGAACAGTTTTAAATGATTTCAACACTCTGCAGCAAGACAAAACAGTGATTAAAGACCGTTCGCTTTTACAACCAGGTCATCTAGATCACTTTGTTAGTTTGAGCGACTTATAAATCCCTCTAGGTTTAGGTTGTCTTGCACAGTGACACCGATATAAGAGTTTCGTATCACATTTCTGTCGCCAGACAAAGTGCTCAGCAACCTTTGTTTTCATTTAAAGCTCCTATCTTACCTGGCTCTTCTTGAGAGGAAGATGACGTGGAAGGACTAGAACTGACAGTTCTTGTCTCCTCGTTGATACTGAGGATATTAGCGATGGAGAATGATCTTCTCTTGGGTCTAGGCTTGGATTTTCCCGCATCTCCACTGTTTGTGCTCGAAGTGTCACCCTCACTCTCTGCGTCACTGTTTTCTCCCTCAGACTTTTCCATATATTCGCTTCCAGTTGACTTAACCCTTCTTAACATCCTGCTGATGACAGTTAAGGGTGGCAGACTTTCTTTAGTACAATAACCGTCAGCCACTAGCTTTTCTTTGACTTCCCAGGAGAAGATTCCTGGCGTTGCTCGGCGATACTCCTCAATTTTGTTCTTCACTTCGGAGCTCACATCCCTCGATGTCTTTCTCTGCGCGCGTCCGGGTTCAAACGATCCAGTGTCGTTGTATTTAGAAAGCAGCTTACTGATGCAGCCATGTGAAACTTTAAGTTGCCGACTGATATCACATGGGCGGATTCCGAGTTCAGCCATTTCGATGATTCGTTGACGAACAGAGTTTGGAAGCGGTTTGCCATTTACAAAAACTCCACCAAGCTGGTTGAACTTCCCGTGACCTACAATAGTTTTAAAAATAGTTTAGTTGCAGATACATCCATTGTACCCGGCAAGCCTGACTAATTTTCATTAACGAGTTGGCCACCGACACGTCTTCGCAATAATAATTCTTATTACATAGCCATACGGGCTCCTCATATCCTCAGTCTAACTTGGAAAGTTAAACAGAGATATCCACAAGAAAACATTATCTAGAGGTTATACCTAGGCAGTAATTCAAGCAGTCACTTCTCATCAGATTCGAAACCTCTTCTAGCTGCTAAAAAAAAACACACTGAGGAGTGTCTGTGGTTCTGCTGTCGCGACACGAGGCACTGAATTCATTGAAAGCTTTTTATTGCTGTCTGTGCAGGAAGAAACTGAAGCAAAAGAAATACTCTTTAGAGGAAGAAAAAGTTATCTGCAAATTTGCCACAGCGTTTAAGGCAAAACACAAATATGTCTTTGGTTGTTCCTGTTTTGTTTTGCTAATCATTATCATTATCTCCATCCGTTTTCACGTTATACCTTATGGAAGTTATATAATTCGCAGTAATATTTTGTTACTAGCAACTTGGTTAATCGATTCCTGGTCTCTGTTTTAGAACTGACTAGCCACTTTAGCGTGCTTCAAAGCAACGATGAATTAGTTCTAGTCGGTAACACATTTTTTGATGGCCGGTCTTCGATGCATGCGGATCGTTAGTTACTGACACAGCAAAACCTGATATAAATAAAATTTTTAAAACGTGCCTGCTGTAGAGTTGATGTCCGTGAATTCCATTATGCCTTTTCCTGGCTGCCAAATTTCAAATCCAGCTCCCAAAATCGTGGATAATGAAGCGTTATTTTAGTGTTGCTGCCCGCTTAGCTTACCACGAAACCGCGTTTTATTACTCGATGTGTGACTGAAGCTCGGTAAGTTATAAGATATAATGTGGGCGGGAGATCGTTTGACGTCATTGGTCATAACAAAGACAAGTGCTGCTTTCCTTGTACGTGATCGTGAATAAATCGTCTGTACGGGCTGTTTACATTTGGATTCTACTTCCGCTGTAAATTCACAACTTTGTATGTTGTCCATTGAGAAAAAAGGATCACAATAAGAGGATAACAATAATACAACGATAACTACTTGTTTATGTCTGTTTCTAGTATATTTAAGTGAAATGGAAGGGATGCAAAGCAAGGCTAGTAAGTCTGTCAGCTTCTACCGCTTTAATGGCCATAACTTAACCACGCTCTTGGAGACGGAAATCGTTCTTTTGGTACAATCGCAGAAAATAATTCTAGAAATTTAAGCATTTTTCTGTAGGACACATGTAAGAAGCCTTAATTTATCGTGGGCGTTCATGTTCTAGCTTTGTTAACCGGTCAAAGCTAGACATAAAATATGTCTTTTTTACCCAGTTTTCCGCAAATGGAATTATACAGGACTATTTATAAATTTACAGCGAAGTTACGCAGACAATTGATGCACCTGTGTGGCTGTAATGATTAGCAGTTTGAATTTGGTCGGAGACAACTTTAAGACAACCAATCAGTCTAAAAAAAGCATTTTGAATTCAAAACATTTTTAGCAAGGAAGGCACATTTCATCTGGGAAAGAAAGCTCTTCTGCCTTCTTTGTCCGTCAACGTGTCAATTAAAGAAAATTTTGCTCAAGTCTTAAATAGATGTCTTGTGCTCGTGTTAGCGTGCCTCGAGCTCGGCCGCTCGCATGATTTTGTTTTGACGGCCACGTCAGTTGATCTGGTGGCTCTTTGTATTGTGTTGTAATAGTATACCATTTGCTATTCACGTGCGATTGATATAGCGTGACGTCTGACGAAACGCCCAAGGGCAATACAAACTTAGCGAGATAATATGCATATTTTATCTGGGTGGGTGGGTTGTTAGGTCACGCGAAACTTCCGGTGCAAAGAAAGAAATTTCAGCAATCCTCTGCCGTTGCATTGCGAAACAATAATGAAAAAAGAAACAAATCAATGCAACGAATCGCGCTTATTTCTCTTCCTTTCAGAGTCGTGGAAATTAAAGGTTTCCTAATTCCTCAATCGCAAACTCTAGATTACATGTGTATGATTTGCCAAAAAGCTTGTTGTCTACGGAGGAAAAATAATTCTCTTAAAAGAAAACAGTAACAATTTCTGTTAGTGTCGCGGAATAAACAATGCCAACGAAAAAACGACTTCTTGCTAAAAATTATATCTTCCCAAAACGGAAGTCCTTACCACGGTACAGCGTTCAAAATAATTATAATAAAATAATAATGAAGCCAGGAAGTTTAAAAGAACATATTTCGCAATACTGTTCACCACAGGTCCCGATGCCTACTGCTAAGCATGACTTCCTGTATAAAGATGGATGTACGTAACGTCAGTTCAAGTTGATTTTAAACGCCCACGTATCTGTCCGGTTTCACGTGTAGAGTAGCTAAAACAATCTTAAATATATAACCAACATACGAAAAAATATAATACTCCTGTAGAAGTGAAAAAGGCTGGTTTGAGGTAATTATTGGAATGTTTTATCTGTTGGTGATGACCGTTGTTTCGTTCTCAACAGCGACGTGAATGAGACAGGTGCAATCAGTATGTAAACATTAGAGAGAGGAAGTTAATGGTAACTGAAGTGATTGCGAAATGCCCTGACAAGTTCACGGTCAAGCAAAAGAAGACCACTAAGATCGTAAAAACCTTTCTAAATATTGGCTCAGAGCTGTCACGCCGCTAAATTGCGCGTGATCCACATCTTGTCTGGGACCCTGGTCTTGTTTTATTATTATTATTATGATTATTATTATTATTTTGTTTCGGTGTGTGTGTGTGGATTTTTTAATTATTTTTTTGAGGGGTGAGGGAGGTTATAAACTAAATTTTCCGATAATTTCAATTGTTTTCATCTAATACATTGCTTGTCCCCCGGGGCTGTAGGAGTAAAACCCGTTTATGCCCGCTGTCAGAATCTGCATTCAATTCTACAAGGACTCTATATCAACTGATGCAACTTCTGCTCACCCCGCGAGGTTTTCGTCTGCTGTCACCGACCACTTGAGAAGTTTGTCATGGCACCTGTCGTATGGGCGACTTTTGCAAGGTTCAGGAATATAAAACAAATGATTACGTTATCTTACTTAGTTCTAATGGGGTTTAAAACCAAGAACTGTTTTTTTGTTCCAGCTTTTTAAACGTGAATAAATTACTGAGATTCTGGTTATCCGGTTCCTTGCCATCTAATTACATTTAACCGCATTTTATTTTCAAGATTCCGCTGTTTGCGTCTGTGTTAATTTAAAAGAGTGTTCATTATGGGATGTATCAGACTCCAGGTTGTCAAATATCCCTCGTCTGCAAGCCAATGCACGGCCGTGTAATGTAAATGGTAAGCTGCTCCTTCACGATCCCAATCGTTCCCTTTCATACCAAGTCACAATGGAGTGGAGACGGACTGACCTGGCATCCAGTCAATGTTTTTATCATTCAGCAGTTTAAGAAAGGTATCAGAGCTTTTCTACGAAAAACTCATAAATTACAGTGATGAAAAATTTGATTCTTATTAACTGTTTTCATTTACACGGATCTTCCATTAAGTTTCCTTTTCTTTTTCTCTCTTTTGTTGTGTTTCATGGTCCCGTTTGATGTACTGATGGGAACTCATGCCGGGCCTTAACTATGTGACAGATGTCACGTACATTATTTATCATTTTCAAGATAATTTTGATAGTTTTAAATGAGCCGTCTCGTTGAGGGAAGAAACTGTTCTGCCTTTCGGTACATCACATTCTTACTCTTCTTACACTGAGCAGAACAATATTGCAAGCAGCTTTGTTACCATCAATATCATGATTACTAACTCACGTTTCACTGAATTTGTTTCATGTCAGGAGCCCAACGGCTCCTGTTCATGTTTAATTTATTCATGCATATTGTGTTCCACGACGCACATATTGGACCACAGTCTCTACTGTGAGTCCATTAAACTTTGCGGTTTGAACAGTTTTTGTTTCAGTTGTTACCTCCAAAACCAAACACTTACATATTCCGGCAGTAATTATTGCACTATCACTGCACTTTAAAATATAGATAGGACCCTGCGCGCGCTCTGATTGGTCAAAAACCTATGTTTTATCAGA